>Ga0181572_10002816_pt1 | contig 12319 bp, 9 predicted proteins | sample 101ome_26_FD_133004 | JGI IMG/M metagenome (GOLD analysis project Ga0181572, IMG submission 133004) | Coastal salt marsh microbial communities from the Groves Creek Marsh, Skidaway Island, Georgia - 101408AT metaG (megahit assembly) | ecosystem: Environmental > Aquatic > Marine > Intertidal zone... | reverse complement strand
TATGATCGTCGAGTTGCTCGATGGCATGGAGGCGTTCCTCCCCGGTTCGCAAATCGACGTACGTCCGGTGCGTGATTTCGATGCCTACCTCGAGAAGCGCATGGAATTCAAGATCGTCAAGCTGAATCCTGCCAACGAGAACATTGTCGTCTCCCACAAGGCACTCATCGAGAAGGACCTGGTCGCCCAGCGCGAGAAGATCCTGGCCACGATGGAGCCCGGACAGATCCTCGAGGGAATTGTCAAGAACATCACCGATTTCGGTGTGTTCATCGACCTCGGTGGCGTGGACGGCCTGCTCCACATCACAGACCTTTCATGGGGTCGTGTTTCCCACCCATCGGAGCTGGTCAATCTCGACGAGAGGATGAATGTGGTCGTTCTGGACTACGACAAGGAGCGCCAGCGTATCTCTCTTGGCCTCAAGCAGCTCCAGAAACATCCATGGGATGATATCCAAGAGAAACTGGCCAAAGGTCAGGTAGTCGAGGGTAAGGTCGTTTCCATTACCGATTATGGCGCCTTCGTGGAGCTTGAAAAAGGCATCGAAGGCCTGGTCCACATCTCCGAGATGAGCTGGACGGAGCACATCCGCCACCCATCCCAAACGGTTTCTCTCGGGCAGGTTGTGAATGTCAAGATCCTCAATGTGGATTCCGAAGGCAAGAAGATTTCCCTCGGCATGAAGCAGCTGGAGCCGGATCCATGGGAGAACATCGCGGAGCGGTATCCCCCCGGAACGGTCATGCGTGGCAAGGTCCGCAATATCACCAACTTCGGTGTTTTTGTTGAGATTGAGCCGGGCATCGACGGCCTGGTTCATATTTCCGATCTCTCATGGACGAAGCGGATCAAGCATCCGTCGGACATGGTCAAGAAGGGCCAGGAGCTTGACGTTGTAGTCCTGAACATCGACACCAGCGAGCGTCGGATTTCGCTGGGCCACAAACAGGTCGACACCAACCCCTGGAATCAGTTCGGGCAGGTGTACGCTGAAGGCTCTACATCCAGCGCGAAAGTTGTCAGGGCCGAAGACAAGGGTCTCGTGGTCGAACTGCCCCTCGAAGTGGAAGCGTTCTTGCCGGAAGGCGAGATCGAACAGGGCAAGACCATGGCTGATTACAAAGTTGGAGAGGAGATTCAGGATCTCTTCGTTATCCGCTTTGATGCCAATCAGAAGGAGATCATCCTCAGTGCAACCGAGCAGGCTCGTTCCCAGGAACGTGCAGAGCGTGCCGCCGAAAAGCGGCAGCGCGACGCAGAGCGGCGTGAGGAGCAGGCTTCGGTGCAGCAGTTCATCGAACGTGAAGGTGCCTCTGGCCCTACAACGCTTGGTGAGCTGAGTGGATTGGCGGAACTCAAGGCCCAGATGGAGCAGACGGAGGCCGATGCATCGGCTGAAGACGCTTCAGCGGAGGCTGAGGAGCCCAAGAAGAAGGCTTCGAAGTCAAAAGCCAAAGCCAAGAAGGCAGAATCCGAGAGCCCAAGCGATGAAGCAGCCCAGGAGGCCACCTCTGATGGCGACGACGATGCTTCGGACGCGGCGGACGAGGAAACGTCTGACAACTGATCCGAAAGGGCGTTGCCTGGTTGGAATCGTAAGGGGGGCGGCACAATGTGCCGCCCCCCTTCGTATATACTCGCACAGCGCGATGGTAGAACAGGGACGCAAGCCGTATATGGAAAAGGACATCACATCATCGATTCCCGACTGGAGGGAGTCGACGCCCAAAGAGGCCAGTCTGAATGCGACGCTTCTTCGACGTACTTCTGGCAAGGTTGCCACGCTGATGGAGCGGTTGTTAACAGACAAAGAGATCAATCTCTACCATAGTTATGGCAACGTCGTATCCGTCAGGCGTTTGGGTTACAATGATCACGGCCCGGTGCATGCACGTATCACCACGATGAACGCCTTGCGCATGCTGGATTTGTTGCGTGCGGGCGGCATACCGACCAGTCTGGAGGCGGAACAGGTGGCCTCCTTCGAGGAATCGCAGGTTGCTGTGGCACTAGGATGCTTCCTTCACGACATAGGAATGGGAGTAACACGTCATGACCATGAATGGCATGGGATCAACCTGGTCGATCCCATTATCAGGGAGTACCTGGCCTGGCTGTACCCCGACCAATTGGACAAGCAGGTGGTCGTGCGCGCCATGATCCACGAGGTAATCGTCGGGCACATGGCAAAGGTACCTATACATTCAATTGAGGCCGGAACGGTGCTCGTGGCCGATGGTACGGACATGACCAAGGGCCGCTCCGTCATTGCCTTCAACATGCAGTTTGAACCTGAAGTAGGTGACATGCATCGCTTCTCGGCCAATACGATAACACGGGTCGAGATCAAGAAAGGGACCATCAAGCCGATACGCATTTCCATACAGATGGATAATACCACGGGTCTTTTTCAGATCGAAGAGGTGTTGATGACCAAGGTGAAGGCATCACCTGTGATGAAGCATCTGGAGATAGAAGCGCTCATATCGGGACAAGTCCCGCGGATGTACCTGAAATAGGAAGAAACCGCTGCGGGGCTTCCTTTCCTCAGTGTCGTGCTTGGTAACGCTCCCAGACCAATGCCGCGGCTGCAAGGTCCTCGAGTGACGCTCCAACAGATTTGAACAAGGTCACATCGTCATAATCCTGACGCCCGGCATGAGCGCCTCGGCACAGCCCTGCCAGGTCTGATTCTATACACTCCATGGACCAATCACCCTCGCGCGAGGCTTGGATCAAATCCCCGGCTTCATCGCGTGCGCCGGCATATGTATCCACGAAAACACGAGAGCGCTCGACGAGGTGGGCATCGCATTCCCTCATATCGGGACGATAAGCGCCAACCAGGTCAATATGCGTCCCCGGGGGTACGTCCGACGTCTCGAAAAGCGGGGTCTGTGATAGGGTCGCACATGAGATGATGTCCGCTTCTGAAACGGCTGTTCTCATATCGGAGACCCGTTCGAAGGGAACGTCCAGCACGCTCTCCAAAGCGTCCAAGCGCTCCGTACTACGGTTCCACACCAACACCCTGTGGATCGGACGGACCGCTTTGTGGGCATGAATCAGTGGAGCGGCAAGACTCCCGGCCCCGATCATCAGCAGCGTAGTGGCATCGGGACGGGACAAATAGGTCGAGGCAAGTGCGGAGGAAGCTGCGGTACGCAATCGTGTCAAGGCAGCGCCGTCCATGTAGGCCAGATCCCGTCCGGTGTCCGCCTCCTTGAGCAGATACGACGCATGCACCGCAGGTAACGATAAGGCATTGTTCGAGGGATGGATGGTTGCCACCTTCAAACCCAGATAATGCCGATTCCACGCCGGCATCACCAACATGGTGGCCGGTGTCTTGCCAGTGGTGCCCTGCATGGTATAGTGGGCTCTGGGCGGCGCTTCTATCCCACCTTCAAATCCTGCACGCAGCGCATCGACGAGCGAAACAGGATCGAGCAGGCTGGATACGTCGTTGTCGGTCAGGTAAGGAACAGGGTGCATCAGAATGTTGCGTAGATGGTCACTCGTGCAGTGAGATCGGCATGCTCCTGCCGTTCATCGTCCTCGATTACGATGTTCGGGATGATCTCGATCGTGTTTTCGGGTCGAAAACTGATGCCTGCAAGGGCGAAGGTTTTACCCACGGTCATCGCGCCTGATTCGAGATGGGTTCGATCAACCCGGAGAATGAGGCGTGCGTGGTCGGACAGATGATACCAGCCGAACAAGGAGGCGCCCACCATAAACGCATCGTCATGGCCTTCGTCCCCCTGTGTCTTCATATAGATCAGCTCAGTGGCAATTCGTTTCCTGGATGCATGCTTCCAACCCAGGAATAGACTGCTATTCACGGATTGCCCACTAGCAGAGGGCCGGTAGTCGAGGCCGAACGCTCCTGTCCATTGGTCTGACAGATCGCTATCGATTTGCGCATACAGATGCTTGGCGTTGTCCGTATCTCCGGCGCCGATGTTGTCATTGCCGACCATGAGTCCATATCTATTCCGTCCGGACGAACCGAGGGGACCGTACAGGGCAATTCCGGTATCCCGAGGACCGGCCAGACCCGCTCGGTGCTGTATGGTCCTGGCCAAGGCGCGGTAGGACCAGAAACGCTGGGAAACTTGCCACATCGGAGGTGCGCTCAGCCCGAAGATAATCATATGCCCTGGCCCCAGCGCATCCTTCCAGCGCAGGTAGGCATCCTTCAAAAATGGCGTCGAGCGGGTGCCATCCAGCGTATTCCTATTGGTCGACTCCACACGGAAGCGTCCATCCATTGAGGAAGCGACAGGGAAGTCCGCGGTAAAGAAAATACGTCGTATCTGAAAGGCATGATCCAGATCACCGTCAGGTTCAGCAGAGAGCCGGCTTATCGCATAATCGCCGAAAAACTGACCGCTGAATCGCCACGAATCCTGCGCTCGCGCGCCGGAGGTGAGTTGCGCCATGAAAACGAAGCAGACAAACAGGAGACGGAGGGAGGGTTTCATAGTGAGATAGACAATTGAATGCACGAATCGGGGCAGTTCCGTCGGGTGCATCTGAACGGGCTCATTTACGTCTAAGCAATAGGGCGTCCTTCAAGAGACGATGGAAGGTACGAGTACATGACCGCTGAGTGGTAATCCATGTTGAACCAAAACCTGACATTGCTTGGCATCTCCCTCCTTGCGGGACTCTCATTCTTCCTCGTCGGTCTATTGATGCTGACCGATAGCCTGAAGCGGATCGGTGGAACGTCAATGAGGACGTTGCTACAGAAAACAACATCCAATCGGTTCAAGGGTGTTTTTGCCGGTGCGTTGGTAACCGCGCTGGTTCAATCCTCGTCTGTTTCCACAGTGCTGGTCGTCGGTTTCATCTCGGCTGGGATGATGGAGTTGAGGCAGGCCGCAGGCTTCATCATGGGGGCCAATATCGGTACGACCATAACGGCCCAGATCATTTCGTTCAATGTGACGACAGCCGCCCTCGTATTGGTCGCATCCGGGGGATTGGGGTATGCCCTGATCAGTGGCGACCGCAGGCGAACAGCATTTTTCATCCTCTTCGCGCTTGGGCTGATTTTTTACGGAATGACGCTCATGTCGGAAGCGATGCAGCCCCTTCGGCACCATGACCCCTTTTTGCAGGTCATGCAGTCATTCCAATCACCGATTGTCGGTATTGTCGTCGGTGCAGTCTTTACGGCGCTTCTGCAAAGCTCATCGGCGACGACGGCCATCATCATCGTGTTTGCCTCCAAGGGGCTTATCGGTTTGCAAGAGGGTATCATCTTGTCTCTTGGGGCCAATATCGGTACCTGTATAACTGCCTGGATAGCAGCCATGGGAAAAGCGACCGACGCGAAGCGGGCCGCACTCATCCATGTCCTGTTCAATGTCGCAGGAGTCGCGGTATGGATCGGATTCACGGATGAGTTGGCCATGCTGGCCACGTGGTTGACCAGAGAGGCAGGCCTTTCCGGTATCAGGGATGTGGGCATTCTCATTCCCAGGGAAATCGCGAACGCGCACACCATCTTCAACGTGGTCAACACGCTACTCTTCATCGGGTTGACAGGGCCGATAGTGCGCCTTACGCGTCGACTTGTCCGGGACCGCCCCGGCTTACCGACCACGTCCATCATTCCAAAGTACCTGGATGATACCCTGATCGATACACCCACCTTGGCCCTGGACAGGGTAGGCCTTGAAATCGGGCGCATGGGTAGCAGGGTGCACGCGATGATCGAACGTGCGGCGCTCATGGTTACGCAACCGGGGGCTCGTCACGAGGAGCTGAAGATGCTCGATGACGAACTTGACGGATTGTACCTGAACATCAATGCCTATCTGGGCAGGGTGTCTGCTGGACCACTTTCGACAGACGAAGCGAAGCGAGTCAGACTGTACGTCGGCGCCTCTACATTATTCGAGAACATGGGAGACGAAATTGAGACCCGTTTTGCCGATGCCGATATGGATCGCAGCCGGCTCCGGGAAGAGTTCAGTCCTTCGACAGCGGATCATCTGTCAGCGGTGTTGCGCACGGTAAACGGCCATCTGGATGATGTAATGGATGCGCTTGAGCACCGGGATGTTCAGAAAGCGAAGCGCGTCCAACGTACCAAGTCGTCCCTGCGCTTGGAGTTGGATGCCTTACGAAGCCACCTGTTGACACAGTTGTCCGCCTCCTCCGGAGAAAGGGTTCGAATACTGGGTCTGGAATCGGATGCTGTCGAGGTTGCCAAGCGGCTGAACGATCAGATCCGGCTCGTGGCGAAGCTTGTCATAGACACGTCAGCGACGCGCACCGGCTCCTGATCCAAGAGGTCGGGCTGGTACTGTGACTCGAAATGCTGTGGTCAGCACCTGTTGGAGGTCGCTCGTTAAACGCAGGCGGGCCGGGCTCCCTCCGGAGCCCGGCCCGCCAACCTTCTCAACCTGAGATCAGCGCCTCGGTAAGGCCTCAGTCTTCGACGTTGTCGATCTGAGCCTTCTGCAGCTTACCCGAGTAATCCACGTAGACGGTCTTCGTTTCCGTGTAGAACTCGAACACTTCCCATCCGCCTTCACGGTGCCCGTTGCCTGTGCCTTTGACACCGCCAAAAGGCATGTGGGCCTCAGCTCCGATGGTCGGTCCATTCACGTAGGTAATCCCCGCTTCAATATCATGCATGGCATTGAAAGCGGTAGCAATATCCCGCGTGTAGATGGCCGAGGACAGGCCATACTGAATGTTGTTGGCCACTTGGATGGCTTCCTCGTAGGATCGAATCTTGAGAACCGAAAGCACCGGCCCAAAAATCTCTTCCTTCGCAATCCTCATGTTCGGTGTGACACCGGTGAAGATGGTTGGCTCGTAGAAGTAACCATCATCCAATCCGTTACCCACTGCACGTTTGCCGCCCAGGGCAACGGTTGCGCCTTCCTCTTTGCCAACGCCCACGTAATATTCAATCTTGTCGAGACCCTTCTGGTTGATAACGGGGCCCATTTCTGTTGAATCCTCGTTACCATATCCCAGCGTCAGTTTCGACGCGGCCTCGATGAGCTTGTTGACGAGCGCGTCGTGCACATCCTCGTGCACTATGAGGCGTGAGGTGGCTGTGCATCGCTGCCCCGTGGTGCCGAAGGCGCCCCATAGGAGACCATCCAGAACCAGATCCAGATCGGCATCGGCCAGCACGATCATGGGGTTCTTGCCACCCATTTCCAGGGAGAACCGCTTGTGCAGGCGACCGCATGCTTCCCCGATCTTGCTACCCGTCTCTGTCGAACCGGTAAATGAAACAGCATCCACATCCGGGTGCTCCACCAACGCGCGTCCCGCGGTGGAACTGCCATGTACCAGGTTTACCACGCCGGCAGGTACGCCCGCATCCTCAAAAACCTTGACGAGCAAAGCACCGCTGTGCGGCGCATCTTCGCTGGGCTTGAACACAACCGTATTACCGGCCGCAAGGGCGGGAAACATCTTCCACGTCGGAACAGCGACAGGGAAATTCCACGCTGTTATCACCCCACACACACCAATCGGCCTGCGAATGGACATGTTGAATTTGTTCGGCATCTCGCTCGGTACCGTGTGTCCGAACAAACGGCGGGTTTCGGAGGCGGCGTAGTAGGCCGTGTCGATGGCTTCCTGAACATCGCCCTTCGTTTCGAAAAACGGCTTACCCATTTCACGGGTCATCTGAAAAGCGAGTTCGCTTTTGCGCTCCGTCAGGATGTCGCCGATGCGACGCAGGATGTCACCGCGGGCCGGTGCCGGCATTTTGCTCCAGGCACGGAATGAGGCGCGGGCAGCCCGAACGGCATCATCTACATCCTCCACACCTGACTCAGGGAAGTGCCCGATGACGTCGGAATGGATAGCGGGGTTTATGTCCTTGAAGACGGCACCTGCGGTTGCATCCTGCCAGACACCGTTGATGAAGTTCTTGTTGAGTACGTCAGACATGGCGAAGGGTTGAAGACAAAAAGGACGTTCTAGATGCCTGAAAGTAGGATGCTCACCCAGCGCTGACAAACTAAGATTCTGCGTGGATGCACAGCCTCATCCCGAGAAGTTCGGCTTATATTGTCAATTGTCCCTCTCACTCGATCAGCTCAGTCCTTCATGTCATTCCTCGAAAGTAGACTGTCACAGCGGGTTACATCTGTACCGCCCTCAGGTATCAGGCGCTTCTTCGAGATCGCGGCCACCATGGATGAGGTCATCACCCTCGGCATTGGGGAGCCTGATTTCGTCTCGCCTGACCCGGTTCTTGCCGCGGCAGAGCGGTCAATGAAGGAGGGGAAAACAGGATATACCTCGAATGCAGGGATAGCCCCATTGCGGGAGGCTATTTCCGACGAGTTGGAACGGCTCTACGGCGTAACGTACGATCCGGGAAGCGAAATCCTTGTTACAGTTGGCGTTAGCGAAGCCGTTCAGCTGGCCATGCTTGCTCTTTTGGATCCAGGTGATGAGATCCTGATTCCGGAACCCTGTTTCGTGTCCTACGGACCTGCGTCCATCTTTGCCGGTGGTACGGTCAGATACGTTCCCACGTCGGTTGAGAATGATTTTCAGGTGACCGCAGCTGATATCGAGGCGCGTATCACCCCTCGAACCAAGGTCCTGTTTCTGGCATACCCGTCCAACCCAACCGGGGCCGTATTGCGACGTGAAGTTCTCGAAGAGATCGCAGAGGTTGTCGTAAAGCATGACCTCCTGGTGCTCTCGGACGAGATTTATGATCGGTTGATCTATGGTGATGCCTTTGAGCGGGGTCACACCTGTCTTCCTTCAATCGCCGCGCTCAGGGATCGGACCATTCTACTCGGCGGCTTCTCCAAGGCCTATGCCATGACCGGGTGGCGTGTTGGGTATGCCTGCGCACCCAAGCCGATCTATGACGCCATGTACAAGTTGCACCAGTACATCATCATGTCGGCCCCTACAGCGGGTCAGTGGGGAGCTTTGGCAGCACTTACCGAGTGCCAAGACGACGTGGAGCGGATGCGCACGGCCTATGATGCGCGCCGCAGGCACATTGTCGACGGTTTCAGGTCTGCTGGTCTGCCAACCTTCGAGCCAGAAGGAGCCTTTTATTGCTTCCCGGACATCTCCTCAACGGGACTCACATCCGAGCAGTTTGCCCAGGAATTGCTGCAGGCTGAACATGTGGCTGTTGTCCCCGGAGATGCGTTTGGACCAAGCGGGAGTGGGTATGTCCGGTGCTCCTATGCCAACTCCATGGATAACATCGAGGAGGCCGTACGTCGCATAAAGCGGTTCACGGAGCGACTGAAAGGGTAGACGTGGATATGAAGCTCAAGGTAGTGAGTGTGGGACTTTCCGTTGCCGTCTCCGTGGGCACCCATGTGGTCCTGGGTTGGATGGGAAGCCTGTCAGGACCGCTTTTAGCGGGCCTTTTGATCGGAAGAAGAGGGCAATGGTATGGTGGCCTCACGTTGGCGACGGCATGGGCCGTCCTGATGGCCTGGAACCTCCTGGTTGCCTTTGAAGAAAGTTTGAACATGATGGAAACTACAGGGGCCTTGCTGGGTGGTATGCCCGGTTTTATCGTTCCGGTGGCCGGTTTGTTGGTGTCTTTCGCCCTTGGCCTGGCTGCAGGCGGCCTGGGCAGTTCGATAAAGCCTGAAAAAGCGTCTTGACCGATCGGTCGACGTCATCAAAGATCTCGAAAAGAGTATTATGGAGAAGGAGCAGATTCAAAGCCTGCTGCAACGCACACGTTCGTTGGGGAGCTTCCTCGATTCCGAGCGTCGTGCCAAACGTAAAGAGGAACTGGAACGGAAGCGGCTTGAGCCAACCTACTGGGATGATCCCGACGCAGCACAAATCACCGAAAAGGAGATTGCCGTGGAGAAAGGGTGGCTGGATGCTTGGGATAAGATCCGGACCCATGTAGAGAATGTCGAAACGCTCCGGTTGATGGCTTCGGAAGAGGAGACGGACCTGGCAGCGGAAATCGAGGCTGAGGTACGCCTTCTCGAACCGCTCGTGGACGAGCTTGAGCTGAAGAGCCTGCTGAGCTCTCCGGATGACCACAGGGATGCCATTGTTACCATCAATCCGGGTGCGGGTGGTACCGAGAGTCAAGACTGGGCCGACATGCTGGTTCGCATGTATACCCGATGGGGAGAGCGAAATGGCTATACCGTCCAACTGCTTGAGTATCAGGACGGAGAGGTGGCAGGTATCAAAAGCGCTTCGCTTGCCATTCGGGGTGAGTATGCGTACGGCTACCTGAAATCCGAGTCCGGTGTGCATCGCCTCGTACGGATTTCGCCCTTTGATTCATCAGGCCGCCGTCACACCTCCTTTTCCAGCGTATTTGTCTACCCGGAAATCGATGACACGATTGAAGTGGACATTCGCCCTGACAACCTGGAAATGCAGACCTTCCGCTCGGGCGGTAAGGGTGGTCAGAACGTGAACAAGGTGGAGACGGGCGTACGACTCATCTGGAATGGAACGCTCTCTGACGGCAGGGCTGAGCGTGTGGTGGCCGAATGCACGGAAGAGCGTAGCCAGTTGCAGAACCGCGAACGCGCGATGACCATGCTCAAGAGCCGTATCTACCAGCTTGAGTTGCAGATTCAGGAGGCGGCCAAAAATGAGGTAGAGGGGTCGAAAAAGAAGATCGAGTGGGGTTCCCAGATCAGGAGCTACGTCTTCCAGCCCTACACGATGGTCAATGATCATCGAACAGAAACAAAGATTACGGATGTACAGTCGGTGATGGATGGGGAGCTGGATGAGTTCATCAAGGCGTTTCTCATGCAAGCAGCGGCGTAACGGGTGCGCGTACACCAGTCCTTACGCTCTGCATAACCCTAATCTCCGGGTGAATCCAGCGTACCGCCTGTTGGCCCATTCGACGATAGAGGCCGCATGAGCCTGTATCGGATGCGAATACCCTTATTGCTTGTTGATTAGAGGGTAAGGTTTTTCGTATACTTCTCCCTGTCGGAAAAAGGGTGGCAGGTGCCTCCCTTTTTTGTTGAAGCGGGGATTTCCTGTGGCGCCCGTCCGAGCTTCGGACCGGGCGTTTTTTGCACCAACCCTTTTGTCAGAAACCATTCACCACGTTGACCCGACAGTCGGAACATAGCCCAGTCTCAGCCGACACGCCGCCTTCGCTTGAGGGAAGGGTGCGTGCGTTGGTTGAAGAAGTCATTCAGCGTGATGACTGGTTTGTCGTGGACGTCCAGGTGAGGGGGCGCAAAGGGTCCCGTGTGGTTGAAGTATACCTGGATGGGGATACGGGCGTGTCCGTGGATGAGATGGCTACAGTCAGTAGAGAACTGGCGTTTCTTCTGGATGCTGAGGACGTGATCAAAGGCAAGTACCACCTCAACGTGTCTTCACCCGGCGATGATCGTGCCTTGCTGCTGCCGCGGCAATACAACCGACACGTGGGTAAGCCGCTGCAAGTTCTTGTTAATCGTGAAGAAGGTGGAATCTGGCTGGAGGGGGAAAACCTCGGTGTTACGGATGACGTTCTCACGCTTCAAACTAAAAATGGCGATCAATTGCTGCCCTTGGGCGGTGTGTTGAAGGCCCGCATAAAATTACCTTGGTAGGTCCTGAGGGCCTGTCGACATCAGCGCAAGCACCATGCAGAATTCAGATCTTGTTTCCTCTTTTGCCGAGATTGCTCGCGAGAAAGATATTGATCGCGACACGCTGCAATTGATCGTGGAGGATGTTTTCCGTGCCATGATCCGGAAACGGTATGGGTCAGATGACTCATTTGAGATCATCCTGAACCCCGATCACGGAGACATGCAGATTCTGCACATCCGTGAGGTCGTGGAAGACTGGGCCGTCGAAGACCCCGTAACGGAGATTGAAGAAACGGAAGCCCAGCAAATCGACGAGGATTTTGAGGTCGGGGATGAAGTCGCCGAGGAGATTGAGTTCAAGGACTTTGGCCGCCGGGCAGTCATGACGGCTCGGCAGACGTTCAGTCAGCGAATCCGGGATATCGAGAAAGACAACACCGTCGAGTGGTATCAGGACCTGGTAGGCGAAGTGGTCGTCGGAGAACTGTATCAGGTTCGCCGACGCGAAATCTTGGTCATGCACAACAAAGCGGAGCTAAAAATGCCCCGCGAAGAGCAGATTATCCGGGATCGTTTCCGCAAGGGTGACATGATCCGGGCCGTGATCAAGGAAGTCGGTAGAGAGGCTAATGGAGACCCTCGTATCGTCATCTCCCGGGCCGACCCTCTCTTCATGGAGCGCCTGTTCGAACAGGAAGTGCCTGAGATCGACGAGGGATTGGTTGAGATTAAGAAGATCGTTCGCGAGCCGGGGG
>Ga0181572_10002809_pt1 | contig 12346 bp, 10 predicted proteins | sample 101ome_26_FD_133004 | JGI IMG/M metagenome (GOLD analysis project Ga0181572, IMG submission 133004) | Coastal salt marsh microbial communities from the Groves Creek Marsh, Skidaway Island, Georgia - 101408AT metaG (megahit assembly) | ecosystem: Environmental > Aquatic > Marine > Intertidal... | reverse complement strand
TTACCATAAACCTCAGGATCATTCATCCCAGGCTTGGAAACAGTGAGAGAATGCTTAGGAGTAGCAGTGAAGAAATAGCAGCGAGTAGCAGTAGAAGAGAAGTGCTCCGTAGCAGGGAAAAAGTTACGTTGGACCGAGTTATGCGCTTCATCAAAGTAAATGCAATCGACATTGATCTCTGCTTCCATCAAGCGAGGAAGAGAGTGATAGGTAGTGAAGATCAGTTGCTTACGATATGCTTGCTGACTCCAATTACGAATAATAGAAGGACGAGTGCTGCTGAAGTGATGAGTCTCACCACTATGAACGTGCATCACTGCAACGTCAGTATGAAACTCAAGAAACTCAGCAGACAACTGCTCAGCAAGCAGAATACGGGGAGCAACTACAACGACAATACCACGATCGCAAGCATCAAGATATTCCTGAGAATCCTTGATCATACACATGGTCTTACCACCACCCGTAGGAACGATGACCTGACCCTTATCGTGTGCCAGCATGGCAGTCAGTGCGTCCTGCTGGTGTGGTCGGAGTTGGATCACAGGTCTCATCGCGTATGGGACTATTATAGCACAATGGGACCTCTACCGATGGTCCCTGTGCCAGTTGTTAAAGTGGTTAGAAGTAATTAAAGTTTATTACTATTCTTACTTTCTGATCAGTACAGGTTGTTCCCCTATGTTCTTTTTTGCAATCAAAAGTAATTAATCTATTCTCAACACTTTCTATTTTAGTTTTATCACGAAATATTGTGTATCCATTATTACTATTCAAATAAAATATAGAAGTTTTTGCACCTTCATAATCATAATCTGTATGATATTGATGTTGTATTATATTTTCTGTTCTAGGAATTAAATTTGCTTTAATTCTTATTAAAGATTTTGGATTTAATTTATCAATAATAGGATAAAGTAATTTTATATGATCACTGACTATGGTGTCATTATCATAAAATCTATGAGTAAATTGATAATTATCTGGATAATCAATTTTACCATCAGTAAAAACAACTGATGGATTATAAAACCATGCTAATCCACCACCTAAAAATGCATTCTTGATAAGAGAAATCTCACTACCTTTTATAAAATTATTATGAAGCTTCATAATTTATCTCTTCAACCCGGACAAAGGTAGTCTACAGGGATTTTACAGTAGTGTCAAGCTTGTACTAGCACTGCCAACAGTAAACGTCAAAGTAGAACCAGAAACGCTGATTTTAACTGCTGTTCCTATACCACTTGTGAATCCTTGGGTTGCAGTTACAACACCAACAAAAGTTTGTGGAGAGGAAATAGTTACTTCTCCTGTAGTATCATCAAGACTAATATTAGAACCAGCAACTAAAGATGTAACTATGCCTGTTAATTGGGAACCATTTCCAGTGGCAGACAGGTATGTGTTTGTATCAACACTACCATCTGCCTTTAAGAATTGACTAGAAGTTCCTCCATCTTTTACGATGGTGTTTCCTGTGATAGAACCAGAGGCAACTACATTTCCACTAACATCAAGTCTTTCCGTTGGTGAGGTTGAATTAATGCCAAGATTCCCAGATTGAGTCAGCACCATTGCACGATTTGATGCAGTGGTCATCCAGTTAAATGCCGTTCCCAATCCACTTGGATTCAAATAGAAGTTGAGATTTCCAGTATCATAGTTTATAATGTCTAATGACTCATCCGTACTGTATGGATATGAACCAAATGCATTTCCATGACCAAAACGAATCTGTCCATTGTCAGTGCTTGGAGTAGTGTTTCTTCCGAGAGTGATTATAGCCTCATTAGAACCATCACTCGTAACTTGTAAAGAAGAAATACCAGTTTTTCTTACATGAAGTTGAGCATTTGGTGAATTTGTTCCAACACCAAAGGTTTCGGCATATCCACGAGTTGATGCTGTTACGATACCAGCACTCAATGAATTAATGGACAAATCTGCCGATGATGTTACACTAGAAGCAATACTTGCGGTTCCAGTTAAATTGGCAGTGATTGTTCCAGCACTAAAATTACCAGATCCATCTCTGGCAACAATAGTAGATGCTGTATTAGCATTAGTTGCGGTTGTAGCACTATTTGGAATGTCTGTTAATGATGCACCAGAACCACTGAAAGTTGCCGCTACTAGGGTTCCAGTTACTTCAGCATCACCATGCACTTTAAGTTCATCATCAGAAGCACCAGGACTGGTAGTTGTATTAACACCTATTTTTGATGTTGTATGAAGTCCTACACCACTGTTGTCGGTAATCCATGCCGTATATCCATATCCGACGAGATTGGATACTGCAGCAGAAGTTCCCACTTGTAAGGAACCAACAGAAAGAGTTCCAGATACATCAGCACTTGTTGCACTCAGAACTCCAACTGTCCCAATACCAGAATAGAGTATTCCGATCGTTGTTAGACCAGTAACTCTTGTGTCTCCGTGAACATTTAACAAATAGTTTTGTGGGATGGAAGTTCCAATTCCCACAAGACCATTTGCGTTTACGACAAAGTTATCATTATCAACCTGAAGACCAGTTCTGAAATTAAATGACTTACGAATATTTGCCATTATAGTCTTTTTAGTTATTTATTGGATTCTAATAATGTAGTATAATGCAACGTATGGAGGTCTGTTTTCGTGTGATTGATCATTACCAGTGCTGTCAATAGTAATACCAGTGTTTGCATTATTAGTATTTCTGTTGTTGAAGTTTGAACCACCAGCAGGAACTGGAGTACCACCACCAGCTTGATTATCAGGACCATTAGAACCATTGTAGGTGTGTCTGTGTCCAGGATCAGTTAAAGTATGGGTGTGTGATGGTAGTTGATCTGTCGTGAGTGTTACGGCATTAGCACCACCACTATCATTCAAGGAATAAGAGTCTCCAGCACCAGCAACAAATTTATTTTGTAAGTCTGGAAGATTGAATGTTGCACCAGAACCACCATAAGTATATCCGATAATATTGAACAAATCAGAATATGTTGATGTACTCAATCCAGCACCATTACATTGTCTCCAGTTTGCAGTTGGCCAAGTATCTGTCGCACCTGGCCACATCATAATACTTCCGATAGGAGAAATATTTGGAACATCCAAATAGTTGGCACTAATTCTTCCACTATCTGCTGCAGATCCTGTAAGATCTATATTTCCAGTGATTGTTGTGTTTGTTTGAATAGCAACACTACTACCAGAAGCAGCACTGATTTTCAAATTACCACTAGTTGAGGTTAATTCACTCGTGGTTCCATTCAAAGTTACTGTTCCAACAGTTGCATTTGCCGCCGTGATAGTTTTGCCAACACCAATTCCACCAGAAACTATAAGTGCTCCAGATGTGGGACTTGTAGAATCGATTTCATTAGTAACTCTAACCTGACTAGTAAGTCTAGTCTCACCATTGAATGTAACTGGACCATCAAACTGTGAAAGAACCTGACCAGAATCGCCACCCTCTATAACAATTCTTTCTTTAATAGTAACTTCATCAAAGACGGAACTTAATCTGGATGGGTCTTCACCTGCCACAGTTGGAACTGGAGTATCAAATGTTGTTTCTTCGCCAGTGGCAGCAGACTTTTTCTGGTTTCCAATGAAGAAGTCTCCATTGTTGTTCATACCAGTATAAACAACAATACCAGCAGATCTTTCTTGCGATTGAACTAAGAATTGTTCTCTTTCAGGTAGAGACTTGGTTTGAACTTGTGGGAGACCAGTTGAATAGTTACCAGGACCATATCCAAGATACTCAAATGTATGACCAGAGGCGCGTAGATAAGAAGGTCTGTGGAACTCAACTGCTTTTGGTTCAACCTTTCTAATAATTGTTCCAGAGTCATGTGCAACTTGTCTTGTAGCCAGAGCACCACGAATAACAACCAATTCATTGTTGCTGGCACCCTGTAAAGTGTCATTCGCAACTCTCATGATTTCTTCATCAATCTGAATGTAAGAACCAAGAGGGAATCTACTCATGGTTCCAATACCAGATTCTGGAACACTTACGGCAAACTGTGTTGTTGTTGCCGTAATTCCAGCACCGAGAGTTAATGTTTCTCCACCATAGATGGCAAATGCTCTACTTCCAAGATTTTCATCACTCTTATCAGAGGCACCAGAGTTTGCCGAGTATGCGTGCTTAAGAATGTAACCAGATGTTGCATCAATTCCAGAAATAGTAAGAGTATTAACACCAACTCTCGTTCCAATAATAAAGTCTCCTTTGTTATTGTTACTAGAATCAATGATTCTTACTCTATTTCCTGCTACAAGACCATGACCGGTTGCTGTGACAATTCCAGTCGTGGTGTCAGCAGTAAATGCAAATGATGGACCCACAACGTATGCATAATGATCTGATGTGATTACGGGATCACCAGCAGTTCTTGCAATAGAAATTTGATTTGCGGCACCAACTGCGCTGATGCGATGGTATGTATCTGATGTTGTTCCAGCACCAGTGAACTGAACTACATGTCCAATTACACTCGAAATTCCTGATGTTGAGATTGTAAGATCTGCACCGGAGAATCCTTCAAGATCCAAAGTTTCGCCATCAGTATAACCAGAACCAGGGGAAACAATAGTAACAATACCAACTGCTCCACCAGAAACATGAATGTTTGCGGTGGCACCATCCCAATCCGTTGTACCATCATTCAACAGTTTTACGTTATAATGATTTCCATTTACAAATCCACTACCAGCAGTATTAACAGTCGCCTCTACAATACCCTGAAGTCCATGTCTTCTACCAAATGTAATATCTGGTGTAGTTGTTGTGGCATCGGTAACAGAGGAAATGTCAAGACCAAATCCTAACTTTGTTGACAGTAAATCAACAGTCTCTCTGGTGATACTCTTCTTCAGGTCATTAGTTACAACTTCTCCGAGTGGAGAAACTTTGGCATATGATTTTGCTGATGATGGACTATCATTAACATTATCTCTATCAAGTTGTGGGTAGAGATCAACTACGTTCTGACTATACTTGATCTCTGTAAATTCTTCAGAAATTGTATTACCAGAGTTTGCAACGTAGAGGTGATAGACACCATCTCTCTCACCCTCAACATATTCTTGAATTACTTCGTTTCTAAAGACATACAAGTTTGATTGTAAATCATTTCTTTCAAATCTTGCGGAAGTATTTGTTCTAATTCCTACATCATTAGTAAATCCACCAGGTGTCTGATCAGATATTGTATAGGTAAAACTCATATCATCAACAACAGTAGCCGTAAAGGTTCCGTTGTATCCTTTGTCAAATGTTCCAATACCAGTGTTAATCAGATCATCTGTGACATTGCGAATAATAACACTATCACCAGTGATAAGATTGTGTGGTAATTCTGTTCTTACAGTTGCGGTTGTGCTGCTGAATGAGCATGTGCTAATGAATCTTGGATTTCTGTTGAAATCATAGTCATCTGTAGCAGTAATCGTGGACTTCAGAGAGTCTGTATTGTCTACACCACGATATCCAGTAGAACTAGATTCTTGGATAATATATCCATTCTCTGGAGTCTTGGCATTGGAGAGTTCTTTTGGAACTACGACTCTTACTTTATAGATTTTCTCATCAAGACTTCTTGTATCAGCAATTCTCTTGATGTAAGTTGCCTCCGAAACACCAGTTCCAGAGAGATTAGTATAAATGTCACTACCAGCATTTGTTGTGATGTACCACTGCTCATTGGTAGAATCCCACTGAACTGGGTGTCCGATGTCACCAGCAATTTTGTCTGTTACTCTACTCAGAACTGTAAGGTTTGTTCCACCATAAACAGTGATTGGATCATCATTGTCCGCATTATTCTTGGATGCCGCAAATTTTAAGGTTGTTGTGCTCCCACTTGGAACGATTGCATAATAAACAACATTAGTTTCTAAGTTCTCTGGAAGATCTCCATCATCACTGATAATGATGACCTTTTCGCCTGTTGTTAGTGAGTGAGTTCCCGATGAGAGTGTGAAGATATTGGATGATGGTGCTCCAACAGAATACTCTTTTACTGCACTTGTGGAACCATCAGTCATCAAGATATCAGCAGAACGTTCTGTTTCACTAATATCCAGATATAACTTATCATTTGTTCTGGCACCGACTCTATAACCTTGTGTCAGAACTGGTGGGACAACATCTTCTGATGTGAAACCATTCAAATAAAGTCTAGTATTGATGGCATTTGCAAGGGTATTTGTAATGTCAAGAGTCAACCAATCAACATTCTCATCCGAACCGGTAATTGCTCTTGGGGGAATAATATGAGTGATGTATCCTTTATCATCCTTGGCAAATGCTTCTTTCTTAAATCCGTCAGAAGAAAGAGAAATTTGACCAAAGTTTGAGTTTGAATTTGTAATGGAAGCATCGCCACCAGACTCTGCGGCAAAGTGCTTATTATATCCAATCGCAAAAACGGAAACAATCTGAACAAACGCATCATTGGATAGTTTAATGTGTGTTGTTTCCCATCCACTTCTATAAATCGCTTCGGAATCTAAGTGATATACAGTCCCCTTTGATGAAGAGTTTCCTGCCAGTGCTCCACCATACTCGGGTGTAATGGCAATACTGTCACTATAATCTCTTGCAGAAGGACTATATTTTACAAATGCTCTGTCGTCTTTTTGTAGAGATACGCCAGTAAATTGTGCAACAACCATTGAACGGAAACCAGTTGCCTTGCTTCCATCGGCGTGCATTCCATTCATTCCGTATACAGAACGCATGGAGACATTGAAGATATAAGGAGAAGCACCAGAAACGGTATCGCTTTCAATAGTTACGAACTCATCACCAGTGATGACACCAGGAGTGGTCATCGTTGATGGTGCATAAAGTAAATTGTAATAGAAAACATTTACATCATTTTCATCAACTTCACTTACCTTTGTAGAGACATTATAATTAGTATCTCCATCAACTGGAGTTACACCACTGATGCGAATAGGTGTTCCTTCAGAAAGACCATGTGGTGTTTCTGTAGTTACTTTAACTCTATTTGTTACTACTCCACCACTTCCAGCTTCAATACTAGTGATTTTGAGTGGATCGGCGGCAAATGCACCAACAATTTCATATTCTGGTCTTTGTGCTTCAAACCCTTTAGGAAGTGTTGGGAACTTATCATCAACATCTCTTCCAGAACCAGTGCCATATGCGATAGAAAGTTTCGCATAATACATCCCAAGGTCTGTAATGTTATAACTTGAGACATTGTTTACACCATCAGCATACTCAAATACCGTGAGTTTATGGTGTGAGAATGTTGGAACTGCCTGGTTGGTTGTACTGAAATTATCATTCTTTGTATAAACAAGACCCAATTCATCTCCATCAAACACTGAGAATTGCCAGAGATAACAGGCACCAGTAAGTCTAAAAATAGCAGAATTTGGTGTACTATCTGTTGGGTTTGGAATATACTTGGGGCGAATCTTGGTCTTTCTTAAGTCAAGACCAACGATTGATACACCTCTGGGAACAATAACACCACCATTAATACTGTTGAATCTATGAAGATGATTGCCAGATTGTGTTAAATCAAAGTTAGATTCTAATGAGAGATAGAAATCTGCCGGAACAACTTCTGAGGCAGTCGCATCAGAACGAATAACTTTTGCTGTTCCGCCATCATTAAATACTGTCCATCCTGGTCTGTTGTCAACAACGTGCTCACCAGGCATCAGGAGAATGGTGGTCTTCTCCGTCTCGTCGTTACTATTTCCTTTAATATATGAGAATCTTGCCGCCTCAATCAGTGCTCTCTGAATAGTCTTAAATGGACGGGCAAGAGAATTACCAGTGTTAAGAATACTATCAGTTGAGTCTAGATCTGCTGGACTTACATAGAGAATTCGACCCTCAGTGTTCTTGATAAAGTTTTCTAACTTATTCAGGGGCATTGTATTATGACTTCTAGGATATTTCTATGTTTTATTTATCAGCCCATCAAATCCTCCTCATCATATTGAAACTCAAATTCTTCCTGTGGCATATCCTCTGGATTTTCCAAATCCATAAGAAACAGACAAGGATGAGCCTCTTCATCTATAAGATAGAAGGAACTCTTGTATAAATCTTCTGGTTCAAATGCCGTTTCTTTATTTGCAAGTTCTACTAATTCTTTGTCTTCTAAATGTCCATCAGGTAGTTCATCAAATGTGAACGGAACCTGATTGATAAAATACATCTTTACTATCATACTGCCATTATCATACCAGCAGTATGCAGTATCTATCCTATAAGACATAACCTACGGGTTTTGTCTTATTTATTTTACCCCAAAACTAGTTCAGCGAGGTCATTATGTAGCAATCTATGACAGACAGCACATAGAGGAACACACTTATCAATCTCCTCTTGCAACTTTTTGTAAGAACCAATTTTTACAAAACCACCTACACCCATTTCTTTTTCTGATGGATCAATATGATGTAAATCCATAGCACAAGGATCATACTTTATCTTACAAATAGCACAGGGTTTATCTTTCGCATCCCTAACCATTTGCTTTCTTTTTTGATAAGAAGTTTGTGCTGATTTGGGAAGTCTATTCCTAGCGTGCCATTCTTTCTGGTATTGTCTTTGTTTTTCTCTGTCTTTGTATCCCATAAAGTTCAAGTCTCTATGAGATATTTAGAACTTTTTATATGTCACCTGCGGGACTTGAACCCGCAAGGGCGTAACGCCCGACGCATTTTAAGTGCGTTTCGTATACCAATTCCGACAAGGTGACTTAGGTGCTGGTTGTGGGGATCGAACCCACCTTAGGCGAATTATGAGTTCGCTGCTTTCACCAGAGAGCTAAACCAGCAAATACTCGTGGATGGATTCGAACCATCTCAAAGCCGCTAATCTGGCGGAAAAGGTTTATAAAACCTCTCTGACTACCAAGTCTCACGAGCGCAGATGATTTACTGAGCTTCGTTGTTGTCTTCAGTGTGTATTCGATAAAAATCATCATTTGCTGGTATCATAACAGCGGCAGTGCCATCTTCTTTTACGATACCTATGTGCTCTCCGTTTTCTACCCTCTCAAGGAGGGAATCGAAGTTTTCTTCCCACTCTTTCAAAGTAAAAATTTCCATAGTTGGTTTATTTATCAGTATTCTTCGCCTTGAATTGCGAGGTCGGCATACTCGATTTGATCCTCATCAAGGTTAGCAGTCACAACTTCAAGAACATTCATGAACTCTTGAACCGTGTCGCACTGAACCATCTTTTCATTGCCCTCATCACTCAGCAGAAGGAAGGAGCGAGTGCAGACATCAATAACAATACCGAGAACAGATTCTTGTGCGGTGCCCATGGGGTGTTCCGTTGATTACCTTAGTATTATAGGGCATCTGAGCGGGGGTGTCAACTGTGCCAGTCAGAAAACTGGTTACAGACCTAAAAGACCTCTAAGTTCTTCGACCGTCAATCCAGCATTTTCTAATTTTTGTTCTGGAGTTAGAACCACAGGCACAATATCGTTAATAACCCAACCATCATCCCAGGTTAAATATTGATTTTCCCCAACTTCTGGTGGCACTTCTCTCGTACAACCTTGTGGTGCTTCTAATGGATTATCATTGAAGACTACATCCGATCCTTCTTCAGCAGTGTAATAAATTCCTCTCTTATCTTCAATAACACTCCAAAAAGTACCGTCAAATATCTGTATCTGACCATTCTCACATTCTGGTGGTGCTATTCTAGTTGCATTTGCGGGAATTAAATACTTACCCGGTTCTAGTGGTGATGGATCTGCATCATCCTGACCCACAAAATGATTATACTCTGGATGGTAGTGATATATTATCATGATTTTTATTAATATTTAATACAGGCAAGAAGTGCTACGTTACGTGGACGAGTTTCCTCTGAAGTATTTACTATACGAGCAGCATTAAAAGAAAGACCATACGCATTGTTTCCACCACCATCAGTTCTTTCTGATCCACTAGAGTTCCAAACACCAAATGCATTAGGAGTTCCTGATGTTGCGAGATTGAAATTAAATCTAATTGCCTTACCAGTAATATTTTCAATTGACCAACTTTGAGAAGAACCTAAAGTTCTTGTGGAGGAGCTTTCAGTAACAGCAACGCTAGAAGCACTACTATCTGCAGTATATGTTTTGTTTAAGTCAGCACCACGACCATCGTCCCAACCACGAACAAACTCACCACGAAGATCAGGAACTCTAAAGTGAGAGGTTCCTGCACCTCCACTTCCATTAGTCTCGCCATATGTTGTTCCTATACTACTAAACAAAGTAGCATATGCTGTTTTACTTAATTCTGCACCATTTGCTTTAACATATCCTGTTGGAGCAGAACTAGATGCAAAATAAAATACGGAACCAGCAGGCACCGCACTGGATATAGTTTCTGATAAAGAACTTCCATCTACATCTAAGTTACTTCCATCACCATAATATGTGACGATGCCAGAAGATGCCGTTACAATACCAGAAGAAATTTTAACATTTCCGAGAGTACTATTTCCTGTGACTGTTAGGATTCCTAGAGTACCCTTTTCAGTAACTTCTAAGTTTTTTACTGAAAGATTATCATAATTAAATTCACCACCAATCGTAACATCACTATAAAAGGTGACATCATTATTAAAATAAGTAGGATTTCCAAAAACGTTTATATCTGCCATAATTCTAGAAGAGAGCGTCTACTGCGGCACCAACAATTGGTATATTTCCAATTCCAGTCACGGCACCAACAGTTTTAAGAACATCAAGACCAATAAATGAATCTGCCGTTACTCTTTGTACAAAACTACCAACAGTTGATTCTACAAGATTACCAGCAAGTCCATTAACATCAACAGATTGACCATCCAGTTTTACGGCACCATTCTTTGCCTTCAAACTGATATTTCTACCTGCTAAAAGGTCAATGTCATCATCAGCCTGAATCATGATATTGGCACCTTTGATTCTGATATTACCATTTTCCATACAGGTAAGAGTAATATCACCATTCTTTGCCGCAATTTGAATATCAACCTCTCCAGGAGAATTTTTTCCTCCAGCACAAATCTCTATGGATCTGTCATTAAGAACGGAATACATTCCACTTTCAGAATATAAAGACAAATTAACGTCCTTATTATCTGTAAATCCATACCATTGATAAACGGCAGGACCATCACCGTTCATTTGTGGATTATTAATATCTAATCCGTACTTGTACCCCCACTTGGTATAGTCTCTACGCTCCCAATTTTGATTCGGTCTTTCTGCCATCTTATGTTACACAATCTATTACGCTTACAACTTCTCCTTGTGGAGTAAATGGTCCCATCAATGGTCTTATGAGTGCTCCTATACCTGTGGATGTATTAATAGTGATATTCGGTAATGTTTCTACCTTCACATTATTTATTGGCGTTGCTGATATAACTCTCCCATTGTCAACTCTCAGACTATACTCATTTCCATTATCATCAGTCGCAGTATCATCTGGAGAATATCCAATTCCTGGTGATAAAATAGTCGTATCAGTTACTGTATAATCCTCGTCATCTTCTACTGGATAGTTCTCGCCCTCAGAAACAATATAAACACCAGTAATTTTTCCAGTGTTAAAATCAACAATTGTTCTGCCAACGGCACCATATCCAAGTCCACAAGAATCCTCAAAGGATACAATTGGTGGTGCATAGGTGTAACCAGAACCAGGATCGGTAATTTCTACACCGATAATACTACCAGTTCTCGCAACCGATGAAACAACGTCTCCAAGACCCTCCGTATTATTGACAATTCCACCCATAATTGCCTTACCAGCACCACCAATACCATTTCCACCGAAGAAAGATACGGTAGGACCACCACAACTTGATGGATCACCACAATCTGGTTTCGTATATGGAGAAGTTTCTGATGATATTCCAGACAGTGCCTTTGATACATTCATGAAATCAAATGCTCTATCCATCGCACTAGTAATACCTGCCCTATTTCTTGCACCATATCCAATTGTCCAGGTTGGAATTATCTGGCATTTTTCTCCAGTCTGATTACAACTGAAGAAAGCTTGAATTTTCTTGGCAACATCCGCAGACCCACGAAGGAAGTCGGCAACCTTAAATGCTGGGTCTAAAATCTTGGCAAGACCTCCGATGACAGAATCTAATCCAGAAGAAATTTGATCAATTATCCCATTCAATAATGAACCACAAAATTGTTCTGCCGCACATACACCAAAATTTACAACCTCTACAACTGTTGATTCCAGTAGTCCTTTGATTGTATCTCCAAGACCATTAATAATCTTTGCGGAAACACATTGAATTGCATCTTGTGCTGACTTAATTGCTGGAACC
>Ga0181572_10002807_pt1 | contig 12351 bp, 4 predicted proteins | sample 101ome_26_FD_133004 | JGI IMG/M metagenome (GOLD analysis project Ga0181572, IMG submission 133004) | Coastal salt marsh microbial communities from the Groves Creek Marsh, Skidaway Island, Georgia - 101408AT metaG (megahit assembly) | ecosystem: Environmental > Aquatic > Marine > Intertidal zone... | reverse complement strand
TGAGGGCGGTGTCGGGAGCCTTTGCGTACGCGGGCAAAAACGTGAAACCCGAAACCGTCTCGCGCGCCGCCGCCGTCGCGCGAGTCCAACTCGACGACGCCGGCGAGGACGGCCACGCGCGAACGGCCGCGGCGGTGACCCTGGCGCGCCTCGCCGTGTGGCTCCCCGACGAGGACCGCGCCGCGCTGATCGACAGCCTGGGCGGCGCCGACGAGTCCTCCGGAGGGAGTACCGCCCGAGACCGCGAGGAAGAAACCGGCGCGTCGCGCGAGGGACGCTTCCTCGCGCTCTCCGCGATCGCCCGCGCGAGCCCCGAGCTCGCGCTCGCGTCGCACGCGGGCGCGACGCTCAACGGCCTCGCGCGCGCCGCGAAGGACGCCGAGCGCGTCGGGTCGCGGTGCGCGGCGGCGCGGGGGATGGTCCGGCTCGCGGTCGCGGAGGCGGCGCAGAAGGGCGCGAACAGCGCGTACGTGCCGAAGATCCTCGCCGCCGTCGCCAAGCTCCTGCGGGACGACGAGGCGTCGGCGCGGGAAGCCGCCGCAAACGCGCTGCGGCGCCTGTGCGGGGAACACCCGGAGGCGGTCGCGCCGCACCTCGCCGCGTTCCTGCCGCAGCTCGCGGACGTCCTGAGCGGGGATAAGTCCAAGGAGGCGAGGTACCACGCGGACCGGTGCGTGCGGTCGAGCCTGTACATCGTCGACGACCCCGCGGGACTGGACTTCGCGTCCGCCGCGCTGAAACCGAGCGGCGCCGCCGGCGCGGCGCGGGGGAAGCTCACCGACGGCGTCCTGCGGAGGCTGAAGGGGCTGCCGGAGGACGACGTGGAGGGGTGGGGCGAGCCGGAGCCGGGGACGTGGGGGAGCCTCGCGCCGGACCCGGACGACGACGACGAGGAGGTGTTCGGGGACTGAGAGAGACAACCGCCGGGAGAGCAGACGGAATCGACGGGCGAAGGGGGGTTGACCAGAACGTCAGGAATCAAAAAAGTCTTGCTCGAGCCACGTCGTGAAATTAGACCGTCGTTTCAGGGGTCCCCACGAAATCCTTCCGCCGCACGAAAATGTTTTCTGCGCCGCACGGGTGGAACTCATACATTCACGTGAAATTAAACCTAAGTGACACGTGTCGCCGTTTCGGCAACCCGGGCGCCGTTTGTTGCGCGTTCGACCGCGCGAAACGCCCGGATTAAGGGTTTGCCACGCTGCGCTTTTGGGCAGACGACGAATTCGTTCGCCCCCCCGCGCCGCACACGACGCGCCGCGGCGCACGCCAGAGGAGCGTCTCGGGGCCTCTCGCGCACGCCGCGTGGGGCGACCGACGCGTGCGTACCCGGCGGACGGTTCGGATCGTGCGGAAGGTCTCGCGCGAACGCGCCGCGCGCGCGCGAGCCGCCGAACCCGCACGCGCGACGACTGACATCCACCCCCTCGTTCGGGTACGATCCGCGAGATTCGGGTGAGGACGACGACGCGCGCGCGCGGGTGACCTCGACGACCCCGGCGCGATGAGTTGGAGCGGGCGCGGCGGGAACAGGCTCAGCCTGACGGAGGCCGACCCCGACTCCGGTCAGCCCGGGGACGAGTACGAGGACCACGGGCACACGCTGAGCGCGATGCAGGGTCGCGGCTTGAGGCGCGAGCTCTCGAACATGACCCTCAACGCCGTCGGCGGGTTCCAGGGCGACGACGCGCTCGCGGCCGGGGGCGAGTCCCCCGGCTCGACGCCCCTGACGAGCCCGAACGAGACCCCGAGCACGACGCTCACGGGCACGGAGCAGGCGAGCCTCTCCGGCGCCATCGCGCCCGATCCCGTCGCGCGCGCGGCCGCGCAGGTGGCCGCGCAGGGACGCTCGAACGTGCGCCGGCGCGAGTCCATGCCGCCCAGCAGCGGCCACGCGCGCCTCGACGGACTCTTCCCCGCGGAGACCAACGCGATCGAGCCGATCGCGGAAAACGACGAGGAGAGTACCATCATGAGGACCCAGCTCGCGGCGTCGGACGACGAGGCGGAGGAGAGCCCCGCGCACGCGTCCGACGTCCGCCCCGAGGTGCCCGCTTCGGACAAACCGCGCATGTTCCGATCGAACCAGAAGAGCGCCGCGCGCCCGAACCCGCTGCAGAGCATGCTCGAGAAGGGCGACCCGAAACGCCCCTCGAGCGACCGGCGAGGTTCCTTGGACATGCGCCGCGACGTTCCGAGCAGCAAGAAGGGCGGCATCCTCTCCGAAACCTCCAGCCGCGCCCTCCGGGCGAAGAGCACGGCGCCCCGGCCGAACGCGCCGCGCGTGAGCGTCTCGAGCGCCGACACGCAGGTCGACAGGCGCCAGGCGCTCCGCTCGGTCGCGCGCGACGTGGAGAGCCTGATGCTCATCTCCGAGGCGCTCTCGGCGAAGGAGATGCCGGTTCTCGCGAAGCGCCTGAAAGAGGGGCTCGGTCGGATTCAGGACAACGCGCGGTTAGGGTACAAGACGGAGGGGCTCACCGCGCGAAAGCAGTCGGCGCTCCGCCGAGTGAACCGCGTCGAGCTCCTCCGGGAAGCCGCCGCGGACGTTCAGAAGACCGCGCGCATGCCGCGGATGAGCTTCGGGCGGATGAGCCTCGGCCCGAACTCCATCCTGAGCTCGCTCCCGCCGAGGATCGCGGAGGAGGACATGTCCAACTCGGCGCACGCGGGGAAGCACCACCGCGCGCCGGCGAAGGAGCGCACGTTCAAGGAACACTGCGTCCGCGCGGGCATCGTCGGGGTCGTCCTTCTGATCCTCTGCTGCATCCCGCACATCCTGCACCAGTACGAGCCCGACGCCGCGATCGCCGCCACCCAAGGCGCGTACGTCGTCGACGGGAACGACCCGGTCGTCTTGGCGTTGTCGCACAAGAGCGAAGGGCTGTACGAGATTCTCGTCGGCGCCGGGAAGTGCGACGCGTACTCGCCGGGCGACGACGGGAACGAGTTCACCAGTCATTCGTATTACTCCGCGACGGTGTCGCTGATGCAGGAAGACGCGGTGCTCGAGAGCGACACGCTGAAGCTGCACGATAAGGGCGTCCAGGAAGCGTCCTCCAAACGCCGCCGGAACCTTCTCTCGGGAGGCGGCGCCGGGGGGCCGACGGGCGCGGACGTGTACGAGACGTTTTACTTCGACGCCTCGCCCCGCGGCTCCGGGCCGAACCTTCGCGTGGAGGTGAAGAGCGACTGCCCCGCGCCCCTGGGAGTATCCATCGAGGCCGTCACGGTGGGCCCGATCGGGAGCTCCCAGCACTGGATCGCGCTCGCGCTGTTGATCATCGTCTTCGCGCTGATCATCACCGAGGTGGTGCACCGCACGCTGATCGCGTTCATGGGCGCCGCCGCGGTGTTGTTTCTCCTCGCGTTGGAGCACCGCCTCCCGTCGGTGTACGTCATCATGCAGTGGATGGACCACGGGACTCTGGCGCTGCTGTGGGGGATGATGATCATCGTCGCTCTCTTGGCGCGGTCGGGCGTGTTCGAGTTCTGCTCGGTGCGGCTGATCGAGGCGAGCGGGATGGACATGTGGCGGCTGACGTGGATGCTCATGCTCTTCGACTGCGTCCTGAGCGCGTTTCTGGACAACGTCTCCACGATGCTCTTGTTAGGGCCGGTGATCATCTCCCTGTGCAAAGCCATCGACATGGACCCGAGGCCGATGCTCATCCCGATGGCGCTGTTCGGAAACATCGGCGGGACGTCCACGATGATCGGCGACCCGCCGAACCTGATCATCGGCAACGCCTTCAAGGAGGAGCTCGGGTTCGTGGACTTTCTGAAAGTGTTGGCCCCGGGCGTGTGCCTCACGCTGCCGCCCGCGCTGGCGTTTCTGCGGTGGTACTACGGGAAGGAGGTGTACGGGAAAAAGATCGACGTGGACATGTCCGAGCTCAGGGCGCGGTACCCGATCCGCGACCACGCGCTGCTGGCGCGGTGCGGCGTGATACTCGGCTTCGTCCTGATGCTCTTCTTCCTGCACCCGGTGGTGCACTTCGAGCCCGCGTACGCGGCGCTCTTCGGCGCCATCGCGATTTTGCTCATGGGCCCGGCGGAGGATTTCGAACACGCGCTGGAGAAGGTGGAGTGGGACTCTCTGCTCTTCTTCGCCGGCCTGTTCGTCTTCACCGAGGGCGTCGCCGAGCTCGGGCTGCTCCGCATCATCGCCGATCAGCTCTCGAGCGTGATCGAGTCCGTCCCGGTCGGGTCGCGAACAATGGTCAGCAGCGTGCTGATCCAGATCGTGGCCGCCGTCGCGAGCGCGTTCGTGGATAACATCCCGTTCACGACGACGATGATCCCGGTGATTCGGCGCATGGCTGCGAACGTCGAGGGGCTGGAGCTCAGACCGCTCGCGTGGGCGCTGTGTTTCGGCGCGGACTACGGGGGGATGGGGACGCTCATCGGCGCGAGCGCGAACGTCGTCATGGCGGGCGTCGCCGCGGAGGCGGGGTACCCGGTGAGCTTCATGAGCTTCTTCAAAATCGGATGGCCGATGATGTGCCTCGGCGTCTCCATCTCCGTACCCTACCTCTGCCTCTGCATTCACGCGGGGTACACGTGAGAAGCGTCCCGAGGCGGCTGACGAGAATGCGATCATCGCGGCGCGGAAAGCCCGCGCGGAGTGCGACCGCACGTGCGGTACCGATATCATCAATTGTATTATCTTCGACACCTTAAGGTTTATCATCGTTCTACGGTCGCGTCAGAGGTGGCGCGTCTCTCTTCGACGAGCGGGTTCAGGGGATCATGCAGGGGTCTCGCCTCTCCAGGTGCACCCGGTCGATTTCCTCGAGCGTCTCTTCGCTGAGCTTGACCTTGCTCTCCTCGAACGCGTCGATGTTTTCCTCGAGCTGCTGCATGTTCGTCGCGCCGATGATGGTGGACGAGACGTACCACCTCGTCCGGCACCACGCGAGCGCCATCGAGGCGAGGCTCATTCCGTTCTTCTCCGCGATTTTCGCGTACTTGGCCGTTGCCTCCGCGCTCGGCGGGTTCAAGTACCTCTGCATGAAATTCTTGTACTTGACCAGCCTCCCGTCCTTCGGGGCTTTGCCCATGTCGAGGTACTTCCCGCTCAGCGCGCCGCCCGCGAGGGGCGTCCACGGGAGGAGGCCGATGTCGTAGTGCGACGGCGCGCACGCCTCCGCGAGCTCCGTCTCGAAGCTCCTGTGCAGGAGGCAGAACGAGTTCTGAATCGTCACCGGGCGGGGGACCCCCAGCTCGTCCGCGGCGCGCACGAACTCGCACACCCCGAACGTCGTCTCGTTGCTCAGACCGTAGTGCTTGATCTTGCCCTGCTCGATGAGTTCGCCCAGCGCCGCGACCGTCTCTCTGATGGGCACGGCTTCGCGCTCCTTCGTCGGATCGTACACCGACGCGCCGAACCCGGGGGCGTACCGATCGGGCCAGTGGAGCTGGTACAGGTCGATGTACTCCGTCTTCAGGCGCCTGAGAGACGCGTCGCACGCGAGCTTGATCGAGTCCGCGTCGAGGCGGCAGGGCGCGAAGTCTTTCGGGGGCACGTACCGGTTCCCGCCCGTCTCGCTCTTTGGGTTGAATCCCGAGATTTTGGTCGCGAGGACGATCTCGGCGCGAAGGTCGGGGTTCTTCTCGAGCCACGTCCCGATGTACTCCTCCGTGACGCCGGGCTTCCACGCGGGGTCGGAGGACGGGACGGGGTACATCTCCGCGGTGTCGATGAAGTTCACGCCGCGGACCTTGACCGCGTAGTCCAGCTGCTCGTGCGCCTCCGCCTCCGTGTTCTGGACGCCCCACGTCATCGTCCCGAGGCACACCTCGGTGACCATCACGCCGGAGGAGCCGAGCCGGACCTTCGGGAGGGTGGAAGTCGCCATCGCGGAGGAGGAGGCGCGAACGGGAGCGAGGCGAGCCCGCGAGGAGCGGTGAGGGCGGGTGGCGGTTCGAAGCGCGTGGTGCGCGCGCGCAGACGCTCGGAGCATCAGATTGTGCGAAACGTCGCGTTATTTGCCTCCAACAAGTCGTCGTCGCGTTATATGAAGACACCCGATCTCAGATCTGCGCGTCCGCCTCGCGCACTTCGCGCGCCGCGCGCACCGCACGGGTGGTTCGTTCGTTCCGGAGGACGGGCGACCACCGCGCGTCACGCCCCCGGTGATGGCGTCGCTCGCGGACAGGGTGTTTCGCAAGTTCGGGTTGCAGCAGTACGCGCAGCTCGGGGACTCGGCGGCGGGCGCGCCGACCGACGATGGGCACGGCGTCGAGTTCGGGGACGGCGCCGGGGACCCGGGTACGACGTTCTCCTCCCGCGCGCAGAGCGGCTTGATCGGGAAGGCGCTGTACCTGTGGGTGACCCCGTTCCTCCGCCTCGGCGGCGAGCGCACGCTCGAGCAGGAGGACCTCCTCCCCCTCCCCCCCGCGTACCTCGCCGCCAACAACTCCCGCCGCTTCGAGACGCTCCTGGCGCGGGCGATGGAGGGGGAGGAGATCCGCCTCAGGCACGTGCGCGAGTGGGGCGAGATCGGCAAGACGCCCCAAGAACCGTTCCTCCCCGCGCTCGTGTGGCCGCTGTGGACGTGCTTCGGCGCGACGATCCTGACCGGCTCCTTCTTCAAGCTCATGAACGACCTCATCCAGTTCCTCCCCGCGGTCATCCTCGGCGGGTTCCTGCGCTACATCGCCGGGAAATCGCATCTCATGTCATCCGCGGACTGGAGCGACACCACGTACGGCGTCATCTACTGCTTCCTGATGTTCTTGGTCCCCGTCACGCGCACGCTGTGCGAGCAGGTGTACTTCTACTACGCCCAGGCGAGCGGCATCTGCATCAAGGGCGCCCTGGCGACGGCCGTGTACCGCAAGACGACGCGTCTGAGCGCCGCCGGGCGGGACGGGTCCACCACGGGCGAGGTTTTGAACCACATGCAGCTCGACGCGCAGAGGGTGGGGGACCTGATGCTGTTCATCAACGTCCTGTGGAGCGGGATCTTACAGACCGTGGGGTACATGTTGCTGCTGTACGCGTACATCGGGTGGGCCGCGGTCGGGGGCTTCGCGGTGATGATCGTGCTCGTGCCGCTGCAGAAATATTTTTTCCAGATCATCTCCGAGTTGCGCGGGGAGCAGATGAAGCTGACGGACCGCAGGGTGAAGCTTCAGAACGAGGCCCTGAGCGGGGTGAAGATCCTGAAGCTGAACGCGTGGGAGGAGCCGCTGCGAAAGGAGGTGGAGGGGGTTCGCGCGGAGGAGATGGTGAAGGCCACGGGCGTGGCGAACCGAAACGCGATGAACGCCGCGATCATGAACACCGGCCCGACGCTCGTCGCGGTGGCGGCGTTCAGCATCTACTCCGGGATCATGCACCGACCCATGGAGCCGAGCGTCATCTTCCCCAGCCTCTCGCTCTTCTCGCTCCTGAGGTTCCCCGTGATGTTCTACCCGCGGTGTCTCAGTTTGTGCGCGGACGCCGTCGTTGCGCTCCGGAGGTTGCAGGGCTATTTCCTCCTCGCCGAGGCGAGGGCCGCGACCGTCGAGCTCCCGACCGAGGTGGACGACGCGCGAAGAGAAGAGCCGGCGGCGGCGAAGCCGTCGGGCCGCGGGGCTCCGCCGTCGGGCCGGGTCTCCGCGAACCCCGCGGCCCGACCGACGGGCGCTGGCGACATCGAGCTCGTGGAGGTGTCCCTGGACGACGACGCGGCGCCCGTCGGCGGCGGCGCCTCGGCCGTCCCCGGGGCCCTCGCGTCGGCGTCGTCCGCGACGCCCGCGGAGCTCCGCGCGGTCTCGGACCCCGGCGCTCCGGGCGAGGTCATCGCGTCCATCTCCGGTGGGCACTTCCACTGGACCGTCCCCGGGCCGACCGATCGGCCGTTCCTTCGCGGCGTCGACCTGACGCTCCGCCGCGGCGAGCTGACGGTGGTGGTCGGTCCCGTCGGGAGCGGCAAGTCGGCGCTCATCTCCGCGCTTCTCGGGGAGATGCACCAGTGCGTCGGCCCCGCGGGCCTCCCCGCGGCCCACGGCGCGCCGGACATCAGGGGCACCGTCGCGTACGTCGCGCAGGTGGCGTGGGTGCAGTCGTTATCGCTGAGGGAGAACGTTCTGTTCGGGCGGGCGATGGACCCCGAGCGGTATCGCGCGGCGTTGGACGTCGCGTGCATGCGCGCCGACGTCGCGACGCTGCCGCGCGGGGACGAGACGGAGATCGGGGAGAAGGGCATCACGCTGAGCGGCGGGCAGAAGCAGAGGACCGCGATCGCGCGCGCGGTGTACGCGGACGCGGATCTGGTCGTGATGGACGACCCTCTGTCCGCGCTGGACGCGCACGTGGCGAAGGATCTGTTCAGGAAGTGCGTCGTCGGCGCGTGTCGGGAGAAGGCGGTGCTGCTCGTCACGCATCAGCTCCAGTTCGTGAACCAGGCGGACCACGTCGTCGTCATGGCCGACGGCGCCATCGCCGAGCGCGGGACGTACGACGAGCTCGTCGCGAAGGAGGGGGGTTCGTTCCGGCAGCTCATGGACGCGTACCACGGCGAGGACGAGGGGCTCGCGGAGGAGGAGGAGGACGGCGCGGCGCCCGGGGAGGGTCCCGAGGGAGGGTCCCGGTCCCCGGCGGGGGGCGACGCGGCGGCGACAACGGCGGGAACGACGCCGAGCGCTGGGGGGTATCCGGGAGGGGAGGAGGAGGCGGAGGCGCGCATCGGGGAGCTCACGGAGTCCGCCGCCGCGGAGGCGGAGGGCGCGCCCGGGGTGGACGGCGCGGATCGATCCGCGCGGACGAGCGCGGAGTTTGACGGTCCGAGGCGCGCCTCTGACGTCTCCGCGAAAGACGCGGCGCTCGGCTCCGGGGCACCGAGGACGAAAGACCGTCCGAGCCCCTCCGAACCCGCGGGCGAGATCACGAAGGAGGCCAGAAGCGAGGGAGCCATCTCCACGAAGACGTACGTGACGTACGTGAGGGCGATGGGCCCGCCTCTGACGCTCCTCGCGCTGTTGGCGATGGTCGTCTTTGAGCGCTTTTTGAGCGTCTTCTCGTCGGTGTGGCTGGCGCTGTGGAGCGAGGGCCACTGGGACCTGAGCCAGGGCGACTACCTGGCCGGGTACGCCGGGATCGGGTTCGGGCAGGCCGCGGTGAGCTGGGCGCGGACGTTCGCGTGGGCGGTCGCGAGCTTGGCGGCGGCGAACCACCTGCACCTCGCGCTGTTCAAGGCGACGCTGCGCACCCGGCTGGCGTTTTTCGACACGACGCCGCTGGGGCGGGTGATTCAGCGCTTCACCAAGGACACGGCGACGCTCGACAACACCCTGGGCAACTCCGTGAGCAGCTTCGCGAGTTTCTTCCTCCTGTTGCTGGGCACGCTGTGCGTGATGTCGTGGGTGATGCCCGCGCTGTTGCCTTGCCTGGTCCCCATCGGCGCGCTGTATTACTACGTGCAGCACTTCTTCCGCCCGGGATACCGCGAGGCGAAGCGCCTCGACGGCATCAGCGGGTCGCCGATTTACGCGCACTTCGGGGAGACGCTGACGGGGATCTCGACCATCCGCGCGTTCGGGCACCAGCGGCGGTTCATCGCGGAGAACGAGCGGAGGATCAGCCTGAACCAGAGGGCGGACTACACGCAGAAGTGCGGCTGCGACCGGTGGCTGCCCGTGCGCCTGGAGACGATCGGCAACTCCATCACGTTCGTCGTCGCGTGCCTGGGGACGTGGCAGCGCGGGAGCACGTACGCCGCGCTCGTCGGCTTGACGCTCTCGTACGCCATCGACATGACCGGCCTGCTCTCCTGGCTCATCCGCATCGTGAGCGAGCTCGAGTCGAACATGGTGTCCGTCGAGCGCGTGTCCGAGTACGCCGAGCTCGAGTCCGAGGAGGCCCAGGGCGCGGCGCTTCGAGGCGGCGTCCAGCCCCCGCCGAACCCCGAGTGGCCGAGCGCGGGCGCCATCTCGTTCGACAAACTCGAGATGCGGTACAGACCGGGGCTTCCCCTCGTCCTGCGCGGCGTCTCGTTCGACGTGCGAGCCGGGGAGAAGGCCGGGATCGTGGGGCGAACCGGGAGCGGGAAGTCGACCCTGATCGTCGCGCTGTGGCGGCTCGTGGAGCCGTGCGGGGGGAGAATCTGGCTCGACGGCGTGGACGTCGGCTCGCTCGCCCTGCGCGAGTTGCGCTCGAGGATCACGTGTATCCCTCAGGACCCGATCTTGTTCAGCGGGAACGTGCGCGATAACCTGGACCCGTTCAAGCAGCACGACGACGCCGCGCTGTGGTTCGCGCTCGATGCGGTGCAGATGAAGGCCGCCGTGAGCGAGCACGGCGTCGGCCTGCTCGCGCCCGTGTCGGAGTACGGGGAGAACTACAGCGCGGGGCAGAGGCAGATGCTCTGCCTCGCGAGGGCGCTGCTGCGGGACACCCGCGTCGTGTGCCTGGACGAGGCCACCGCGAGCGTGGACCTCGAGACGGATAAGGTGATGCAGGACGTCATCGCGGACCGGTTCGCGTCGCGCACGATCCTGACGATCGCGCACAGGATCAACACCATCATCGAGAACGACAAGGTGGTGTGCCTGGAGAGAGGCGAGCTCGCGGCGATGGCGTCGCCCGCGGAGCTCCTGAGGGACAAAAACGGAATGTTCGCCAAGCTCGTCGCGGAGACGGGGGAGCAGTCCGAGCGCAACCTCAGGGCGAGGGCGGAGGAGTGCGAGGCGGCGCGCGCGGCGGGAACGCCGATCAGGCGCGTGGGGAGTAAGTCCGCGCTCGCGAGGGAGACCAAGGCGTGAGGGACTTCGCGAGGGACCCTTACAATCATCGTCGGAGTATACAATCAATCGTTTTACTACACGCGGCGCCTGTACCGACTCACGCGCGCCTTCTCTCACGGACTACCGTTTTTTTCATTCATCGCCGCCGACGCTCGATGGCATCCTCTCCTCCTCTTTTTTTACTTGGGGAGGAGGCTCGCCTGGGACCCGAAGAAGACGTGGGTGGGGTCGGCGACGTGCGCGGAGAGGTTGGCGACGGGCCCGACGCCGGTGTACGCCTGCTGCGCGAGGCACCCGAGGAATGCGCCCATGGCGAGGCGGCAGTGCTTCAGCTCCTGGAGCTTGAGCGTCTCGAGGTCGCCCTTCTCCGCGAGGTTGAACGGGTCGAAGCGGCCGCCGGGGTAGGGCGTGCCGTCGGGCTCGGGGAAGCCCTTGGGGGGCTTGACGATGCCGCCGCGGTACGCCTCCGCCATCCCCATGAGGACAACCTCGAAAAAGACGACGGCCCAGAAGGACGGGAGGCCGGAGCCCTCGGGGGCGAGGGAGGCGGGCGCGCCGGGGAAGGTGTAGTTCTCGAGGCACGAGCTGGGCGTGCACAGGGCGCCGGCGTCGTACCAGGGGATCCCCGTGGCCTGCTCCTGCGCGACGATGCCCGGGATGGCGAGCATGGCCCAGCGGCCGTGGATCACCTCGTACTCAGCCGCTTTGGACATGCTGAGCACGTCGTCGTTGCCGAGAGGGGACGCGGTGTCCGCGTCGGGGGCGCCGGGGTACGTGCCGGGCTCCTGGGGTCGAGAGGTGACGCGCGGGGGCGGAGGAGGGGGTCAGCGAAGGAACGACGGCGCGAGGGCGGGCGTCGGTCGTCGACGCGCGGCGAGACCGTCGCGGCGGGGCGAGAACGTTCGGGACGCGCACCGGCCAGACGTTGCCGGCGTTGACCTTGACGGCCGCGCGGCGCGCGACGGTCCTGCGGCCGCCGAGCGTGGGCACGGCGACCTTGACGAGGGAGGAGGACATGGTGAGGGCGGACATCGTTGGAGGGTTCGAGGGCGTTGAAGCCGTGTGCGGGGGAATGCGTCGGGCGGCGCGGAAAACGCTCTGTTGGTGCAGAAACGCCGACGGAGATTTCGGGCGCGACGAAATCATGCGAATGCGACGCGCGGATTGGCTCGGGGGGCGATCTGCGATTCCAATCATCAGACTGGTCCGCCGTGAGGTGGACCCCTGAAGCGAGGGTCTTTTTCCCTCACAGTTGGCTCGAAACCCCCTCGAAACCCAGAGCGTTTTGCGAGCCCAAGGCCGCCGGGCCAAGGGCGCGACGACTCGCGGCATTTCGCGCTCGAGACGCATCTCTCGTCTCTCGTCATCGTCGGACGACTCGAGCGCGCGTCCATCGCGCTTGGCGCCCCCCCCCCCGCGGGCACATGCGGGGCGCCCTCGCCCCCCGCGGTGATGGCGACGCGGGCGTCGTCGCTCCCCCCGCCCCCGCGCCCGCGTCTTCGCGCCTCGCGGCCGCCGTTCGGCGTCTCGCGCGCCTCGCGTCCGCGACCTCGGGCGGCGGGTCTCCCACCGCCACCCGCCGCTCCGCCTCGCGCGCGCGCGCGGTCGTCGTCGGCG
>Ga0181572_10002804_pt1 | contig 12353 bp, 8 predicted proteins | sample 101ome_26_FD_133004 | JGI IMG/M metagenome (GOLD analysis project Ga0181572, IMG submission 133004) | Coastal salt marsh microbial communities from the Groves Creek Marsh, Skidaway Island, Georgia - 101408AT metaG (megahit assembly) | ecosystem: Environmental > Aquatic > Marine > Intertidal zone... | reverse complement strand
GCGCCGTCGTCGTCCAAGGTTCGAGGCATGGATTCGTTTTTACGCAAGCAAGCCGCCGCGCGTCGACTCGAAGAGGAGAAGCGCGCGCGCGTCGCCGCCGCGTTTCTCGAAAACATCGACGATTTCGATAGACGACACCGCCGCACGATTCCAGAACCGTTCTCCGTCGCTGAAAATATCGATGAAAAAGCCGAGTCGAGGCGCAAGGCACTCGCAGAGGAGCGCATACGTCGCGAGATGGAGGAGTGCACCTTTGCGCCGGATACGAGTCGTCCGTCTCGCCGGAGACGGTAGGTAGGTAGCCTAGTAGAAATAATCATAGCGTTACAGCAAACATCGTCCCTCTATTGACGCACCGCGGGCATCAATAGAGTCACCCCTCGTCGCACGACGGCGGCGCGACGCGCGATCTCTCTCTCGTCGACGTTCGTCAACGCCGCGTCGGCGCGTTCGCACGCGAGCGACGCGCACGCCGCGCCTCGCGCCGCCGCGTCCAACGCGTCGCTTCCTCGCGCGAGCGCGGCGACGGTTCCACCCACGAACGCGTCTCCCGCGCCGACGAGCGAGACCGGAGTCACGGGATACGCCGGGACGTGCGCGTGCATCGCCCGTGACACGTCGCCGCGCGGCGCCCAAGAGACGACGGCGCCCAACGCGCCGAGCGTGAGCGCCACGCGTTCGCACCCCGCCGCCAAGAGCGTGGACACGTCGCTCGCCAACGCGTTGAGCGCGTCACCGGCGGTGTCAAACTCAAACTCTGGATTAAACGGACACGGCGACATCGGCGACCCTTTGGCCCAGCGTCGTCGCACGCCGTTGGCTAATTCGCGAAGCTCGGCGGCGTTTGGCGAACAAAACGCCGTCCCCGCGAGCGGTCTCGCGTCGTCGGCGTCCTCGCTCAAGATTCTCGTCGCCTTCCCCACGCTCACCGGTTCGTACCACACCGGCACGCCGCGGTCTCTCGCCGTCGACGCCACCGCGCGGATGGCGTCGCGTCCTAAATTCGCGTCGACGACCACCACAGCGCTCGCGTTGACGTCTCCCGCGAACGACGCGCACCACGCCGCGTCCACGCACTCCTCCACCACGTCCACGTCCGCCACGCACGCCACGAGCTCCCCTTCACCGTCTAGAATCCCCACCACGCGCGCCGTGCGTCGTCCTCGCGCAATCCGCACCGCGCGCGAGACGTCGACGAGTCCCCGCGCCGTCGCCTCTCTCATCGCGCGCGCGCCGTCGTCGTCGTCGCCCACCGCGCTGACGAGCTCGACGTCGACGCATCCGTCGCCGCTCGCGCGCGCGGCGGTGGCGACGTTCACGCCGACGCCACCGATGGAGGCGCGCGCGACGCCCGGCGCTGATGTCCCTCGCGCGAGCGCGTCGGACGCGAACGGCGTCGCGTGAACGTCCACCACGATGGCGCCGAACACGACGACGACGGCGGCGGCGGTGGGCGGTGCGAGCGTCGCGTGGACGCGTCGCACGCGCTCGAGCGCGCGCGACGACGCCGAGGCGTCGTCGATGCGGCGCATTGTGATGAATGACGTCGAGCGCCGCCGTCACTCGAGGACGCATCGGTCGGCGCGCGCGCGGCGCGTGACGGTGTGATGACGGTGATGGACGCGACCGCGCGCGTGGAGGCGTCGAAGACGGCGTCGGGCGCGCGCGCGACGATCCCGGGGCGCGCGAATGCGTCGATGTTGTCGAGAGTGGGCTTTTTTTGGGTGACGCCGTTTCTTCGACGCGGCGTCGACGCGAACAAGGGTCTGCGCGAGCAGTTGGAGATGAACGATTTGTTACAGCCGCCGAGCGCGTACGTGGCGAAGAACAACGCGGACGCGTTCGAGAGGGCGATGTTGGAGCGACTCGGCGAGTCTGCGTCGTCGGCGGCTCGGGACGGCGAGGACTCAACGACGGCGATAGAGGAGAAGGAGGGGTTCGTGCCCGCGCTCGTGTCACCGCTGTGGACAACGTTCGGCGGTGTCGTGCTCAGAGGGTCGTTTTGGAAGTTGTGCAACGACTTGATTCAGTTTTTGCCGCCCGTCGTCTTGAGCGGCTTTTTGCGATACATTTCTCGCAAGCCAAACTTCATGACGGACGCGTTCGGGAAGTCGTTGGACCGGGCGGAGATTGGCGTCATGTACTGCGCGTTGATGTTCGCGTTGGCTGTCTTGCGAACGCTGTGTGAACAGACGTACTTTTACTACGCGCAGGCGAGCGGAATTTGCATTCGAGGCGCGCTCTCGACGGCGGTGTACAGAAAGACGATGCGCTTGTCGAGCGCAGGGAGGAGCGGGAGCACGACGGGCGAGGTGTTGAACTACATGCAACTCGACGCGCAGCGCGTCGGTGATCTCATGCTCTTCGTGAACGTCCTGTGGAGTGGATTGTTGCAAACCATCGGGTACATGGCGCTGTTGTACTCGTACATCGGATGGAGCGTCTTTGGCGGTTTGGCCATCATGATTGGTTTGATTCCTCTGCAAAAAGTCTTTTACGGGATGATTTACCGGTACAGAAAGTTACAAACCGCGGAGACGGATCGACGCGTCAAGTTGGAGAACGAAGGTTTGAGCGGGATCAAAATTCTCAAACTCAACGCGTGGGAAGAGTCGTTACAAGCAGAGGTGTCGGCGGTGCGCAGGCGAGAGATGAAAGAGGCGACGCGGGTTGCCAACGTCACCGCTCTGAACACGTCCGTGATGATGGCGGGCCCGACGATCGTATCGGTGGTGGTGTTCGCGCTGTACGCGGGGGCGATGAACCGTCCCATGGACGCCGACGTCATCTTTCCGGCGTTGACTCTGTTTTCTCTGTTGCGATTTCCCGTCATGTTTTATCCTCGAGCCATCGCGCTCGTCGCAGACGCGTTTGTTTCTCTGAGGCGTTTACAAAAATACTTCACCCTCTCGGAGGCGGCCGCGACGACGAAAAAGATCGAATTCGAACACGAGGACGGCGTCGATCACGTCGTCGAAAAGCGAAAACCCAACGCCAAGGGCGACGTCCTCGCCCGCGTGACGAACGGGAGCTTTTATTGGAACGATCCCAACGCCGTCGTCGAGGAACCAAAGAATGAAGACGGCGCGACACAAATGTCCGACGAGAAGGGTGAAGAAGACGCCGCACCGACGCAGGCGGTGCCCAAGGGACCGTTTTTACAAGACGTGCAACTCGAGCTCAAACGGGGAGAATTGACCGTCGTCGTCGGCTCGGTCGGTTCGGGTAAGACTGCGCTCATCTCCGCGCTTCTCGGTGAGATGATCGCCACCGAAGATTCAAAAGTCCAGATCAACGCGACCGTGTCCTACGTCGCGCAGACGGCGTGGGTGCAATCGATGTCTCTTCGCGAAAACGTTCTCTTCGGCAAGCGATACGACGAAGACAAGTACCATCAGGCGCTCGAGGCGGCGTGCATGGGCGCGGACATCAACCTGCTCCCGAACGGCGATGACACCGCCATAGGCGAAAAGGGAATCACGCTGAGCGGTGGACAAAAGCAACGAACGGCGATCGCTCGCGCCGTCTACGCGGACGCGGAGCTCGCCATTTTGGACGATCCTCTCTCCGCGTTGGACGCCCACGTCGCCAAGGATGTCTTCAAGCGATGCATTCGCGGCGTTCTACGCGGTAACGCGGTGTTGCTCGTGACGCACCAGTTGCAATTCACCGAGTTTGCCGATAACATTCTCGTCATGAAGGATGGACGAATCGTTGAATCCGGCAAGTACGCCGATTTGATGGAGACGGGCCCGACGTTCCAAGCGATGATGAAATCGTACCGCGGAACGCAACAGGCGGCGAAGACTGAAGAAGAATTCGTCGACACGTCTGTGAGCAAAGAGATGAAAGAGACAATGTCTTTGCAGCGCGAAAAGTCCAAGACGAACATCGAGAGACGAGAAGAGGGATCGGTGAAATTGAACGTGTACAAGGCGTACATCAGCGCTATGGGAGGCGGAGCGTGGACGTTTTCCTTTCTCACCTTCATCACCATCGCCGAGCGCGCGCTCAGCGTCTTCACGAACGTATGGCTCGCGTATTGGTCGCAGCAGAAATGGAACTTGGGTCAAACGGTGTATCTCAGCGGATACACCGCTATAGGCGTCATCTCGGCATTCGTCGCCTGGGCGAGAACGTTTGCCTGGGTCGTCGCCGCGCTCACCGCCGCGACCGGATTACATCTCAAATTGCTCAAATCGGTCATGAACACGCGCATGTCCTTTTTCGACACCACTCCGCTCGGCCGCGTCATTCAACGATTCAGTAAAGACACCAACGCGTTGGATAACATTCTCGGTCAATCGGTGTCGAGCGTCATGTCCTTCAGTTTACTGTTGGTCGGCACCATTGTCGTCATGGGATGGCTGATGCCGATTCTCTTACCTTTTTTGGTTCCAATCTTTGGCGTGTACTTTTACACGCAAAGATATTACCGTCCGGGGTATCGCGAGGCGAAGAGACTCGACGCCGTGAGCGGTTCGCCCGTGTTTGCGCACTTTGGCGAGACGCTCGGCGGTTTGAGCACGATTCGCGCGTTCGGTCATCAACAGCGTTTTATCACCGAGAACGAACAGAGGATCGGGGTGAACCAAGTCGCCGATTACACTCAAAAGTGTGGTTGCGAGCGATGGCTTCCCGTGCGTCTCGAGACGATCGGGAACTCGATGACGCTCGCCGTGGCGGGCATCGCCGTGGCGCAGCGCAACTCGCTCGATTCGGCGTTCATCGGGTTAGCGCTCACGTACGCGATCGATATCACCGGTGTGTTGTCTTGGGTCATTCGAATCGTCTCCGAACTCGAGTCACAGATGGTGAGCGTCGAGCGCATCGAAGAGTACACCGGACTGCCGTCGGAGGAAGACACGGGCGCGCTGGCGATGCACGGCGCCGTCGAGGATCCGCCGGCGCAGTGGCCGGCGAACGGGGCGATCAACTTTGAAAAGTTGGAGATGCGTTATCGAGACGAACTTCCGTTGGTGCTCAAGGGCGTCTCTTTCGACGTCCAGGCTGGACACAAAGTTGGCATCTGCGGACGAACCGGAAGCGGAAAGAGTTCCCTCCTCGTGGCGTTGTGGCGCATCTGCGAACCCGCCGCGGGCAGAATCCTTCTCGACGGCGTCGACATCTCCAAGATTTCTCTGAAGAGACTTCGCTCGTCCATCACGTGCATTCCACAGGACCCGATTCTGTTCAGCGGTACGATCCGATACAATCTCGATCCGTTCGACGAGTACTCGGACGACAAGTTGTGGTATGTGCTCGAGCACGTCAAGTGCAAAGAGTTCATCAGCAAGCAAGGTTTAGGCCTCGACGCTCCCGTGGAGGAATTCGGTGGAAACTACTCCGCCGGTCAGCGACAGATGCTCTGCCTCGCTCGCGCCATGCTGCGAGACACGAAAGTGGTGTGTCTCGATGAGGCGACGGCGAGCGTCGACACCGAGACGGATGAAAACATGCAAAAAGTCATCGCACAAGAATTCAGCGCGTGCACCATCCTCACCATCGCGCACCGAATCAACACCATCATCGAGAACGACAGAGTCGTCTGCCTCGACGCCGGCAAACTCGTCGACGTCGACTCTCCGGCGGCGATGCTCGCCGATCCAAAATCCATCTTTTCGCAACTCGTCGACGAAACCGGCGAGGCGTCGGCGCGCAATCTCAGACAACGCGCCATCGCCGCCGAGAAGGCGCGCGCTCGAGTCCGGTAGACGGAAACGAACGTCACAAACACCGTTAGTGACGATAGCTCTATCAGTATTGTTAGGTTCACGCCATCATTTTTCCTCACCCGTCCAAGAAGGTGTCCGACTTCCTCGACGTCGCCCAGCCTCCCCGCACATCATGTTGCGCACCATCGCCCGCGTCGCCGCGTCCTCGCGCGCGGGCGCGCCCGCCTCGCGCGCGATCGCGTCCTCGTCGCGCGCGTCGCTCAACGAGGACGACAAAGACGGCGGGAAAACGATAGAAATCATCGAAGCCAACCTGGTGCGCCCCATCGCCCTCGCGCTCGCTCGCCGTCTCTGACGCCGCGGTACTCGCGCGCAGGATCGACAACGAGGCGAATACCTCAAAAACGACGACACACACGTGCGCCAAGCCTTACTGACGACGCGTAAGGAGGCGCTGAGTCTGTACCGCGCCGTCATTCGCGCGTCCGTGTTCTTCGTGTGGAGAGACGACCGGGGACGCGCGTGGCGAGACGTCATACGAGAGTCGGCGAGACGCGAGTTCGAGGCGGGAAGACACGAACGCGATCCGGAGATGGTGAATAGGTTGTTACTCACGGGACGAGACGCGTTGGATCAGGCGGTGACGCGATTTTTAGACAAGCGCGAGGAGATTCAACGCGAGGAGGACGCGAGTCGCGGCGGCGAGGGAACCATCGGCGGGCATTTAGGTGGACGTTTGGGCGACGACGGCGCGTCGCGCGCGCGGGGGCGGTGAATTGTCGTAAATAGTGTTTGTACAGTAGTGAGAATAGCGGATTCATCACGCGCGCACACAGAGAGAGAGAGAGAGCTCCCGTCCTCTCCTTCGACTCGCGCGCGTCTCCGGCGAGTCGACGCTCGGACACACCAATTTTAGAATGCGCGACAGAGACCGACGGTTCGCGTCACCGCATTCCATCGCGCGCGCGCTCGCGCGAGCCTCAACGACGCGCGATCGGGTTCTCACGTCTCTCCGCGCGTTCGCGACGACGTCGCGCGCGTCGACGCGCGCGCACGCGTCCATCGACGACGTCGAGAAGATGAACAGTCGCGCGCACCTCACCGCGCATCTCGACCGTCTTCGCGCCGACGCGCGTCTGTTACACGCGCGCGCGCGCGGTGACGCCCTCGACGGCGTCGCCGTTGACCCGTGCGCGATCGCCGCCGAGCGTCTGTTTAGGGACGCGGTCGCGCGCGCGCTCGTGGCGGACGCCGAGACGACGCTTCGAGAGCGGCGCGCGAGAAACGACGCCGACGCGCGTCGATTGGCGACCGGCGTGCGCGCGTTCGCGACCGCGGTGGAGGGATTCGACGAGACCAAAAAGGTTAGAGTGTGGAACGTGCCGACGAGGGTGCGCGACGCGTCGGTGGAGGCGGTGACGATGAAGATGCGCGTGTTGATGCGCGTCGAGCTCGGAGCGCGAGAGCGAAGACGAGCCGATGAAGACGACAACGACGATGAAGACGACGACGACGACGAGGAGACGACGCGCGATGCGACGACGACAGAACTATCACCCACACGCGACGACGACGACGCGCTGACGTACTCGTGCGATGCCCTCGTGTACCCACGAAGAATGATGACGCAGTGTCGATTATGGCGCGCCGCCGCGGAAACCGCCGCCGACGCGTTCAACGCCGAACACGCGCGCGCGTCGGCGCAGCGATCGGAGATTCTCGAGCGCGTGCGAGGCATACGTCGAAACGTCGACGTCGCGCGCGCGTCGCTTTGCGAGATGGACGGTGATTTCGACGGAGACGACGCGTTGATGACGTGGTGGGACGCGTTCGCCTTCGGCGTCGGCGACGCGCGAGACCAATCGTCGTCGTCGCTCGAGACGCTCGCGTCGCGACTCGCGCGCGGACTCGGCGTCGACGACGACACCGACGATGACGACGAGACGACCAACACCGTCCGAACGCGCGTCACCGCCGTCGATGCGACGCACCCCGACGCGACGTCCGCCGCGCGCGCGACGGCGACGCTTCGCGCGATGATGGGCGACGACGTCGTCGACGACGCCGGCGACGTCGACGTCGAGGCGTGCGACGACCGTCGCGCCCGCCTCGATCGCGCGTCGGACGCGTTCGCCATCATCCCGAGACCTGATTTTCTCACCGCCAGCGACGACGAGCGAGACGAGGAGGAGGTGCGAAAAACGCGCGCGCTCGACGCCGAGCGGTCGGCGCGATTGGCCGAGTACAAAAACGCGCTGAAATCGCGCGCGCGGGCGAGAGACGCGCGACGGTCGGCGCTTCGCGGTGAGATACGACGATTGGTTCGAGAGGTGAAAGAGTTAACGACCGCGTTCGACGACGCGCTGGAGACGCTCGCGAGACGACGACGGGAGACGGAGTTTGAGACGTCGACGCGAGAGGCGGCGCGAGCGCGCGCGGCGCGGCGACTTCACGAACGGTTTCTTCGCGGTGATTTCGGTGCGAGCGCGTCGGACGAGGCGGACGCCGTGCGCGTCGCGAACGCAGAACTCTCTCTCGCGCTCGACGCCGTCGGTGCGTACGCGGCGACGATGGAGACGTCGAAGCGAACGCTCGAGACGGCGACGCGCGCGGTGAATTCCGCCGCGCGCGCGTTTCGGCGAGACGCGCGAGACGAGCCGGCGTCTCGCGTGCACGTCGACGCGCTCGTCGCTCTGTATCACACCGCCGACGCCGTCGCGCGAGAGAAAACGACGACGAATGACGTCGGGAGAACATCAGTACCCGTCGCGGTGTTTCCACAAGGGTTAGACGATCGTTGGTGGGACAAATTGACGTCGGCTCGAAGACTTCGAAGAGACCTCGAACGCGAGCTCGCCGACGCGCGCGCGACGCACGAGCGCACCGTGCGTCACCACCGCGCGCTCGAATCTACCGTTCGAGATGCTCGCCAACGCGCCGACGCGTGCGCGACGTTCGCGCGAGACGCGCGAGACGCGAGACGTCGGCGTGCGAGAGACGTCGATTGCGTCTTCGCGCTCGCGAGACGGCGCGTCGAAATTCCACCCGCCGACGTCCCCGACGCCGTCTGTCGCGGTGACGCGACGCTCGTGTCGAGACGACGCATCGACGCGCTCAACGCATCGATTCGAGCGTCGCTCGAGGCGAAAACGCGCGCTGAATCCGCCAACGCCGTCGCGCAGCGCGACATCGATCGCGCCAAGTGGGAGTTGCAGACGCTTCGATTGCGCCGCGAGGACGTCGTCGCGAGAACCACCGAAACCGCGCTTCTTCGCGTGAGCAAGCGTCTCCAGCGTCACTTTCGTCGCGCGCGCGACGGAAATGATGCGACCGTCAATATCGACGGACGCGACGACGAGACGTCGCGTCCAGGAGCGCGCCGACGATCGGGCGCCGCCGACGCCGCGCGAGACGCCGAGACGCGCGTCGCCGAGCTCCACGAAGAAAAAATGCGTCGTCGTCGACGCGCGCTCGAATCGGTCGAGCGTCAAATCGTCGTCGCGCGGCGTAAATTACGTCTCACAAGACGCGAACTGGAGGCGACGGCGTGAGACATCTCGACCGTCGTCGTCGAGGGCTCTGAAAAAGCGTCGGCGGCTTTGAGCCGCCGCTTTTTGTCCCGGCCCGGCCCGACCATTCATCCATCGTCACACACCGACGATGCGCGCGTCCACCGCGAGCGCGCCCGCACCCGCGCGCGCGACGACGCGTACCCTCGCGCGTCGTTCACACCGCGCCTCGTCGCGGTGCGTTCGCGCGCGCGCGTCCGCGGACGCCGAGCTCGCGTCCCGCGTCGTCGACGCCCTCAAAGGATGCTCGGTGACGATCGTCGGCGACGACGAGCGTCTCAACGATGCCGTCGCGCGCGCGCTCGCGGTGCGTTTGGGATATTCCACCGTTTCCGTGCCCGCGCTCGTGCGGAGCACGGCGGCGATGGAACGCGACGACGACGACGACGACGACGGCGAGGAGGTGGACGACGCCACGGCGGCGCTCGTCTTGGAGAATAGCGCGCACGAACAGTTATCGACGTTTTTACGACTCGTCGTCGCGACGTGCGGCGGTGGACGAGGAGCGACGGCGAGAGGTGACTGTTGGACGTGGTTGTTCGGATCGGTGACGGTGTGGGTGGACGGTGAGGAGACGGAGACGGACGCGCCGCAGCGGGACGCGTACGAGCTGAGCGAGGTGCGCGTGACGGCGCGCGGCGGCGACGAGACGGACGCCGAGGCGACGGCGGCGCAGGTATTGGTGGGGATAGACGCGTTGTTGACGGCGGACGAACAGTTGTGCGGGAAGAAGAATCTGTACGTGCGGTTCGGGTGTCGTGGGGATTGGCCGGATTTACAGCCTCCGGGCGACGAGGGCGGCGGATGGAAGGGCGAACTGGCGGAACTGGCGGCGCGGCGGCGGCGCGACGAGGGCGGCGAGGGGGCGTCGTCGTGAGACGGGGGGGGGTTCCTTTGTCGTCAAAGTCGTTGATTTAATACACGCAGAAGACAAACTTGAATTTATTCATTCATTCAAAATAAACCGTCAATCAATCAATCATTGCGAGTCGACGGGTAAATCCGTCGCCTCAAAGTCGACGTTTTGACGGTTGAGCGCGGCGTTTCGCGCGTTGATCTTTTCAAACATTTCAAACTCTTCCCGAATCCCCACGCTCGGCGCGTGGTCCACGACCTTGTACTGAATCTCCACCGTGGACTTGGAATCGGGTTCGGCGACGCGAAGCTTTCCAAAGTTTCCTATGCCTAGACCCGCGAACCAGCGGTAGGAATTCGGCGCGGCGTCCACCCCCGGGTTGAACACGGCGCGATCGACCGCCCCGTTCTCGCCGGATAAGTTTTGCGCGTACACCGTGCATCCCGTACCGACCTCGACGCCCGTGTCGAGATCGTTCGTCGTGAGGTACACCCTGTCCGTGCGTCCGTCGAGCTTGAAGCACCGCTCGGCGAGCGCGTCGGCGGAGGCGTCGCGCGTAAACCGCACGCGCGTCTTGGTGGGGTGCACGGCGCGATCGAGATACATCCCGTCCTCGAACCCGACGTAATACACGTCACCTTCTTTACAATCATTCACCGCCACGTGCGCCTTGTGTCCCAACGCGTACTCGAACGCCGACGACCCGGTGTTGGCGCACGTCGTCTTGACGCGCAGCGCGTTGTGCTCGAGCGAAATCTCCTGCGTCAACTTGAAATTGTGATTAAACACCGCTCTCGAAGAATCATCGTCCGTCAACTCGATCGCCACGAACGGACACATCGTTCCATCGCTCGCCGCGTACGTCCCCGTCTCCACGATGCGCCACTCCATGCGACTCGCGAACCCGCCGTCGGCTTCGGTGGGAAAGCACGCGGGGTTTCCCGCATCCGTCGGCGCGTGCTTTTTAAAATCCGCCCGTTCGGGCACGTAAAACACCTCCCCACCCGACGCCAACACCCACGAACACACGTTCCCACCTCTCAAGTACACGTCCGCGTACGCCCCGCTCGGATGCGTCAGCGTCGCCTTGGTCGCCCCCCCGCGTCCGTCGCGCACGCGCACCGCGCCGTCCCGCGTCCTAAACTCTTCGTTCAGCGCGCGCGTCACCGGCGAATCCGACGACCCCTCTTCCCCGTCATCGAACGACGCGACGAACGCATCGACGGTTTCGGGCGTTTTCCCCGCATCTCGCGCTTGTTTCGCCCGCGCGTCGTCTCGCGAATCGCGCACGTACTTGGGCCCGTCATCCATCGCCATCCTCGCGCGCACGCGACGTCGCGGACGGCTCGCCGTCGTCGCGTGCACGACGCGCGCCTTGGGCGAGGACGTGGACACCCCACCCGCGTGTTCCATCATCGATCGCACGGCGGCGCCCACCATCGTCGTCGTCGTCGTCGCGCGTCACCGTGTCGCGTTCGCGGTCGCCTCGCCCGGCGGCGCGTCCATGAGTCGTCACGGACCCATAAGTCCGACGAATGGACCTTTTGGTCGTGTTTAAATAGATTGAGTGCGCGCCAATCGTCATATATTACCGCGGCCGTGGCTCAGTTGGTTAGAGCGTTGGTCTCATAGCATAAAAAACATCCTAACACCAGTCCACGCGCGGTGCGACGCGAGTCGCACGGCACGCTGGCTGACCAACGGAACGAGCGCACCGGAAGCACGCCTTCCGACATGCACACTTTCTGACGAAACATCTACGTCGGGTCATCCAAAGGTCATGGGTTCGATCCCCATCGGCCGCATTTAGACTTTTTTTTGATACAGTATACATCAAATGTCCGAACTAAATCTGCGCGAGAGCCTATTTTTGTTACAGCACGTATCGAATGTCCGAGATAAAGCTGCGCGAGCTCGTAAGGTACTTTTTGTGTGTCCGCGGACGAGGAGAGGCGGTTCGCGAACGGTGGAGTCTCTCATTTTCGCCCAGCCTCACTCGCCTCGTGCTCGCGGAAAAACTAACAACGCGACGCGACCGTAACGCTCGCGGCGATACGCCTACACGCAGCCTTGGCCTGAGTAGACGATTTACTCCTCGTTGTTGAACTTGTGAACGAGTCGCAGATTCTCGTCGTTCATTTTAGCAATCTGTTTTTCAGCCTCAGGGCCAGTAAAGCCTAGACTCTCAGTATCCGCTCTTTCGTGAAGTACCTCGTCAAGAAGGAGGTCGTCGCCGCGATTGATGAGGACACG
>Ga0181572_10002795_pt1 | contig 12373 bp, 11 predicted proteins | sample 101ome_26_FD_133004 | JGI IMG/M metagenome (GOLD analysis project Ga0181572, IMG submission 133004) | Coastal salt marsh microbial communities from the Groves Creek Marsh, Skidaway Island, Georgia - 101408AT metaG (megahit assembly) | ecosystem: Environmental > Aquatic > Marine > Intertidal... | reverse complement strand
ATTTTTCTAAAATGTCAGGATGGATAACCCAAGCCTCCGAAATCAGCTCAAACACTGTCATGCGGGGGTTGAGGCTTTGGGATGGGTCTTGAAAAACCATCTGAATATCGCGCCGTCTGGCCAGCATTTCCTGTTCAGATAGAGCTAAAATATTCTGGCCTTTATAAAGCACTTGGCCGCTATCCGCAGCTTCCAATCGCAATAAAACTTTTGCTGTGGTTGATTTTCCAGACCCGCTTTCCCCAACAATGGCAATGGTCTCACCTGCCATCAAATCAAAACTGATATTTTTTAGAGCCTGAAATTCCCCAAAGCTCTTAGAGATAGATGATACAGATAAAAGCGGGGCAGAGGGCTTAATACCAGCAGATATTTTGCCTTTTCCTGGTGCGGCTTTAATCAGCTGCTTGGTATAGGCATGGCTGGGATTAAAATACACATCGCGCACACTGCCAGTTTCCACCACTTCTCCATGTTGCATGACAATTACCCGGTCAGCTACTTCGGCCACGACACCCAGGTCATGAGTGATGATCAGCAAGCCCATGCCGGTTTCTTTTTGCAGACTAACCAGCAAATCTAGAATCTGTGCCTGAACAGTTACATCTAAGGCAGTAGTTGGTTCATCTGCTATCAGAACATCTGGGCGTAGTGCCAAAGCCATTGCAATCATCACCCGTTGGCGCTGGCCGCCTGAAAACTGGTGGGGGTATTTTTTTGCCGCCTGATGAGGGTAGGGGATGCCAACCTTTTCCAAAAGATTGAGCATTTCTTGATGCGCGGTTTGACTGTCTGTTCCATGCACCTTTAAAGCTTCTTCAATTTGCCAGCCAACGGTATAAACAGGGTTCAGGTGACTAAGCGGGTCTTGGAAAATCACCGCAATATTTTTGCCATTTATCTCGCGTCTTTGCGAGGCAGACATAGCCAGCAGATTATTGCCGTTAAAGTCAATCTTTCCGGAAGTGACTTCCCCTGGGGGCATATCGATGAGATCTACAATGGCTGACGCAGAAACAGATTTACCAGATCCGCTTTCTCCTAAAATAGCAAGCACCTCGCCCTTATCCAGATACCAATTAACTTTGTTAACAGCCCTAACATCGCCTGTGACGGTATGAAAAATTACAGATAAATCAGATACTTCCAGAAGATGTTTAGCCATTTTTAGAGCCTCCAACTTCCATACGCCATCTCTGTTGCGGGTCTAATACCACACGCAGCCAATTAGAGAGAAGGTTGAGGCTTAACGTCGTCAGAATAATGGCCAGACCTGGCCAAAAGGACAGCCACCAAGCAGTGGTTAAATAGGGTCGACCTTGTGCGACCATCAGACCCCAGGTGATTTCTGGAGGCTGAATGCCAATCCCTAAAAAGGAAAGGGAACTTTCTGCCAGCATAACAAAGGCGAAATCTAGCGTGGCAATGGTAACCATCGTTGGGATAATAATTGGCAAAATATGGCGGAAAATAATGCGTTTATTTGAAGCACCCATGACTTGGGCAGCTTGAATAAACATCCGTTCTCTTATCTCTAGCACTTCTGCACGTGCGGTACGCAAATAAACCGGAATACGAGTAATGGCCAGCACGACAACAATATTTAACACAGAAGGGGGTAGCATATATAAAATAATTACTGCCAGCAAAAGGGAGGGAAAGGACATGATCACATCTGCGATACGCATAATGAGATGGCTGAAAAATTTCGAACTATAGCCCGCAATGAGGCCTAAAAAACAGCCGATCACAATTGAAACACTCACCGCAGATCCGGCAATCATTAAGGTATTGCGGGCCGCCACGATAATACGGGCCAATAAAGGTCTGCCAAGTGCATCTCCGCCCAGCCAGAAAATCCACTGTTTAGCAAAATCAAAAGGCGGGGCATTACGACCGCGCAGATTCTGTTTGGTCGCGATATCGTCTAACAAAAAAGAGCCTAGAAATGCGGCCAGAACAAGCACAAGCAAAAATATCGCCGCGCAAAGAGCAAATTTATCCCTCAATAGCATACGCAGCCATTGTCGTAAAATGGACGGCTCTGTTTTTGTACCCTTATGGGTCATCTCAGCCTTACTCATAACATTAATACCGAATTCTGGGGTCTAGGATGGCATATAAAATATCAATCAGGATATTCATGATGAAGATAGCAACCGCCGTAACAATGATTGAGGCCAGAACCACAGCAAAATCCCGTTGCAAAATAGAATCGATCATCAGCTTTCCTACTCCCGGAAAGCCAAAAATCGTTTCAACAATCACCGCACCGTTTAACAGGCCGGCGGCTTGGTCACCAATGACCGTGATGACAGGCAACATGGCATTGCGCAAACCATGTACAAAAATAATGACCGTATCTTTGACGCCTTTAGCCCGAGCGGTTTTTATATAGCCAGAGCTCAAAACGCTTAGCATAGAGCCGCGCACAACCTGTAATATCAGGCCAAAGGGCCGGATAAACAAAACCGATATGGGCATAATCCAGTGCCAAATACTGCCTGTACCAGAGGTTGGCAACCAACCAAGATTTACTGAAAAAATCACGATTGCAACAATTGCAATCCAGAAATCTGGCGCACTGGCTCCGATAAGCGAGAAGAAGGTAACAATCCGGTCAAAAATTCCGCCTGCCCGAAATGCCGCAAGCGAGCCGATAATAATAGACAAGCAAGTCACCAGCGCAATCGTGATAGCTGCTAATTGCAATGTCCATTTGAAGCCGCGTAAAACAGCGTCAATCGCGGGTTCTGCCCGGCGCATGGATGTTCCAAAATCTAGCTGAGCCAAATCACCGATATATCGAAAAAACTGAACCAGGATAGGATCGTTTAGCCCATTGAGTTCACGGAATTTTTCGCGGGCTTCTTCTGAGGCATCTACAGGCAAAAATAAAGAAGCTGGGTCGCCTGTGAGACGTACTAAAAAAAACACTAAAATAATTAGCAAAATTAAAGAAACAGCACTTGTAAAAAGGCGCTTTAATAAAAATGCGTTCACAATAAAGAGCTCCTTAAAACAAAAAAATAGACAGGGATGGGACAGACCCATCCCTGTCTGATGTCAGGTCTTATTTGAACGCAATTTGTGACAATTGCAATTCACTGTTGGTACGAATAGATGGGGTAAAGTCCAGACGGTCATTTACCCGGCTAAAGCCTACCATATGGAACAGCATTACATCCCCGACAAGGTCTTCATGGATGTATTTGAAAGTGTCTTTCCACTTCGCTTCGCGTGTGCTTCCAGTAGCTGATGTTGCATCAGCAATCATGGCGTCCAGTTTGCTATCATTGATGCCAGACTGCAGGCCTTCAGAAGCATATTTGAAGAACATAGAAAAGACAGGGTCGCCATTGGCATTGTCATGCTGGGCTTCTACCATGATGGGTCCCCGATCATCGGCGAATGGCTTTGAGTAATATTCCAACCATTCCGCAACTTCATACATTTCCAATTTTACATTGAAGCCAACATCATTAAACATGGATTGCAAAGCTTCCATGGTTTCTTGAACATTCGCAAAATTGTTAATGCGCCCGATAAGGCGGATTTCAGTATCGACTGGCACGCCATCTGCCTTTGCCGCAGCCATCAGCGATTTTGCAGCTTGCTGATCATAGGCATAAGGCTTCAGGTCATGATTATAGCCGATGGTGGATGGCGGAGTCATGCCGGTTGCCAGCAAAGTTCCATTGGCCAGAATTGAGCCAACAAAAGCTTCCCGGTCAACAGCGTGATTGAGCGCCTTACGCACCCGCACATCATTTAACGGGGCCACTTCATGATCAATACGCATATAGACAGTCTCAGAGTTCGGGTAAGAGAAATCTGTATTCCCGTCTGTTGCATCCTGTAGAGCGATATTCGGAGCTATGTCAGCTTCACCAGCTGCAACCATCGCAGCCCGAACCGCACTGTCTGAGCGGAAAATATATTTTGCTTTTGTAACGCTTCCAGCTTCACCCCAATAATTTGGGTTTGCTGAAAGGTTGATTTGCATTCCGCGAATATACTGGTCAAAAGTATAGGGCCCGGTGCCAATCGGTGTTTTAACATAAGCATCCATTGGTTCAGTTGAACGCATCATTGTCACAGTGGACAGCAGCAGTGGCAGAATTGGCTGTGCTGGATTGGCTGTGATATCAATGGTGTGGTCATCTACAATTTTAGTGGAAAGTTCCATCCCGCCAAAATATTTTGCCCCGATTTCGCAAGAGAGCTGGTCACTCTTTATTCTGGCAAGTGAGTGAGCTACATCTGCAGAATCGAATGCGCTGCCATCTGAGAAGCTCACCCCTTGACGCAGATTAAAGCGCCAGGTACCGCCCCCCATATCTTCCCAGCTTTCTGCCAAGCGAGGCTGAAGGCCATTTTGCGGGTGTAGTTCAGTCATTGTTTCTGAAATATTCTGCAATACCACACGTCCTATGTTGGAACGAGAGGCTTCACAGGGGTCAACGATATCCAGCTCTTCAGAAAGAACAATTGTGACACCCTTGGCATTTGCCATTGCTGGTAAGGCTATCATTAACGATATCAAACCACCTTTAAGATAAGTGCTAAATTTCATCTAGTATTTCCTCCTTTTTAAATGCAGCTAGTCTTTTGTCATGCCAAAATTGCTGCAGACTTTGGCATAAGAACGCCAGCATGGAAATGGACAGGAATCTTGGTTTAGGTTGATTTAAATCCTGTTTAAGATTGCAGTGCCATTTACCTCACTAGTTTGTTCCAATATTAGACGCGGCTACCTAATAAGAGCGGTGGTCCGCCCACTATAGGTGGTCAACATCAAAGCTAGAAAAATCAATGCCGCGCCAATCCATGTGGCATAGCTAGGCACTTCACTAAAAAACAAGAAACCAATTGCCCCAACAAGCGGCAATCGCACAAAATCCACTGGTGCGATAAGCGAGGCATCGGCTAGCTGAAAGGCCTTTGTAACCAGCAATTGGGCAGCAGCACCATTCACACCCTGTATTGCAAGAAGCGCCCACTGATAGGCTGTGGGATTAGCCCAAAACCAAATGGCTGGAATAAGTGCTAGCGGAACCGTTACAATCAAATTCCAGGCAACTAGCGTGTCAGCGGCCTCGCTTCGGCCCATATATTTTAAAATCAGCTGAATGGTCGCAGTAGCAACTGCGGATAATAGCGCAAACCCCAGCGCAAGGTTCAAACTTCCAGTTGCAGGGTTAAGCACAATGACAACCCCGCCAAAACCAAAAATCACGGCCAGAATTCGTGCTGCCCGCAATTTTTCAGAAAGAAATAGCCAAGCGCCTAGAATAACAAAAAAAGGAGCGGCAAAGCTGATGGTAGTGACGGTGGCTAAGCCCGCATTTGCGAGCGCAGCAAATAGCGAAATCAAAGCCACAAGTTTAAGTGCAGCGCGCAAAATATGGAGCCAGTATCGGTCTGTCTTGAGGATTTTAGGCTGGCGGATGATCCATGGAAGCAAGATCAAAAGTCCAAAAATTGAACGCGTAAAACCCATAAAAAATGGATGGATATCCTGCGCAAGTATGCGAACGATCACCGCATCAACTGTTCCTAAAACAGCGACAAATACCATAATCAATATCGCTAAACCAGCGCTGCGCTGCACCATGTAATTTCCAATTCAAATAGTCTTAACCCGGAAGAAAATCTGAACACTTAATTTCATATTTGTAAACAAATTAATACTTAATTAATAACTGTCATGACCACAAAAACCACATTTTTTTCAAAAGCAAATGTCTTGACAACATCGCAAAACCCTTTTGATAGTGATGGATATAAATCTTAACAATAAGTGAATTTTTCTATGTCTGGTTTTAATTTGCCCTCTTCAGTTGATGCGATTGCCAAAGCGATGGATGGCCAAGTTTCGGCTTTTTCATGCGGAAGAAAGGCAGCTATTTTGCCTTCTCCTTGTGTGCAAAATCACGCTGCTTTTTTATATCGAAATCTATCTGGTGATTTGCAATGTGTCTGGTTTGCCGGCGGACTGGAGGGCAAGTCAGATATTTGTATTCATTCCAGTATATTAGATGAAAAATCTGGCCTCTGGCAGCCGGCCCAAACCTTGACAGATGACCCTGTCCGTTCTGAACAGAATCCGGTGTTGTTTTCACCAGACGGGCAACGCACATTATTGTTTCATACAGCTCAACCGGGTGGGAATCAGGATCAGTGTATTGTGCGGATGCGTGAGGTTGGCGAACCGCCAATTGATACCGGTCTGCCTATGGGTAGTTTTGTTCGGGCACGCCCCATTCTTCGCTCAGATGGTGCTTGGCTATTGCCGCTTCATCACTGTACCCATGTTCCGGGCTCCAGATGGACAGGCCGGCATGACTATGCATCTGTTGCGATAACTACCGATAAAGGCCAAAACTGGCGATGTATAGATGTACCCGAATCCACAGGATGTGTGCATATGACACTCATTCCGTTAGAAGGCGATAAGATTGTCGCGCTCTATCGCAGACGCCAGGCTGATTTTGTGTATAAAACCCTTTCTGAAGATGGTGGTGAAAGCTGGCAAGTGCCAACAGCAACCAATATACCCAATAACAATTCATCCATTGCAGCGATGCGACTGAAAGATGGGCGGATTGCGCTGGTGTGTAATCCGGTTAATGCTCAGATGGATAGTTCGAGGCGCGTTTCGCTTTATGATGAGCTGGGCATAGATGATCGCCCGGAAGCAGAAGGGGGTTGTCAGCCAATTTGGGGGGTGGCGCGTGCGCCGCTCAGCCTGTTCTTTTCCACAGATGATGGAGAGCGTTTTGGCAATGAAATAATTTTATGGAACAGTACTGGCAACTGTTTGACCAATAATAGCGAGGACGGGCTTAATCAGGAATTATCCTATCCAGCCATATTGCAATCAGATACAGGCGATCTGGACATTGCCTTTACCCTTCATCGACGTGCGATTGCCCATATCCGTGTTCCCTACAGCGCGTTTGAATAGAAAATTACATCACATAGCCTGTTGAGGAGAAATGACAATGACACAGCGCATTACAGGTGTTTATAGTGCCGCTGCCACACCAATTGAAGCAGATGGTAGCCCGTGCTTTGATCTGTTTGTCGCACATTGTCATGGGTTGCTGGCTGAAGGTTGCCACGGTATTGCTCTGTTAGGCACGACAGGAGAGGCCAATAATTTTAGTGTGGATGAGCGCATGGCTCTTTTGGACGCTGTCTGCGATTCAGGAATTTCCGGTGATCAGCTTTTACCAGGCACTTCTTGTAGCAATCTTTCCGAAACAAAGGCCTTAACAGCCCATGCGCTTTCATGCCAGGTAAAAGCCTGTGTCATCCTGCCGCCTTTTTATTATAAGGGAGTTTCAGATGAAGGCTTGTTTCGGTTTTATGCCCAGCTGGTAGAAGGGCTGGCAGATTCGCGGCTGAAAATCATTTTATATCATATCCCACAAATGACACAGGTGCCTATCAGCCATGATTTAATCGCCCGTCTAAGAGCTGAGTTTCCTGATATCTTTGTTGGGATTAAAGACAGTGCAGGCGATATTGAAAATATGGAAAAGATGGTGGAAAGATTCCCTGATTTTTCGATTCTGGCTGGAGCAGACCCGTTATTATTGCCGCTACTCCAGGCAGGCGGGGCAGGGTGCATTACCGCAACATCCAATCTGCGGGCAGATAGCCTTAGATTTATCTGGGATAATATTAACGATACATCCAAGCAGGCAGAAATTGACCAGCATCAAAAACGCATAAATGATTGGCGTAATCTCAGCAACAGCTATGCGCAGCTGGCAACGATTAAAGCCATGATTTCTAAGGTTAGGGGGGATACCAGATGGTGCGCTTTGCGTCCGCCCCTGACTGCGCTCACCACACAAGAGCAGGAAACAATCTGGGCACAGATGCAACAGATATAATTAAAACGAAAGTGCTTCATTTATGGAACGTCAAATTGTCATTCATCAGCCTCAATATGTCGAAATCGGGGCGGGTAGTGCAGCCAAAGCCGCAGATTGGGCGGCTGAGTTTAAAAAGATATTGATTCTTACCTCAAAGTCGGTGGCTGAGTTAGTGCCAAAATTAGGCCTCAACCCATCGGTGGAAATTTATGCCAACATTACAGCCGAGCCAGAAGACCATGTTTTACACGCCGCTCTTGAAGTTGCAAAACGCTATCAGCCAGATGCGATTATCGGTTTAGGAGGTGGGTCTGTTATGGATATTGCCAAGCTGGTTTCTGTGATGTGGGCTGGCCAGCAACAGCTAGAAGATATTGTTGGTCCAAACAAAGTATTGAACCGTTTTTCCAAACTCGCCCTTATCCCCACAACTGCTGGCACAGGTTCAGAAGCAGGCATTCGGGCATTGGTGACCAATTCTGAAACAAACGCAAAAATGGCTGTTGAAAGCCCGTTTATGTGCGCTGATTTAGCCATTTTAGACCCAGAGTTGACACTGTCTGTTCCACCAGCTTTAACAGCGGTTACCGGCATTGATGCGATGGCTCATTGTGTTGAAGCCTTTACCAATATCCGTGCCCATTCGGTGATAGATGGCTATGCGCGCATGGGCTTTGGTGCGGTTGGCAGATATTTAGGTCGAGCTGTAAAGGACGGAACAGATAAAGATGCACGCACTGGCATGATGATGGCCAGTTATTATGGGGGTATTTGTTTAGGGCCCGTTAATACCGCAGCGGGGCATGCATTAGCCTATCCGTTGGGTGCAAAACTAAAACTGCCGCACGGGCTGGCAAATGCCCTTATTTTTCCTCATGTTCTGGGCTTTAATCAGCCGGTTTGTCCCGATAAAACCGATGAAGTGCTAACAGCTTTGGGTAAAGCTCGAGCAACAGACAGCCAAACAGCTTTTGAACAGGCCAGTCAATTCTGCCACTCACTTGGAATTGATATGAAATTATCCAGCTATGGTGCGCAAACAGGACAACTTCGCAGCTTTGCAGAAGAGGCCTATGGCATTCGGCGTTTGATGGATAATAACCCGCGCGATATGAGCATAGAAGATATTGAACAGATTTATCAGGCTGCATTTTAATTTGAAGTTTAACAAAAGATTATATCACGATGTCTAAAATCGAAACTATATTGATTTCTCAGATAAGCCTGCCCCTTTCCCAAGGGTTTGCGGATGCAAAAGTCGCTACTGGACGGCAGACCGCTCTTACCTCTGTAGATGTCTTGGCGGTTGAAATTACGGCTGAAACTGGTGAAATAGGGGTAGGGTTTTCCTACACGCTTCGGGCTGGCGGCTCGGCGTTCTATGCGCTGGCAAAAGAAATTGGCCCTATGTTAATTGGTAAAGATGGTTCAGATATAGCCGCGCTTTGGGAAAAATTGGCCTGGAGAACAAATTCTCTAGGAGCTGGTGGGTTGGCTTATCAGGTAATTGCGGCTTTTGATAGCGCACTTTGGGATTTGAAAGCCAAAGAAGCCTGTCTTCCTCTTGCCAAATTACTCGGTGCTTTCAGACAAAGTTCGCCTGTATATAATTCTGGCGGGCAGTATTTGCAGGCTTCGATAGAGGAGATGCAAAAAGCAGCAAAAGCTTCTGTTTCAAGAGGAATTGGCGGCATCAAAATGAAAGTCGGCCAACCTGACTGGCGTGATGATATTACAAGGATTGAAGCAGTAAGAGAAGCTATAGGACCAGATATTGCTTTGATGATTGATGCTAACCAGCAATGGTCACGCGATGAAGCTATTCGATTTTGTCGGCGCGTTGACCATTTGGGGTTAACTTTTATCGAAGAGCCTTTGGATGCGCGCGATTATCAAGGCCATCAAATACTTACTCTAGCACTTGATACCCCTGTTGCGTCTGGCGAAATGCTTACATCCTATCATGAAATATCAGAAATGGTTCTGCAAAAAGGCGTTCGGGTTTTACAGCCTGATGCGCCACGCATTGGCGGCATCACGCCTTTTTTACGCGTGATTGAACTCGCCAATACTCATAAGTTGGGCATGGCGCCACATTTTGTAATGGAACAGCATATCCACTTAATGTGTGTAAATCCAACCGAAGGCTGGGTAGAACATTTTGATTGGTTGGAACCATTATTTGAAGAACGGTTCAAACTAAAAGACGGTCGCATTTGGCTAAACACTGATCATGGATTTGGCCTGACCCTTTCCGATAAAGCGAGAGAATTCACACTGAATTGCGAAAAGCTGGAAAAATACGAATAGGCAGAATTTGGAGTTTCGGAGGTGGGGGCGATGATAACAGAATCTGTTCTAGATGTTTTCCAGATTGTTTTCGCTGATATTGTTTTATCTGGAGATAACGCTCTTGTTATTGGCATGGCCGCAGCTGGCCTTTCCCCAAAATTGCGCAAAAGGGCTATTTTTATTGGAATGATGGCTGCAGCTGGCTTGCGCATTATTTTTGCTGTCATTGCCAGTTATCTTTTGGCTATAGACGGGATTTTACTGATTGGCGGGGCGTTGTTAGCTTGGGTTTGTTGGCGGTTTTACAATGATTTAAAGGAATTTAATGCCTCTGGGGATACAGAAGGGCAACAGGAACATTTGCCAAGCGAGCAATTATCAGATGGCAAGAACACTGGTTTTTTCCGAGCTTTAACCACAATTTTAATCGCTGACGTTTCTATGTCGATCGACAATATAGTGGCTGTGGCAGCTATTGCCAGAGATGATACCCAATTGCTGATTTTTGGTCTGGCTCTTGCCATTGCCTTTATGGCTTTTTTTGCATCGCTCATTATGCGCGTAATGATACGCTTTCGTTGGCTTTCCTATTTAGGACTTAGTTTTTTAATCTATCTTACAGTCATGATGTTCCATGATGGGCTGGCCGAATTGGGCATAATGCCCTTTGCATGATAGTAAGGCGATGGCAAAGTCGATTATAATTTTCTGATTATGTATAGGCGATAAGCCCTGACGCCCCTGCCAACCCATCGTAGAACCGCGGTCAGAGAGCCGCAGACCCGGCTCTATTGACCCCCACCCCCGTGCCGGAAGCCGAAAGCTGGCTGTAAAACAGCATCAGTAACCCCTGAAACAAAACTACCATGCCACTTAAAGGCCACAATACTTAAGAAGTTATGTGGGGTAAAATGTGGGGTAAAATCTGAGAAAGATAAAAAATGACTCCCAATCAGGTGTTTACAGGTTGGTATGGCAGACACCCTCTCCGCCATTTTATTTTAGAGATTGTTGTTGTTCTAGGGTTTTAGTACCCACAATCTCAGCTTCTGGCGCATCCTCCTTATCCAGAGATGCCGCTGATTGAATGGCAGTGCCAAGACCGCCAACGATGCTGTTGCAATCCGCTTTCGATCCAAAACTATTCGGTGAGCTTTTCAAATTCACATCTGCCCCTGCCGCGATCAGCACCGGCACGGCGGCCAGAGGGCCGTTATATATCGCAAAGACAAGTGGCGGGTTACGGGGTGATAATTCATTCACATCTGCGCCATTGGCGATAGCCTCACGCACCAAATTCAGACCATTATCTGATTGCTTTACCGAAGCCCAAAAATTGTCATCCAGTAATGGATTTTCATGTGTAAAGGGCTCTAGCTCTGGCATTATAAATTGCGGTTCATCTCAGCCCAAAACTCGCGGCTGGTCAGGGGGTTTTCGTTTGTTTGCGATAAAGCGGGCTGCGCCACCAGCATCCATACGGCAAGGAGGGGGGTAAATAAAATTGTCAGAATATGTTTCATGATCTGTCTCATCGCTCGTCTTTCACGGCTTCAAAAACATTGGCTTTTTCCATCAGGCCATCGTCCAGCTTGGGGGGAGTTAATCTTTTTGTGCAAGTCATGTAATTATCAATTTCATTCTTAAACAGCAGGGGGGAACGGGGTATGGCACCCCCTATCTCCCATCCCTTTTCAAAATCGCTTGTTGGGGGCGGCAAAAACGCGCTAGGCTTTTGGTATCTCGCCCATGTCCAATAGACTGGAAGGAACTTTATTGTTCGGGTCGGGCAAAAACCGGGCAATGCGCCAAAATGCGCGCTAAAACACGCATGAAAATAAACAGGAATAAAGGCAGGACAAGATGGCTGGAAAACGGGTAAAAAAATTGCTGGTCACCGGGGCGGCGGGCGGCATTGGCCGGGCTATTCGCGCCATGCTAGAACCGGTTGCCGAAACTTTGCGCCTGTCTGATCGGGCCGGGCTGGGCGAGGCGGCCGCCCATGAAGAGATTATCTATTGCGAGCTGACCGATAAGGCGGCAGTAGATGCGCTGGTTGCGGGCTGCGAGGGGATTATTCATCTGGGCGGCCAGTCAGTTGAGGCAGATTGGCAAACCGTGCGCGATAGCAATATTGAGGGGCTGTATAATCTATATGAGGCTGCACGTATCCATCAGGTAAAACGCATTTT
>Ga0181572_10002773_pt1 | contig 12423 bp, 6 predicted proteins | sample 101ome_26_FD_133004 | JGI IMG/M metagenome (GOLD analysis project Ga0181572, IMG submission 133004) | Coastal salt marsh microbial communities from the Groves Creek Marsh, Skidaway Island, Georgia - 101408AT metaG (megahit assembly) | ecosystem: Environmental > Aquatic > Marine > Intertidal zone... | reverse complement strand
GTAATAGGCATATATGTTGGGTTTTATTTAAATAATTTTATTAAAGAAAATTTAGATTATTATAGAGGGCTTATTTAATTTTTCTAACATATTTTCTTTTAGCGACTTGTTTAGCCTGTGTAACTTGCTTAGCTATTTTTTTTGTTTTGCCTCCTTTTTTTTGTTTTTTATTTTCATCATCAGAAGATTCGCTTGATGAAGATGATGTATCTGTATATGCGGTACTATTCATGTTATAACTAGAATTATTTTTATCATCTAATTTTTTATTATCATTATCTAAACTTTGCTTAATTAATTCTTCTTGCTTTTCTTTATCATCTCTTATTTTTTGCTGTTCTTCTTGTAATCTTTTTTCTTCTTCCATTCTTTCCTGTTCTTCTTGTTTTAATCTTTCTTGTTCTTCTTGTTTTAATCTTTTTTCTTCTTCCATTCTTTCCTGTTCTTCTTGCTTTTCTTTATCATCTCTTATTTTTTGCTGTTCTTCTTGTAATCTTTTTTCTTCTTCCATTCTTTCCTGTTCTTCTTGTAATCTTTTTTCTTCTTCCATTCTTTCTTGTTCTTCTTGTTTTAATCTTTCTTGTTTTTCTTCAATACGTTTTAGCTCTGCTTCTTGCTCCATTCTTTTTCTTTCTTGCTCTTGTTTTTCTAATTCATTTGATTTATTTACATTAGAGACAGCTGCTGCGCTCATGAAAGGTAAGTATGAATAGTTTTGTGCAGGTTCAACTTCTACATTTTGAGGAGCTTGTCCTGTACTGACAGGTTGTATATTACTTCTTGGTTGCATTATAGTTTCTTCTGGTTGTGAGGAAAAATACCAATAAAATGTGCTACCTAGAATTATTAAAAATACAAATATACCAATGCTTATTAAAACCCATTTAAATTTACTCATAATATCTTCATCTTCTTTTGTTTTTTCGGTTGTTTCCTCAGTAGTTTTTTCTTCTGGTTCCTCTGTTGTTTCTTCCGGTTCTTCTATTGTTTCTTTTGGTTCAACTCCTAATATTACTTTGTCTTCATTTTTTCTTTCTTGTTGTCTTGCTTCAACAGCAGCTTTTATTTCATCTATATTAGAATCATCAGTAAAAGACTCTTTATTATTTAACGAAGTCATAAGCTTTTTAACTATTTGACTATCTTCTGATTTTACAACATCTTTTGCATTATTAAGTGCTAATATTAATTTTTCAATTAACATCCCAGATGAAGCCATTTTATTTTAAATAATTACTACTCTATAATAATATATTATTTAATTAGATAATACATATTATAAATGGATTTATTAAAACCAATATATGTTAAAAGATGGTTAACTGAAACTAATCATATAACGTATGTTTTTGATGCTAATAAAGCTAACACATATAAATCAAGTTATGTAGTAATAAACGAGTATATTTTTCAAGATAATAATTATGAAGATGCATTTAATAAAATAGTATATTATATATTACAAAAAGATAAAGATATAGAATTACCTTTTTATTTTTGGGATAAGGATAATTTATTATATGATATTAAAGAAATAAAATGGTCTGGTTATGATGTAAATCCGTTTAAATCAAAGGATAGAAGTTCAGAATCATTAAAAGAACCTATTGATTTATCAAATAAATATGGTTTATTAAAAAAAACTGAATTGAATTTAGTATTTTACAGCGATTTTAAATTTGATATTAAATATTACTTTGATAAAACAATAAAAAAACCAGATTTTACTAAAAAGGTTAAAGAATTAATTAAAAATGAAGAAAGTTTAGTTAGTTTATATAACAAAGAAGTTAAATATGCAAAGTTATCATTAGAAGAGTATAATGATGTTAGTTTTAAAACTAGTTTAAATGATATGGAAGCTCTTATTTTGCTATTTGATAAACTAGAAACTAATGAAAAAATGCAAATAATACAATTAGTTAATAATAATAATGCTATATATAAGTTGTTTAAAGAACATACTTATACGAATGAAAAGGAACTATCTTTTATTTTTAATATAATAAATCAAAAAGAAGAATTACTGAATATATTTTATAAAGGCAAGACATCTAAAATTTCAATAAGTGAAAGTGATGCCATCATAAACTTTAAATATCCTATTGATAATGGAAATAAAATTGAACAGATTATTACAGATAAAAAAGAATTAACGGATTATATTGGAAAATACATTACAACTAAAACAGATTTTATTGAAAATGATATTAATCTTAGAGTTAAATTTATGGTTGATAATATTGAATTTCCAAAATTGATAAAAAAAATAGGCACATTTTCAAATATATTTGAGGCTATTATATTTAAAAATGAAAAAAAGAAAAATAGTGGATATTATGCGTATAAAAGGGTAAATGATGTATTAAATAACAAATTTAATGTTACTTCTTATATAAAATCAAGAATTATAGTTGGTGTTTCAGAAGATGATATTATAAAAGAACTTATAGCTTTTGGATATACTAAAATAGAATCTGTTACATTAGTTAAACAAGAATTACAGCTAATTGGTGATATTGGATTTAATAATTTAGATAAAAATCCTAATATAATTGATGGGACTTATATTGTTGTCAAAAAAAGTGGTAGTGGATTTGAAATAGATATTAAAAATTGCAAATCATATTATGAACTTAATAATATTAAATTTTGGCTAACTAAAATCATTGAACAAACAAGAGTAATTGAAAATAAAGCAGTTGTTGTTCCTAAAAAAGAAAAGACACCTGAACCACTACCAAAGAAATCTTCATCAAAGTCATCTGACGAAAATTTAGTAGACGATGATATGGATTTTGATAATTTTTCAAAGTTTCAAGGTGGTATAAAAAAAGTAGAATTTAAAAATTACTTGATTAATCGTTTAAGAAATGCTGATAAAGAATTATATCAAGATAATAATAAATCACGCAAATGTCAAAGAGAACATCAACCAGTTGTTTTGTCAAAAGACGAACTAGATGAAATTAAAGCGAAGGGATATGATAAATATTTTGATAATATTATTGAATATGGTAGTAATCCAGATATTAAAAACTATTATACGTGTCCAAGATTGTGGTGTCCAGTTAGTAAAATAACATTAGATGAAAGCGAAGAAAATCAAAAATGTCCCGGTGATAATGAGGAGCCAATGAAATTAAATGAAGATATGAAGAACGCCAACAAACCTAGATATGCTTATTTAATTAAAAATATTAATTTACCATGCTGTGGTAAGAAAAAACCAAAGGAAGATGATAAACCCAATACTCCTGTAAAACCTTCTAAAAAATCTAATAAACCCGATAAACGCGATAAAGCAAAATCAGAAGAAGAATCTATAATATTATCAAACACAGATAACGATAACAAAAATTATATTATGAATAAAATACCTATTCCATATAAGGATCGTTATGGTGATATTGCAAAAGAATTATATAAAATATTAAAACCAGATAATAGCGAAGAATATAGTAAACAATGTCTTTCACCAAATAATATTAACAAAAGAGAATGTATATTAAGAAGGAGTTTAATTAATCAAAAAGATATACCAGCTAAATATGATAATATAATAAATGTTGTTGCGTTCTCTCTGGATAAAACAAAGGAAGAATTCCTTAAAGAAATTAAAGAAAATTTGGATTTAATTACATTTTTGTCACTTGATAATGGAAATGTATGTAAAGATTTTGTTGATTTAGAACCAATAATAGCCGAAGATAATGTAGAATTGTATAATGATTTTCTTAAATTCAACAAAAAGTTTAAAAAGTCTTTATTAGATGTTCCTGATGCGAGTGATAATACTAAGGAGAGTAATTATAAAAAATCAAGATATTTATATATATACAAATCTTACTTAAAGTTTATTAAATATTTATCAGCTGATAATTATCCGTTTGATAAAACTGTAAAATATTTAAATTCATTAGTTGCTATAATTTATAAAAAATTAATTGTATTATGGGATATTGAAAAAATAGATCAAAATATTCAAGTTAATATGATATGTCCATATTATACTAGATTTATAGATTTATATTCATATTTAGATAAAAGCCCCAAGTTTATAATGATTATTAAAGAAAATAATTATTATGAACCATTGGTATCAAAATCAATTACAATGAAAGCAGATAAAAAACTATTTAATTTAGAAGAATATAAAGTAATAAAGGATATATTAATAAATTGCACAAAAAAGAATAATTTTGAAGATTATGATATTGGACTATTTACAAATAAAGATAATATAGCTGCTCTTAATAAACTATTAAAAGAAGAAAGTGAATTATTTGCTTTTGAATCTGTAATTATAAATACTGATTATACTATTAATAAAATAATTTTGAAAAATAATACATTATTAAAATTTAATTCACAGTCTATTATAATATTACCACTATTGATAAGCGAATATAAAATTAAAAATGTCATATTTTATGATGATATAATTGATAAAGAATTTAATATTAAAATTGTTAAAGATACATATGATAAATTTACCAAGGGATTTAATAGTATTAAAGAGCTTGGATTTTCAATTGATATTGGAGAAACCGTATTAGATACCAAAGAATTAATAAGAACCAAGTTGAAAATACAAGATGAAAAATACGAAACAGTCACAAGCAATATTATATTACCTTTCAATGATAAAAATACATATTATAGTTATATTGAAGCAAATGACAAAAAAATAAAAAAAATAGAGAAGCTAAGATTGCAAGTAAAAAATAAATTATTAGGTAGCAAGTTTACAGATGATTTTTATAATTCTTTATGTAAAAAATCTAGAAGAAAAGTAATAAAAACAGTATTAAGTGAGTTTAAATCATCTTCATTTGATAAACAAGATATTAGAGATATACAAATTATAATAGAAGAAATACCATTATCATCAAGAAAGCACATTAAAACGTGGTATAAAAAATCCTTGCTATATTCAAAGTATGATTATATTAACGAATTATCAAATAGAGTTAAAGATATGGGTAATGAATTATTGTTTACTCAATATACTGTAAGTGACAAGATACCATTGTCTATATTAAAATATCACGAAGCATTACCTAACAATATCAGTAATATTGAAGAAAATATTGATTATTATAAACTACTAAAAGATATTAAAGAAGTAGATAATAAATTACCTGAAATATTCTATGGTGACGAAACTGTATTAAACAGCAAATGGACGAAATATAAAAAGAAAGTATGGTATAAATTGCGATACATTAAAAACACTTATAAAGAAACTTATATTAAAGGATTATTTGATTATCTAACAATTAAACTAAATACTAATTTACTATCATATAATGATATTATAAAAAAATCAAATGAATATTACTTAGATGTATTCAATAAAGATAATTATGACAAAAATAAAAAATCACGTATTAGAAAATTATTTAAGGATCCTCATTTCTATCAAATTTATGTTAAAGAAATGAATAGTATTAATAAAACTAAAAAATCTTTTAAGACATTAAATATATTTCTTGAAACATATTTTAATAAAAGTTCTTATGAAGAAAGAGAGAAAATTATAAATAATATAATTAAAAATAATTTAATAAATTATCAAAGTGATATTGATATATATAATATTGCTAAATTACTAAATATATCTATACTTGTTATACATAATCGTGTTGAATATGGTAAAGGTATAAAAGTAGAAAAACGCGCAGGCGATAAGGATTTAAATATAACTATATCAGTATACAAAGCTTATGATAATATAGAACAAAGACCATTAATAATGTTATATAGAAAGGTTGAAAAAACAAATATAAGTTATTTTATAATAAAGAATACTGAAATAACAGAACCATTTTATATGGAATTACGAGATGCTCCTGAAGATATTAAAAACAAAATATTAGACACTTCTAAATCAAGTGATATTTCATCTTCTACATCTACAACATCTATATGATTTTAACTTTTTGTTCAGGTAGTTTATAACACTTATTATTTTTTTGTTTTAGATTGAATTGTATATCCAAATCATTTTCAATGCAATTATTATAAGTTTCTTCTTCTTCCTCTTCCTCTTGGATATCCTCTAATTCTTCTTTTTCATCTACTACATCTTTCAACAATTCCATCATATGTTCTTCATCTACTAAAATACGACTATCACCTGTTCCACATGGTGGTTGTTGTCCCAACATTACGTTTGCAGATACGCCATTTACTTTATCGTATTCAGCGAATATACTTGCATTAATTAACATGTCTGTTGTTTCTTCAAAAGATGACTTAGCAAGTGGACCAATATCACCCCGATTAATACCATGTCTATCAATAGACATAAGTTGTCCTTTATACGTCATGGTATCAATGAGTAGAGACATATGTCTGAAATTCATAGAACCTTCACTTGTAACAGCAACTAATTCTTTATAAAGAGCATTACGTGCTGCTTCAATACCAAGAGTATCGTAAATCTCACGAATATCATTTGAAATTGTACGCGTTGAATCAATATTTGGATTAGAAAGAATATCTATTAAATTTGTTCCATCTGTATCGAGAACCCATTCTACAATATTATCAAATTTATTGCTTTCATCATTATATTTGGTATATTTCTTTTTATTTAGGGATACCTTTTTGATACCTTTATAGCCCTTTAATATAATTTGATAAACGATATTATGTTCAATTGCTTTAATTGTTGCAATTTCATCTTTTTCATCAATATCTTTTAGAGCTGTTTCAGTCAATTTTATTCTAAATATACATTCTTCGGCATTATCATCACTATATACACAATCAATATATTTGTCGTATGCTAAATTTAATTTAGTGTAAATATCTATCATTTTAAGTCCAAATAAATTCATCTTAGATTTATTGAAAACCAATCTAAGAACCCATGGAGAACTACTACGCGATTTACAACTATTACTTTCTATTTCTTCAAATTCTTTGTATACTTTCATAATACCTTGATCTTTCTCAATATTTGTATCATAATATTCTCCATTATCCCAATATATTTCACTATATTCCAATATATCAGATAATTTAGTAATTTCTATTGAATTTTTAATATTCATAGCATGATTTTTTGTTATATCTATGCGAGAATCAGTAATTTCACCATCATCATTCATATTAGGGTTAACAATACTTGCAACATCATGTTTCATATAAATAATTAATGTTGGTGTCTTAGTTTTCTTTGTTGCAGATAAAATTTCTTTAAGACGAGGTACACCAGATGTTGCCTTAACAGCTGCTGCTGTACCTGAAACATGAAATGAATCTAATGTCATTTGTGTACCTAATTCACCAATTGTTTGGGCAGCGACAATACCAACCATTTCTCCCGGTTGAGCAATTGCTTGTTTAAAGTATTCATTTATTTGTTCAATAATCCAATTAAATATATCTTTTGTAAAATGATAATGAAATATTAATTTCTTAGGGTTTAAATGAATTCTTAATAGAATATGAAAGAATTTAGTACCTTGGGTATTGTTTTTAATACATAAATCATTTTTTAGTTTTTCAATAGCATTTAAAATGTATTCAGGTGTTAAATCTGTTTTAAATGCTTTAATACCAATTGATTGGAGACGTTTATGTGCATTATTAATAATGCGTTCAAATGGAATTGGATAATTAATTATCTTTTTTTTTTCACCATTAAATACATATTTAATAAGAAAATCTTTATCATCAAGCATTTCTTCAAAGTGCTTAGTGCATTTTTTATAAGTATCTGTATTAATAGTTTCAAATGCTTCCGTTGTCATATGAAGTGCGGGATTATCAGTTGATTTTAAATGATATTCTTTATCGATTTCAAGTAGTTCTTTATCAATAGTATTTATAATTTGCACCTCTATTTTACAACCATCCATACCATCTTCTCCATAAATATATTGTATTATTGAACCAATAGCAGTTCTTACAGTATTATCATAGTGAATTTTAGAATCTTCCATTGCCTTTACTAATCTGCGTTGGATATATCCTGTTTCGGATGTTTTTACAGCCGTATCAATAAGACCTTCGCGCCCACCCATAGCATGAAAGAATACTTCTTGTGGGGATAGTCCTGAGATAAAACTATTTTTAACAAATCCTCTTGCTTCTGGACCATCATCATATTTAGTAAAATGAGGTAGTGTTCTATCTGTAAAACCATATGTAATACGCTTACCATCTACATTTTGCTGACCTACACAAGCAATCATTTGTGCTACATTTGTTTCTTTTCCTTTTGAACCAGATTTAACCATATTTATCATTCTGTTTTTATTTTCATCAATTTGTGATAAACCTATTTTTCCTACTTCACTTGTTGTTTCATTTAAAATACCAATAATTTCACGTTCAATATATTCTTCATTATTGAATATACTATTATTATCAATAGTACCTCTACGTATTTCATCTAGTTTATTATAAGCCTTAGTTTTCATTTCTTTGATTTTATTTTTTAAATTTTCGTCAGTTTCTTTATCAGTAACTAAATCACTGATACCAACGCTAAATCCGGCTGTTAATAACCAACGACAAACAAGACGTTGAGTATTATCTAGGAACTTTCTTACTTCAAATGGTCCATAATCATGATATATTACTGGTAACATTCCAGTTGTAATACCATGAAATATAGTTTTATCAAGATTACCTTGTTCTAATTCACTATTATTAATTATAAATTTTTCATTTTTTTTATTTTTTCTATTAATATAAAGACCTGGTGGTAATATCTGTGAATAAGCTTCTTTTCCTGTATACATATACTTTTTATCAGGCTTCTTTAAACTGCCACCAAAGTAACTATTAACCATTTGAATATTAGCCAAAGTTTTATCTTGTATCGTTGTAATATCCTTAGTTAATCTAAATGAACCTAATAGAGTATCCTGAACAACTTCAATAATCGGCTTACCATCTCTTGGTGCTAATATCATGTATGGAACAGCAGCAATATCCATAAGTTCATTCATTGTTTGAACACTTTGAGGACAATGCAAATTCATTTCATCTCCATCAAAATCAGCATTGTATGGTGGTGTATCTAAAACATTTAAGCGAAATGTTTGATATGGCATAATAACTACTTTATGACACATCATAGACATTTTGTGCAAAGACGGTTGTCTGTTAAATAGAACATAATCACCATCTTTAAGGTGTCTATGAACAACATCTCCATATTTTAAATCCTTAGCGTTTTGTTCTAAATCCTTTGAATATCTTAGATTAATAGTTGTATTATTCATTTTAATATATTTTGCTCCTGGCCAATTATCAGAACCATTCATTACTAGTTCTCGCATTTTTTCAATATTATATTGATTTACTGTTTCTGGAAAAGTAATGTTAATAGCTACTTTAATTGGAACACCCAATTCATCAATACTAATATAAGGATCTGGTGTAATAACAGAACGAGCTGATTGATCTACGCGTTTACCATTGAGATTACCTCTGATACGTCCTTCTTTTTTTTTCATGCGGTCTGATACAGATTTAAGTTTACGACCATTTCTTTGTTGTGAAGGTGCCAATCCTGGTATTTGATTATTAATAAATGTAAATACGTGATATTGTAAAAGCATAGTAATATACTTGATAGTATCTTCAGATGCTCCTTTGTTTATTTTATCAATAATACTATTATTAGTCTTAATAATATCACTAAGCTTATGTGTCAAATCATCTTCTCGGCGCTGTCCATTTTCTTCAATGATACTAGGGCGAACAGCAGGTGGTGGAACAGGTAATACAGTACATATCATCCATTCAGGTCTATTCCATTTTGGATTAAATCCCATCATTTCCATCTCGCGTTCAGTAATTCTTTTGAATATTTTGAGAATGTCATCCGCAGATAATTCTTGAGAAATCTTTTCTTCCTTTTTCTTATCTTTCCATTCTGCAATAATCTTCATTGCATTTTCTTTATGAAACTTTGAAGGACGTAATGCTCCACATCCAACAACTCCATCATCACCACATGAACGCAGTTTAGTAGTTGTATTGCAAAGTTTATAATATGCTTCCCATCTTTTTTGATTATTTTTGATGGAAAGTATTTTAGCCATATCATTCTTAAAATCTTTATGTTGTGTATCAGGAGAAATCAAACATTTAGAACATTTATAGCAAACACAATTTAGTATTTTTTTTACAATATCGAAAAACATTGCATGAAATACTGGTTTTGCTAATACAATATGTCCAAAATGACCAGGGCAGAAAATATTCTTTTGCTCACATGTACAACAAATACGATTGTGTTCTAAAACACCCATTCGCGAATCAAATAAACCGCCAATAATTGGTTCGCTTCCAGCATATGTATCTGTTTTATTAATTTCTACAACAGAGCGTTTGATAATTTCATCCGGTCCCAATACACTAAATTGAATACCTTTAACCTCTTGAATTTCAACTTTCTGGTCATTGTAAGATAGTTCTGGATAAATTGACATATCTCTTAATAATAGTAGTTAAAATAACTTGTCTTATGTTTAAATTATTTTAAAAAAAATATCAATTTTTATTTTTTATTGCTTTTTAAATAAATTAGCAAAATCTTCATAGAATAAATATATTAATATAATAAATATTGTTATTATTATTGAAAGTACAATAAAATACCCATTTTTCTTATCTTTAAATGGAACACCTTTGAATGGCATAGATAATAAAGAAATTATAAATGATGTTGGTAAGAAAATAGCTGCTACTATTGTTAATATTCTAGATGTTCCCGAATCTAAATATTCTATTCTTTGCATAGTACCATGTCTAGTTTGTTCTAAACTATCTTTTAAATTAACAATATTATTTTGAAAAACTTTAATGCGATTTTTAAATAATTCATAATCATTATTATCATTTTTATCTTTATCATAGTTTATAATTATAATAATGCGAGATACTATCATTATCATATCATTGATAATGTTATTATATGATAAAACATAATATAACAATTTATCTAAATATTCAATCATTTTATAACTATTAAAAAAATCTAGCCATGTTACATGTTTTTTAATAATATATAGTATTTCATTTATTCTACGATAATCTCTTTCACATTTATCAATTATATCAATAAATAATTTTAATATTTTAGAATTTTTATCTATGAAGCTAAGTTTATCTATGTCATCTGTAATTATATATTTATCTTTTTCTAAATAAAAAATAGTGTTATATATATATAATCCTTGTATTTTTTCTGTTAATAAACTTGAATAATCTATACCTGTTTCGTATTGGGTGTTTTTTCCTTTTAATTGTTTATAATTATTATAATCAAGTATTGGTATATTAATTGAAAAATAAAATTTTTTATCATCAACAATTAGTTTTTCTTTTTTTGTTAATAATTTATTAATTTTATTTTGATCTAAATTATATTTATTAATATTATTATATGTTATAATGTTCATTATCTAAATCTATTAGATTAAAAATATTTTTTTTAAATATTAAATTTTATTATATGTTTTCTACATCAAAAATAGTAAACTTGCGTTTAGGTTTTTCTACATCAAAAATAGTAAACTTGCGTTTAGGTTTTTCTACTTCTGAAATAGTAAACTTGCGTTTAGGTTTTTCTACTTCTGAAATAGTAAACTTGCGTTTAGGTTTTTCTACATCAGAAATAGTAAACTTGCGTTTAGGTTTTTCTACATCAGAAATAGTAAACTTGCGTTTAGGTTTTTCTACATCAGAAATAGTAAACTTGCGTTTAGGCTCCTCATAAATTGTATATAGATACCAATGTAATTTTTCATACTTCATTATTATAGATATGTAGATTAATATTAAATCAATTTTTTAATATTAAATGTAAAAATTATGACGCTGCTAGCAGGGCTCGAACCTGCGACCGCTCGGTTAACAGCCGAGTGCTCTAACCGACTGAGCTATAGCAGCTTATACATATATACATGTATAATCCTTATATAATTTTATATATAAATTAAGTATAAAATGAACATAGAAGAATGTTTTATATGTAATGATAATAAAATATCTGAAAATTTACATTGTTATACATGTAATAAAACTATTTGTATCCAATGTTGCAATAAATTAGAAAATAAATCATATATATATTACGAAATACGAAATGAAATATTTATAAAATATAAATGTCCATATTGCAGAGAATATAACAATAAAAATTTAAAATTATTTAATAAAATTGAAGGGGTTTCTTTTTTTGCAAATTTACTAACTGAATATTTAAAATTACAAAATTATAATAATTACTATAAAAATTTAATTGAAAATTTAAAAAATGATAACGCTAATTTATCTAACGAGTTAAATAAGAAAAATATTACAATGAAAAAAGTAATAGATATAAATAGCAGTAATGTTGATGCATTTAATAAAATAATTAACCAATATAAAAAGCTTATATAATAT
>Ga0181572_10002768_pt1 | contig 12430 bp, 6 predicted proteins | sample 101ome_26_FD_133004 | JGI IMG/M metagenome (GOLD analysis project Ga0181572, IMG submission 133004) | Coastal salt marsh microbial communities from the Groves Creek Marsh, Skidaway Island, Georgia - 101408AT metaG (megahit assembly) | ecosystem: Environmental > Aquatic > Marine > Intertidal zone... | reverse complement strand
TGGTCAATGGTTTGGCCCGCACCACAGTTTTGTAATTCAGGGGGTCGGTCTGCGGTCAGAAGAAGAAGAGGAATACTGGAATAATGAGCTTCGGTGACTGCGGGAAACCAATGGGTAGGTGCTGAACCTGATGTACAGAGTAAGGCAGTGGGTTTTCCAAGGAACTTACTTTTTCCTAAGGCGACAAATGCGGCCGTTCGTTCATCAAGAATGGGAACACATTCAATGCCTTTTTTTCGCTCGAGAGCAAGAATCAGAGGCGTTGATCGGGAACCTGGGGAAAAAAATACATGGTGGATTTTATTTTGATAAAAAAAGTCCGCCACCACCTCTCCCCATAAGTGGTTCTTACTCGCAATGAGGTTTTCGGCTTCGTTCATACAGAACCAGAAAAATCAGATTTTCCAGTAATGACATCAAGCATGGCCTGTAATTTCCAATCCGTTTCAATTTTTTCCTGCTGAGGGTTGGACCCAGCCACGACTCCGGCTCCGGCATAGAGAGTAATTTCAGAAGGAGATATTTTTCCACAGCGTATGGGAACTACAAATTCTCCTCTTCCGCGATGGTCAAACCAACCAGTGACGCCTGAATACCATCCGCGATCCTCATTTTCTAATTTTCGAACCAGAGGAAGAGCATCCTCCCGTGGTGAACCTCCCATGGCAGGGGTGGGGTGAAGAGCCGCAACTGCATCAAGAGGGTGAGTTTTACCATCAGATTTTACCCGGAGCGGGGTGCGGATGTGCTGGAGGTTGGCAAGGCGAAGTAAGCGTGACTTGCCTTTAGTGCAATCGGCCAAGCCGATTGAATGTAAGCGCCTTAAAATACTGTCGATGACAACCCGGTGCTCGTGGACTTCTTTTTTTCGAGCGAGTAAGGTTTTTCCCCAGTGTGCATCTTTACCAGCAGAAGGCCCACGCGGTGCAGAGCCGGCAACAGCCTCTGTCTCCAGGTATTGACCTGAAGAACGCAGCAGGGTTTCCGGAGTCGCTCCGACCATCATCCCTGCATTTGGGGTAGAAAGACAAAAGGAAAAACAGTCCGGGAATTTTTCCCTGAGAAGGTGAGCCAAAGAAAATGGAGGAAGTGTACCGTGGGTTTTAAAAGTCAGTTGTCGGGCAAGTACAATTTTAGAGAGTTTACCTGCCTCTATCTCTTTAAGTGCCTCCTCAACCGCATTTTCATAAGCGAAATTCTCAGATGGTTCTCCTAAGGCAAATTTCTGTAAATCGTTGCAACGCTCTGAATGGGCTTTCGATTTCGTGGTAGTCGAAATTCTGTTTGTAACCTTACGGAGTAGTTCATCGGTTGATGAAAGAGGGGTAACCTGCAAGTTAACGATGAGAAAATGAGAGCCCCCTTTTCGAATGATCTGCCAATGGGGTAGAAAGATTTGCAGGGGAGGCGGTGTCTTAAGTGATGTGGCGGTGGATTCAAAGTTGGCGGCAAGAAATAGGGTGGGGCCAGTCCCGGGGAGGGTGCAGTCACCAGATATCAGGGTTTGATCAAGTATAGCTTTCGACCATTCTCAGGCTTTTTTAAAGCGATGATCTCCATCAAATTCAGCGTGAGCTAAGAATTCTCCGCAAGCAATTGAAAATTCATGGCTGGGGCGCTCGAGGTAGCAGACGGCCTCGTTATGAATGTAATTTGCCTCTAAAATAGCCAGTGGGTCGACATAGCCAGTTTCTATTGTTAGAGACAGGTATGTGGGTTTGCCGGTCCGTTTTACCTCGTTGACCGTCTGAGTCAGAAAAGGACGAAGATCGGTGTTTTCCTTACAAATATCGGGAGCAGGCTGGAGGGTTTTATTCATTTCTGACTTGGGCAGTGCCTAGAACTTTGTTTGTCTGGAAATAAAGGATCGTACCCCCCGGGGTTGGTAGGATTACAGCGACCAATCCGATACAGGGATTTTCTTAGGGCAGTGTGGAAGGGTAAATACTTAAAGCAATCAACAGAGTACTCAGAGCAGGTGGGGTAAAACCTACACCTAGCGTATGGGCCAAGAAGAAACTGCTTGATGGGTGATAGTTTTTGGTAAACCCGGATGAGTAAAATGCAAGAGGGAGCAAAAAGCAAAGTTAAGCAATTTGATATCCTGTTTATCACAATTACATTCCTATTTATTTGCAGGCTTTAGGCAAAACGTAGAATCAAATAAGATAATTGGAGGAACGATATTTCTACTCAGGAATTCTTCTACTTGGCAGTGCTTTTTCTTGGATTTCGAATTTTATTTTTTCGACACAATCCATCAAGTCACAGGCTCCGTCTAAGGAGGGATTGTTGCGGGACCGAACGGATACTTTACCCTCTTCCGCTTCTCTTTTTCCAAGAATGATCATGTGGGGGATTTTATCTGTTTCGGCTTTTCTGATTTTTGCTCCTAACTTGGCAGACTGGCGGTCAACAGAAGCACGAATGCCATTGTTTTTGAACTTGGCCAGGCATTGATCTGCATGATCGAGTAAATCATCATTCATGGGAAGGATTCGAACTTGCTCCGGGGCAAGCCAGGTGGGGAAATTGCCGGCAAAATGCTCAATCAAAACACCGCAAAATCTTTCCATCGAACCAAAAGGAGCACGGTGAATCATTACGGGTCGGTGGTCTTGGTTGTCTGATCCCACATAAGAAAGCTTAAACCTCTCGGGTAAATTGTAATCAACCTGCACAGTACCGAGTTGCCACTCGCGACCAATTACATCTTTTACCACGAAATCTATTTTCGGGCCATAAAATGCAGCTTCTCCGATCTCTTCTTCAAACTCCACCCCTAAGGTTTTAACGGCTTGGCGGAGCGCGGTCTCTGCTTTGTCCCAGGCATCTGAATGACCAACGTATTTATCTGATTCCGGGTCTCGGAGGCTTACCCTTACCCGATAGCTTTCCATGCCCAGGATGGAAAATACAAGTTTTACTAGCCCCAGGCAGCCCTGGATCTCATCTTGTAGCTGGTCTTCCCGGATGAATAGGTGTGCGTCGTCTTGGGTGAACCCCCGAACACGGGTCATTCCATTTAATTCCCCGGATTGCTCCCATCTGTAAACCGTACCAAATTCCGCGAGACGAATGGGCAGGTCTCGATAGGATCGCTGTTCCGAATTGAAAATACGGATATGCATCGGGCAATTCATTGGCTTGAGTAAATATCCCTCAATTTCTCCATCTTCCAATTTATTAGACAAGTCGGAGCATGAACATCCTTCCGAGGCAAGTTCATTGAGGCATTCCCGGTGAATGATAGGGGGATACTGAGAGTCCTGATAATAAGGGAAGTGACCAGATGTTCGATAAAGGTCAAGTTTCCCAATGTGGGGAGTGTATACCTGAGAGTATCCTTGCTTGGCTAATTCTTTGGATATGAAGTTTTCCAACTCCTGACGGATGATTGCCCCGTTGGGTTTCCATAACACCAAGCCTTGCCCAACCATATCATCGATATGAAAAAGACCTAGATCTCGACCAAGGTTTCGGTGATCTCGTTTTTTCGCTTCCTCGAGTTGCGTTAAATATTCACTAAGTTCGTCTTTGGTGGCAAAAGCAGTTCCGTAAATTCGTTGCAGTTGTTTGTTAGCTGAATCTCCTCTGTGATAGGATCCGGCCACATGTAAGAGTTTAAACGCTTTTATTTTCTTGGTGTAGCCAACATGAGAACCGGCACAGAGGTCTTTGAATTCACCATTTTGGTAAAAAGAGATAGTTTCCTCTTCAGGAATATCATCCAGTCGGCCAAGTTTATAAGTTTCCTGTTCCATCTCGCGGATGATGGCAATGGCTTCATCACGGGACACTTCCAACCTTTGAAAACGCTGGTTTTCCTTGATGACTTTCTTCATCTCACCTTCGATTTCCTCGAGAATCTCAGGGGTGAAGGGGATTTCTGAATCAAAGTCATAATAGAAGCCTGATTCAGTGGGAGGACCAATATCAAGCTTGGTATTGGGGTACAACCGAAGAACTGCGGTTGCGAGTACATGAGCAGCTGAGTGTCGAATTTCCTCCAAGGGAGACATTACCTTCATGTCGCTATATCTAGTTTTGAGGAAGGCATCCTGCAATGCCAAAGGAGCGAAAGCTTATTCCTCGAATCCTAAATTAGGTCGTAACCACTTCATCGCCTCGTTTTTACTCCAGCCTTTTCGCAAGGCATAGTCCTCGACTTGATCTCTTCCCAGGCTGCCCACATTAAAATAGGAAGCCTGCGGGTTTGAGAAATAAAGACCGGATACAGAGCATCCAGGGTTCATTGCCCGGGATTCTGTTAATTCCAAACCAATTTTGCTTTCCACGGAAAGGAGGTCCCAGATTGTATCCTTTTCAGTATGGTCTGGTTGACTTGGGTAGCCGCAGGCAGGTCTAATTCCCTGATATTTTTCCTGAATTAGTTCTTCATTACTAAGGTTCTCTTTCATCCCGTAGGACCACCATTCCCGAACTTTCTTATGAGCAAGCTCCGCCATTGCCTCGGCAAAACGGTCACCCAACGCTTTGACCATAATCGAAGAATAATCATCGTTTTGCTCTTCAAAGGACCGTGCCATTTTTTCGACGCCTGACCCAGCGCACACCGCAAAGGCACCAAGGTAGTCAACTTTACCTGAACCCCGAGGTGCAATGTAATCAGAGAGACATATATGAGGCTTTTTCGCCATAGGCTGCTGCCTTCTCAGGAAATGAAAAGTACCCAGCTTTTTGGTTTTTTCACTATCCTCAAAAACTTCCACATCATCACCCACAGAGTGGGCGGGCCATAGACCGACAACAGCTTTACACTGGAAGGCTTGATCTCGAATAATATCTTTTAGTAAGTCCTGAGCATTATCAAAAAGTTTTTTCGCCTCCTCGCCCACTGCTTTGCGTTCAAAAATATCAGGATATTTACCTTTCAGCTCCCACGACCAAAAGAAGGGGGACCAATCAAAATATTCGAGGACTTCTTCTAAATCAGCCTCGAAACTGTGTACGCCAAGTTTTTCCGGAAAGGGTTGTGCAATCTCTTGTTTTCCCCAGTCGATAATTGGAGCTTTTTTTCGGGAATCCAAAAGAGAGATAAGTTTTCTGTCACCTCGTTTTTCATATTCTTCTTTGGTCCTCTTTTGGTCTTTTTGGAGTTTGGCGACAAATTCTTCTTTTTTATCTTCCTGCGTTAAGTCATTACACACATTGACCACAAGGGACGCATCCGGTACTTGGACCACAGCGTTATCATAATGGTGAGCAATTTTGATAGCAGTATGTGCCCGGCTTGTGGTAGCTCCACCAATCAAAAGTGGTATGGTCAGCCCCGCTTTTTGCATTTCCTTGGCGTTGTGAATCATTTCATCGAGTGAAGGGGTGATGAGACCGCTCAAGCCAAGGATATCAGCATTATGTTTACGTACAGCTTCAAGGATTTTGTCGCAGGAAACCATGACCCCCAAATCAATCACATCCCAGTTGTTACATGCCAGCACAACACCCACAATGTTTTTGCCAATGTCATGGACATCTCCCTTCACCGTGGCAATCACCATGGTGCCTCTTTTCCCGGACCCTGAACTATCTTTCTCTGCTTCCATGAAAGGCTCGAGGTAGGCCACAGCTTTTTTCATCACTCTTGCGCTTTTTACCACCTGAGGTAAAAACATCTTACCTTCTCCAAAAAGCCCGCCCACGACTTTCATACCGTCCATCAAGGGGCCTTCAATTACATCAAGAGGTCGGCCCAGCAGTGACCTGGCCTCTTCTGCATCCTCTTCAGCATAATCTCCAATTCCTTTAACAAGAGAGTAGGTTAGTCTGTCCGCAACAGGCTTGTCTCTCCATGAAAGATCAGGCCCCTCAGAGGTGCGACTCGCATTTTTATCTTTAATTTTCTCGGCATACTCCAATAGGTTTTCGCCGGCCTCTTTTGCCTGGTTCAAAACGACGGCTTCCACCCTGGATCGAAGCCCTTCTTCTACTTCGTCATACACGGCAAGCATACCTGCATTGACAATACCCATATCCAAACCAGCCTGGCAGGCATGGTAAAGAAAGCTCGCATGCATGGCTTCACGAACCAGGTTATTTCCGCGGAATGAGAAGGAAACATTACTGATTCCTCCACTGGTGCGGGCATGAGGGCAGCGTTTTTTGATTTCCCTGACCGCATCAATAAAGTCCAACCCGTAGGCATTGTGCTCATCCATGCCAGTCGCAAGGGTTAATACATTGGGGTCAAAAATTATATCAGCTGGCGGAAAGCCTACATCTTTTACCAGAATATTGTAGGCACGTTCGCAAATCCGAACTTTTTCGTCGTAGGTGGCGGCTTGTCCATTTTCGTCAAAGGCCATCACGACGACCGCGGCACCATACCTCATTGCAAGGCGGGCATGTTGTTTAAATGTTTCCTCTCCTTCTTTTAAGCTAATGGAGTTGATAATACATTTCCCCTGTATGACCTTGAGGCCTGCCTCAATGACTGACCACTTGGAACTATCGATCATGATGGGAACCCTTGAAATATCCGGTTCGGACACCACAAGGTTAAGAAATTTGCTCATGCAGGCTTCTCCGTCCAGGAGAGCCGCATCAAAATTTACATCCAAAATATTTGCACCATTTTCTACCTGTTGTTTAGCCACTTTCAGGGCAGAATCATAGTCCTCGTTCTCAATGAGTTTTCGAAAGCGAGGAGAACCGGTTACATTCGTTCGCTCACCAACCATGGTAAGGGATGTAACTTCACCTTTTAATTCAAAAGGTTCCAATCCACTAAGTCGGAGGGCCGGGTCAGTGACAACTGGCTTCCGGGGCTCTGCTTGGGAAAGTTTTTCAGCAATGGCATGGATATGGTCCGGGGTTGTTCCACAGCAACCGCCTGCCATATTAAGCAGTTTTTCGTCTGCAAATGTAAAGAGTGAACCTGCTGTATCCTCAGGCTTTTCGTCGTATCCGGTTGGGGCGAGGGGGTTGGGTAGGCCTGCGTTGGGATAGCAGTGCACATAGCAATCTGCATTTTTGGCCAATGCTTGAAGATATGGCCGCATGGCATCAGCCCCGAGGGCACAATTCAGTCCGACGCCGAGCGGTTTTGCATGGGCAATAGAATTCCAACATGCTTCGGTTGTCTGCCCCGAAAGGGTACGCCCTGAAGCGTCAGTTATAGTAATCGACATGATCACGGGAAGCCTTTTGCCCAGGTGGTCAAAAAAGTTTTCAATCGCGAAAATGGCTGCCTTCAGGTTGAGGGTGTCAAAGGTTGTTTCAGGCATTAAAATATCAACGCCACCTTCAACCAGTGCTTCAACCTGGTTGTAGTAAGCTTCAACCAATTCATCAAAAGTAACATTTCGGAGGGATGGATCATTTACATCAGGAGATAAAGAGGCGGTACGATTAGTCGGACCTATTGCACCTGCTACAAATCTTGGCCTTGAGGGATCTTTTTGCATCGCCTGATCTGCGGCTTCCCGGGCAAGTTTCGCTGATGCAATGTTTACATCCTTTACTACTTCTTCCAAGTTGTAGTCAGCCATCGCAATACTGGTGCCACTGAAGGTGTTTGTTTCCACCAAGTCACTACCGGCATCAAAGTAGGATTTATGAATATTACGGATAATATCAGGTCTCGTAAGACTGAGTAAGTCGTTGTTTCCCTTCAATTCCCCGGGATGCTTTTTAAATAAGTCGCCCCGGAAGTCTTGCTCCTCAAGTTTTTCTTGCTGGATCATGGTGCCCATGGCCCCGTCCAAAATTAAAATTCTTTGGTCAAGAAGGGATGTAAGGTCAGTTTCAGTTGGTCTTTGCTTGGAGAAATCTTTCATAAACGCATCAACATATCATGATATGTTGATATGAGATTTGGGCAATCTGAAAAAAGACAAAATCTTTGAATTCAAAATTAAAAACAATTTTCTTTGCCAATGTTAAATTTCAACTTTATGAATAATATCTTTTTACGGGACGTAGCGTAGTCTGGTTAGCGCGCCTGCTTTGGGAGCAGGAGGCCGAGAGTTCGAATCTCTCCGTCCCGACCATTTTTTTGGTTGGAGTAGTCTGCAAGAAAAGGGCTAAATTGAACCATACATTCTTAGAGTAAGATGATTGAGAGAGGCGTGAAACTTATTGATTCTAAAAGTTGCTTTGCTTGAATGATCTATTTTCAATTTTATCCATGACTCCTGAAAAACATTATGTTGGAGACGATCCGGTCTTTGTTATGGATGTTCCAAATCAAGAATCCTGGATTGGTCAGTTGGGGGAAGAGATTTCTAAACATCGATCGAGGTTTAGAAATTCTCATAAAATTAATGGAAGATGGGAGAATTCATATCTTGATATTGATGTCGTCCCGAGTGCAAAAATACCTATGAGGTTTGCTCGGACTGCTGCCATTGAAATACTGGGTATTCATTCCGTTTTATTATTTGAGCCTCTGCCTGGAAGCAAAGAGTCATTGCCTCCCTTTTGGTTTAATATTGCAAAACCCGGAGAAATTACAGGTTTGCATGATCATGCAAACCTGTCTGCGTTATCCGCAGTCGTTTACATACAAGCTGATTCAAGTGCAGGAAATTTATACTTTGAAAAAGATCCCGCAATAGAAGTTATCCCGGAGCCCGGTAAAATTGTTTTATTTCCTCCTCATCTTAAACATGGTGTTCAAGAAAATCAGTCCAACGAAGAGAGAATATCTTTGGCCTTCAACTTATTTCCTTTCCCTTTACCAATGCAAAATTTATGAAATAATGACCTCATGTTTTCGATTTCATTACTTTAAAATTAATTTTGCTCCTTTTTTAATAGATTAACATTGAGATTCATGAAAGGAGTAATCATATATTAAGTATTCATTGCCGGTAACAAAGCCCACAAAATAATTCCTATGACACCCTCAACTGATTCTTTTGAAGAGATAGAATCCGCCGTTGTGCGTTTTGCCGGAGATTCCGGTGACGGTATGCAAACGGTTGGCGAACGTTTTACAGATTCCAGTGCATTCGCTGGAAATGATATTGCAACCCTTCCAGATTTCCCCGCGGAGATAAGAGCTCCTGCGGGTACCTTAGCCGGGGTGTCTGGTTTTCAGTTACAATTTGGAAGCCGAAAAATTCTTACCCCGGGAGATCAGCCGGATGCTTTAGTCGCGATGAATCCGGCTGCACTTAAAACAAACATCGATGACTTACCCGAGGGAGGTATGCTGGTTGTAAATGTCGATTCCTTTAAGAAAATGAATCTCACGAAGGCTGGGTATGATGCCAATCCTTTGGAAGATGAAGATTTCAGAAAAAAGTATCATTTGGTGGAGCTCGATCTTACCAGTTTAACCAAAGATGCCCTAACAGATAGCCCTCTTAAGCCTTCCGACAAAGCAAGATGTAAAAACTTCTTTGCCTTGGGCTTCATGTACTATGTGTACGGAAGGCCCCTGGAGCCCACCCTCAAGTTTTTTAGTGATAAGTGGGCGAAGCGCTTGCCCGATCTCGCCGAAGCAAACTCCCTTGCTCTTAAAGCAGGCTTTAATCTTGGGGATACGATGGAGACTGCCCGCAATCGCTATCAGGTTTCCAAAGCCCCGGTGCAAGCAGGTTTATACCGAAAAATTTCTGGCAATGAAGCCTTGGTCTACGGCTTAGTCGCAGGTGCTAAACAGTCGAAGCGTGAACTTCTCTATGCAGGTTATCCGATTACTCCCGCTTCTCCTATCTTGGAAGGCCTTTCGGCTCTCAAGAAATTTGGGGTAAAGACCTTACAGGCTGAAGATGAAATTTCGGCTATGGGTATGGCGATTGGTGCAAGTTTTGCCGGGGACTTAGCCGTGGTTGCCACGAGCGGACCGGGAATGTGCCTGAAAAGTGAATTTATTGGTTTAGCTTCCATTACTGAGCTGCCAGTTGTAATCGTTGATGTACAGAGGGGAGGGCCAAGCACTGGTCTGCCAACCAAGACCGAACAAAGTGATCTCATGCAAAGCCTTTACGCAAGGCATGGTGATTGCCCATTGCCTGTAATTGCGGCACATTCCCCGTCTGATTGCTTTGACTGTGCAATGGAGGCTACGAGGATTGCCCTAACCTACATGACACCTGTAATTTTATTGAGTGACTTATATGTAGCGAATGGATCCGAACCCTGGCAGGTCCCCAATGCAGGTGAGTTACCTTTGATTGAGAATAAATTTGCAAACCCTGATGAAGAGTTTGTGGTTTACAGAAGAGATCCGGAGACTTTGGCAAGAACTCAAGCAATTCCAGGACAGCCAGGTTTGGAGCACCGAATTGGGGGACTTGAAAAAGCAGAGGATGGCGGTGTTAGTTATGATCCCGAGAACCATGAAAATATGACTCATCTTCGAGCAGATAAGATTAATGGTATTGCTAAAAGCTACGACCCAATTTCGATCCAAGGTGAAGCACAGGGCGATCTCCTGGTTATAGGTTGGGGTGGGACTTATGGTGCGATTTCTTCTGCAACTAAAATGTTACAGGATGAAGGGTTTTCGGTAAGCAGTATTCACCTAAGGCATTTAAACCCACTGCCCAACGATTTAGGTGCACTTATTAAATCCTTCAAAAAAGTGATTGTTCCTGAGTTAAACCTTGGACAACTGAGTACCATTTTACGATCTACTTTTGTTACTGACATTATTGCTTTTACTAAAATACAAGGTAAACCCTTTAAGGTAGCAGAGCTTCGTGAAGAGTTTTCAAAGCACCTTTCATAATCCCAAATTTATCTATTATGAGTTCGTCAACAACCGAAAAAGGAAGTTTAACCAAGAAGGATTTTGTTACCCCAAATGATGTCCGCTGGTGCCCTGGGTGTGGAGATTATGCCATTCTAAACGCCGTCCAAAGAACCATGCCTGATTTAGGCATTCCCAAAGAAAAGTTTGTAGTTGTTAGCGGTATTGGTTGCTCAAGCCGATTTCCCTATTACATGAATACCTATGGATTCCACACCATTCATGGCCGGGCACCTTCGGTTGCAACGGGTATAAAAGTTGCCAATCCGGATCTTTCCGTATGGATGATTACTGGAGATGGAGATGGCTTATCGATTGGCGGTAATCATCTCCTGCATTTATTGCGTCGGAATTTGGATATTAATGTGCTGCTTTTTAACAACAGAATATACGGTTTGACAAAAGGGCAGTACAGCCCGACTTCCGAAGTCGGTAAAAAGACCAAAAGTACTCCCTCAGGGTCGGTAGACTACCCCGTAAACCCCCTTCTTTTTGCCCTGGGGAGCGAAGCTACCTTCATTGCCAGGACAACCGACACCGATCAAAAGCACATGGTCGAGACTTTCAAGGCGGCCCAAGCACATAAGGGCACATCCTTTGTGGAAGTTTTTCAGAATTGTGTAATTTTTAATAACAAAACATTTGAACCAATAACGGGCCGGGATGTACGAAATGACCAAATCCTCTACCTTGAAGAGGGAAAACCGCTTCTGTTCGGTCAGGATCTGGATAAAGGTATCCGTTTAAATGGCCTTGACCCCGAAGTTGTATCCTTAAGTGACGAAGGAACAAGTCAGGATGATCTTCTGGTACATAACCCAAAGAGTCCGAATGCCGCCTATCCCACACTGCTTGCTCAAATGACATACCCATCATTTCCCACACCTCTGGGTGTTTTGCGACAATTAGAGGGTAGGGAAACATATGAGGAATCCGTTGTCGGTCAGATTGAAGCTTCCCAATCCCAAGGGGAAGGGTCATTGCAGGAGTTACTTACAGGAAAGAATTCCTGGGTAGTTGAATAGTTTGCCTTGAGCAATAGTTGACTGTCTAGCATTTAATCTTATAAACAAAATATATGGAATTTATTGATAACCCGCAATTTGGTCACAAGAAAAACAAACTTCCCACATTTTTGGTGCCTGTAGTTATGTTTGCAGTCCTCATCCTTGGAATTATTGCTTCCAAAATTTATGTGGATGCGGTTTTGCACCCCGCTGATAGCACGGAAGTGACAAACTAGTAACTAGCTTGTTTGTTTACCAGTAAGTTTTTACAGGCATAACCCCTGTTTCATTTAGCAGGTTTACCCTGCCTCCATATTCCTGAATAGATAGGCACTCCTGTTTTTGAGTAATTCGTACCCATACCATCTGCCATTCCCTCCACAAAGTTTCCAATATAGGAAGTGCCGTTGGGTAATATTTTTCTTCCATATCCATGGGGTAGCCCATGAAGGACTTTTCCTATGTAGGTAGAGCCATCCTCTAGATTAATTTTTTTTGTCTTAGCTTGAGGTTTTGGCTGCAAATCAGTTTTGAAGGTAGGAATAGCAGATATTTTTTGTCGGAGAAGATTAGAAGTCTCTTCGATTTCTTTATTTGTTAGATTGGGTACTTGTTTTTTTAGTCTTATAATAAATTCTTGCGTGTTAGCATCAGGTATTCTGTTTTTTGCCAGTTTGTAAGCTGCACAAGCATGAGCAGG
>Ga0181572_10002763_pt1 | contig 12443 bp, 17 predicted proteins | sample 101ome_26_FD_133004 | JGI IMG/M metagenome (GOLD analysis project Ga0181572, IMG submission 133004) | Coastal salt marsh microbial communities from the Groves Creek Marsh, Skidaway Island, Georgia - 101408AT metaG (megahit assembly) | ecosystem: Environmental > Aquatic > Marine > Intertidal... | reverse complement strand
CCTCCTAAGGGGCAGGTCGGACGTTCGAATCGTCTCTGGGTTAAAATTATTTCATAAGTAAATCATTAACTTATGAAGGCTTAAAGATAGCCAAACCACCTAACTAAAAACTCGTTTGTAATTCATTTGTAGTGAGACAAACGATGGCTACCATTTATAAGACACCCAACAAACGCTGGATCGCAGCAATACGAAGAAAAAACTCCCCTTCACTATCAAAAGTCTTTGATAAGCATAGTGATGCTAAAAAATGGGCTCTAACTGAAGAACAAAAGTTACTTGAGAAAAAGTCATTAACCACCCAAAAAACATTCCATGAGTTACTGAAGAAATTCTCCATTGAAATCGCGCCTGCTTACAAAAGCCAAAGAACCACCTTATGGATGCTTGGATTCATCCAAAAAAACACTCCAAATTTCAATCTTAGTGAGATTTCATCTACCGACATCTGTAGGTACAGGGATAAGCGACTAGATTCTGGCATTTCAGGTTCTTCAATTAACAAAGAATTAAATCTTCTTTCAAGAGTCTTTGATATCGCAATCAAAGAATGGCAATGGATGAATATGCCCAATCCTTTAAAACAAGTAACAAGGCCCAAAAATGGAAAGAATCGGCAACGTAGACCAACATCAGAGGAGTTATATAGACTTCATGAGGAGTGTGTTAGATCACGTAACCTCTCAGTTTGGAGGATGATCGAATTAGCCATTGAGACAGGTATGCGTCAAGGAGAATTATTAAGCCTAACTAAAGACTCGATTGACCTTGAATCCAGAGTCACGCGCCTGACTGACACCAAGAATGGTGATGATCGTGACGTACCCCTGTCTCAGAGGGCATGTAAGCTTTTCTCAGACCAAATCAATGACAATTCATCAGATAGTGTCTTTTCTAATTGGACATCAGGAGATGGCTTTAGAAGCACTTACAGACGAATCTGCATAAGAGCTGGTATAGACGATCTACGATTCCATGATTTAAGACACGAAGCAGCAAGCAGGTTGTTTGAAAAAGGTTTGAATCAATTCCAAGTAGCAGCCATCACTGGACATCGCTCGTTACAAAGTCTTCAAAGATATACACACCTCAAAGCTAAAGACTTAGTGAAGCTTCTTGACTAGATTGTTATCAAATCTCGCTAACAGAGATATTGGGGGAAAGAAGATGTATCAGTGCTAGAGCTAACAGAACCACCTCTATTTTTGTTCCTCATATGTGGGTGGTAGGAGTATAGGAACTAGCTGTATTCAGGTGTATCGTATCTCGTTATATCTACTTCACAGTAATCCTTATCAAAATACTCTCTCCATGAGTCTCTTAAGGCATGCTCAGCCCATGTCGCATTATCAACTTCTACAGCTACTGCATCATGAATAGGAAGTACAGTAATTCCCTCACTTACACCCTTAAGCATGACACTCTTAAGAATCTCTCCTTCATGATTCATTGCTACTAATGACCATCCTGCATAGAAAGGCACCTTGGGATAACGACTAACAACGAGCGCCTCAATATTTTCAAATATATTAAGGGTATACCCCTTCTCAGTAGTAAACCCCTGTCGTGCTTTTTCTCGACTTACTGAACTAAGAGAAACTGCAAAGAACTTTTTAATGACAGATTTAGCTAATCCAAGCTCGTCAGCGATATCTTGATAAAAGCTACGAGAGATTTTTATATCGTGAAACTTCTGAATTGCCATTCGTGGATGAGACGAAACAATATCAACTTCAGCTATTGAATTGCCATTAATAAGTGAGAACTGCCTTATTTGCACTCGCCTCTTGGATATCCTTTGAAAATCACAATAAATACGACCTGCAAGCCCAACCTTTTTACTGTATTTACGTACCATTGAACTGTGAAATGGGAAGGTTTTATCCAGTAGAAAGCCATTAATAATGGATAAGTCCCTTTCATCCTCATCAACAATGCGTTGCTCCCTTGGATCTAAAGACTCTTTCTCAGGCTTTGTGATAACTACAAACTTCTCAGCAGGGAGATTAACAGCAGATAAGGAGCTAATAGCTAGATTAATATCAAAATACTCTGTTGGCAGATATGCACTTATCTGTGGATTCTTTTCTGACTTAATCCCTTTCTTTTCATTAATCCACTCAAGCTCCAATAAAGTACTCAAAATGTCATTTACATGACGAAGACTAAAGTTAAGAGAATGGGGTACCGTGCCTTTTGTGTAGTCTTTAGATGCCTTATGTATTTGAACCCAACTACGCGTTAATAATGACTTTGAAAGGTTTAGCAGAATGCTTTCGCACAATTTTCTATAGACAGGTATTTTCTTTTGCTGAAGACGTATCTGGCTTTTATTCACTAGGATATCGATAGACCCATCTAAAACGTCTCTATCTCCATACAGTCTTAAGTGCCAACTAATAAAAAACCTCTTTCCCTGATCTTCCTTAGTGATTTTGTATGCAAAGGGTTTTGTATCATCGTCATTGAGTAAGGACTGATGATCAGAGGTAATCTTTGTGACTTTTTTCCTCTTCATACTTTATTAAAAAAGTTAACAACTCATCCGTCAAATAATCTGACTGCAATTCTATCCTTGTTAAGGATATCATTTGAAAAAATGCTGGCTTTGATGACACTACGCCTGAAGACGTAGTCAGTTAGGCTTATTTTCTATAGTCAGACAGTAAATAAGCATAAATTGCTGATATGTCCGATTCTGACAAAGGATTTCTTAGGCCAATTTCATGCGTGCCTCTAACACCACCAATCATTCTTGATATAAAAACAAATGCAGGCTGTTCTCTTGCCATGTCGTAAAGTGAAAAGGCAGGATTTTCAACATCTAAATTTGGATTTTCATGACAAGAGGAACAATATTGGACGTAAATTGACTTGCCAATAAGTAATGATTTTTCACTAACCCGATTAGGCATCATTCTTGAATAGTTAATGGGTGTTAGATCAACCAACTCTCTGACAACACCTAAAGCAGATTCTAAATTATTACGATAATAGTGATCGATAAAAATTTGAATTTTCTTATTAAAGGGTTTGAGGTTTCGTCCGTTGTTTAATGCATAGCGCTGGCAAAGCCAAGGCAAAGTTGCCGTCGCTGATTTAATTCTTTTGTGTAATCCTCGAATATGGTTTTCGCTAATGTCATTGGACAACAAAAGCTTTAAATCATCTGAAATAATCCGTACTTCTGCAGCACACAAAAGTGCATCATATTCAAGACCAGAAGCTCTTCCTGTATCTGCATTCACAGATACAGAAGAGAGCAAAGCGGTGATAAATACTAAGAGAGTTTTAGAGATTAATGTCTGACTGCATCGGTAAACTTTGATCTGCAGACCATTCAACCATAGAACCATCATACATCTTCACATTTTTGTTACCCATTACCTCTGAGGAGATAAACCAACCTAAAGATGCCCAATGCCCAGTATTACAAAACTGAACTTGATTCCCATCAGTACTTACACCTGCGATTTTGTATAATTTTTCAAGCTCATTTTTATCCCGAATAGAACCACCACCGTTTTTGGTAAGCCAGCTTTCAGGTAGATTTTTTGACCCAGGAATAGTTCCATTCCGTTTTGATTTAGGATGTCTATTGATGCCACTGAACTGATGAGCTGGTCTTAAGTCAACCAATTCCGTCTTTCCATCGTTCATTGCTGCCTTTACATCGTCCTTTGTAATAATCATATCGCTTCTTAAATTTGCAACAAACTTTTTAGGCGATGGTTTATTACTACCCTTCTCAATCTTATTTTTCTTGTCAGAAGCATATGCCAAATAGCCTCCATTAAGAATGGACACCTTATCGTGGCCTAATGCTTTAAAAGTCCAATAAACACGAGTGGCACTGCCCAAGTCCAAAGCATTCTTACCATGGTGATAAACAACAACATGAGTATTATTATCGATACCCAAATCACCAATTAGCTTAGAGATTTTGTCTACAGGTGGTAGTTGGCCAGGAACTTTATTGACTCCAGCCCGCCAGCCTCCTTTTAAGTAGTCTGAATAAACTGCGCATGGGATATGCCCTTTCAAATAGTCATTCCTTGAGCCACCATCCAATGGATTTCGAATATCCAAAACTCTCACATTATCGTTACAAGAATTATTCTTTATCCAATTAACATCAACAACAGGTTCAGCTGCAAAAGCTAAACTGCTAATCAGAGATAAAGCACCAAAAGTTAACCCTCTTTTATAAGTTTTCATAACTTTCTCCTCCACCAATGTGGAAAATTTTACTTAGTGACGCAAAGCTCAGCTCGCCACACCCCCTCTAAAACCTCATCCCAATCTTGAGCACTCATCTCATCAACTCTATCCATATTGATTTCGATAAAAGTGGCATTTGAAAGTGGAATTGAGATTAATTTTTTATTCTCAATAGTTTTTTCACTAACAAGTTGTATTACGAATTTAGTTCTATCCATGCTAGATACTCAAAATATGGTTCGCAGACTCTGTCAATGCACGAAAATCATCATGATTAATTCTTTCCATAAGAGGGTCATCTAGCAAAGACACTGGCGTTATATCTGCTAAATCTAAAGTCTCAGCTTGAGCAATAGTTTCATCACTCTCTTCAAGACATCTATCAGCGAATACAAGTTGAACTTCATGCCCATAAATAGTTAAACCTGAAGCAACACGCATTGCCTCGACGTGATCACTAATAGCTATAACAAGTATATTTTTAGTCGTAATTGTCATAGAGATAAAACCCTATCTGCTTGGCCAATTAACTCGCTGTGAGTTGTTTGACTACCTTCTTCAATAACTGACCTCGCATCACCAAATAGCTTTTGCCATGAATGCTCACAAACAACACTACGTATAGATAACTTTGTTGCTTTAACGACTAGATCATCGCTTAGCTGAGACGCACCACTACCTGTAAAAAAACACATATACGGCAAGCATTTTCTTTCGCAGGCCTTTGTAAGATTTACAAATACTTCATTGGTATCTGGTCGAGTGATTACGAATAAAATCGACATATAATTACCCTCGTCCGTAAGGCACAGTCATTGCTTCAACTGATAACAAAATATGCTTTCTCGATTTCAAAATTAATGAAGTAAAATGGGAGAATATTTTTTTCATATCATTACCAATTAGGATTGTATTTTTTTCACTTCTTATAGGGCGCTCAACATTAACTGTTGACCAATCCTGGTATTTTTTGTCATTCAAATTTTGAGAATGAATTAGGTGTTGAATCCTTATCGGATTACTAAAGTATGTCTCCCTAACAATAGATCTTGTCTTCCCAAACCCAGCCTGTAAGAAGGAAAACAATTTTTCGGGATTTCCTTCCCATACATACACATGTCGAACCCCTGCTAAATGAAATAATCCAGCTATCGCATACGTATCTTCAATATTTTTCGAAAAAACAAAGAGTGGATCTTCGTTACCAATCGAAACTGTTCCCAACGCCCATTGGATGTCCCTAAAGCTAGATAGCTCACCTTGTTCATCTAAAAAAGTTTCAAATGGAACACATGTTGCTCCTTCTATTGAATGGTTTAAACAAGAGGTGAAGCTACTAGCGTCGATAAACCGAGCACCTTTGATTTTGGCTATATCATCAGATTTCACTTCAGAAATTTCTGCATATACATGATGCGAAAAAACATAAATCAATAAAAATATAGCGCCTATTTTCATCTTTTTAACAGCCACCAAACTTTCTCACCACAACTGGGGTTTTATTTGAATCTGGTGGGTTTTCAAGGTAATAAGCCATCAAATCAATAACTGTTGTTTCACCTAAGTCATCCCCTAAATTGATCGATAGATCAAACTCATCCATCTGCTTGGGCACTTGTAAAGCATTTAACTGATGCTGATCTAGCGTTGAATATGGATAGATTGCAGCCATGACCACAATGGCGACCAACAAAGAAGAAATGCAGAATATTACTGAATCACGATTCATAGAAAACACCTAACTAACAGATAAGTAAATTGCATAAAACGCAACCAATGAACTGATCAGCAGAAAAACTAGCTCTAAATCTGTCACTTCATACCTTCCTTATAATGGACCACCAAACTACTTATACTCATGGCTTCACCAGTATCTGGATTAATTACTTTAGAAGTAAAAAATGGGATCCCATCTTTATCCTTTCTCAATGAATCAGGCGCATTAAAAGTTACATATAAAAGAGATCCCAAAGTAACTAATAATGCAATCATTGATAAAACCATCAACTGTATGTCATTCAATGTCAGCTTCATTACAAACTATTCCTTAAGGATATAAACAGACCAGTAACGATCTTTTCTTTCAGTAGAGAGATGCTTTGAACTCATTGATCCCATCATAGGGGGTAGAGATTCAACGGATGTAGAGTTATCAATTCTTACTTCAACAACATCTCCTGCTTGTGCCTCTTTCATGGCCGACTTGGTCATCAATTGAGGCCTTGGACAGGAATCGCCAATACAATCGACCACATTGGTAATTGTTACTTTGCTTCCGTCCTCAAGTACGGCTTCAATACTTTCATTTTTAGTTGACTTTTCTTTTTTACTGAATAATCCCATCACTCATTCTCACTATTCTTTTCTTTACGCTTAATAAGCGCATATATTCCATAAAGAACTACAACCTGAATTAATCCAAAGAAAATTGCAGGAACTCCTGTTTTTTCTTGCAAGGTCGCTGCGTTTGCATAACCTAATTGCAGTGTTTCTAGATTCGTCTCACCAGTCATGGCAATTGGCGCCGGTGGCCAGTAAGAAAATGACCAAAAGAGTGAGAATAAAAACATACCTATAAATGTGAACAGCAAAGCCCATACTGCTCCGAAGTTACCCTCTCCAGCCTTAACCCATGTTGAAACAGTGCATGCACCAGCTAACACCATGCCGATACCAAATATAAATAGACCTGCAAACTGATTTAATCCGACATCAAAATGCATTGTCTTACCTTCTCCGATGGTTATGAACGCTGTAAAACCTACCGTAAGTATCATCATGGCTATTAACAATGCTTTAGTATTCCTATACGTCTTAAATAAGATCGCATCTCTCAACGCAGCAGTGTTACAGAATCGTGATCTTTGTACTAAGAGACCAACTACAGATCCAAATACAAATGCTAGAAGACATTGACCCAATTCGCTCATGACTTACCTCACATACCCAATGACTTTTTATAAATCTGAGACCCAACCCAAGCGCCAGCAACTATTCCAGAAATAGCCAAATAACCACCCATGTTTAACTCTGGCGTCAAACCAAAAAATGTTGATACGTTACATACAAATGCCAGACGAATACCTATACCCATCAAAAGCCCGCCGATCGTAATCATTACCCACTCGGAAATTCTTTTGGGGAAACGTATAAAGAATTCTTTGCTTAAAACAGCGCCAACGATGGCTCCAAAGAGCATTCCCAAAGAAATATAAATTTTCCAGTAAGAACCATCAGGTACGAAAACTATTTGCCAAAAAGGAATCTTACTTAGCTCTTCACCCATGACAGATTGAGCAATAAGACCAGTCATCATTGTTTCACCACCTCCGACTGTCCACGCTCCAATAGCTACGAACAAGAAAATATCAAGAAGTGCTATTGCAGCTAATGCAATAGATGGATCTAGTGTTTTCTTAAAAAAGTCCAACGCCCAATCTCCTTAAAATAGCTCTACGCTTAATGTAGACTTGTTTAAAATTAAGTGGTGGTATTTATTGCTTACATAATTAGAGATTAAGAATATGTCGATTTACATTGAAAACAGTAGCTTCTTAGGTCATATGTTTGCTGCTTGCACCAAAGATCAAATTGATGAGTTTATTCCTTCGAAAAAGAGCTTTCGTATTCATGGTCACAGCACAACCGTAAGGCTTGAACAAGCTTTTTGGTCAGTTTTAGAAGAAATGGCTTCTGAAGAGAAAATTTCAGTCTCTCAACTTGTGGAAAAGATCCACGATACTTGTCTGGTTGCAAATGAAAAAAATCTTTCTTCTTGCTTACGTGTTATTTGTCTAAAGTATTTGAACCTTTACACTTAAAATAAAATATTAGATACGAATTAACCTTATTTACAGTTTAACTTTTCAGTTCATTTGTTCTATGAGTTGAATAACGTGACTGATAGGAAATCCATAGGGAGCAACTGCCGAAATTTTGCCTTCCTGATCTAATACATATAAGTTAGCGGAGTGGTCTAGAAAATAATTTCCATCTGGGCGAATGTTTTTTGAATATGAGACCCCGTACATGTTTGCAACTTTCTCAACTTCTGATTCCTTTCCAGTAAGTGCAATTATTTCTCTATGAAAAAATTTGACATATTCTTTGAGTTTTTCGGGTCTGTCTCTATTTGGATCTAACGAAACAAATAATCCCTTAACGTGTTTCGATTTAGACCCTAGCGAATTAAGGATGATCGAAAGCTTAGATAGCTCAGTAGGACATATATCTGGGCATGTCGTGTATCCAAAGAACATCAATACCACGTTACCCTTCAAACTATCTAAACTAAAGTCTTGTTTATTACTATCTGTAAGCTGAAAGTTGCCGCCTAAAGGCTTTGACAATATGTCAAAAGGGATTAGCACGGCCACAAGAAATAAGGCTAATTTAAAGTGATTAGTTCTTGCGAGCATGGTTTTTAAAATACCCAAGCTTACTTTGGGTCACCTATCGGAGCTGAAAAAGCATCGGCAACTACTAAACTCACATCATCGCCAGTCAGAGACTCTAGAAAATCAACAAGCTGTTGCTTTTCTTCCTTAGTTAATCCAAGAGGCTTAATGAGTGGATCTAAAAGTGGATTGGCAATCCCGCCATTATCGTAGAAATCTATCACCTCTTCTAAAGTTCCTAATGATCCATCATGCATATATGGGTAAGTAAGTTGAATATTTCTCAACGAGGGAGTTTTATAGAACCACCGGTCATTAGGGTCTTGTGTTACTTCATAACGTCCTAAATCAACCTCCATATCTTCACTAACTTGATCAACAATAGATTTATCAACATTTACAGTAATACCAGGCGCAACTTGAACAGGGACAACATCATCTTCAACTTGCATTGCTCTTGAATATCCAAGCCCTGTGTTCCTATAGCTTTCATCTGTAAATAAAGCATCACTAGTACCGATCACGTGACAAGAGGAACAACCAGCTTTGCCGGTAAAAATCTTGAACCCTTCCTTTTCTGAATCTGATAAAGCATCCTCAGAATTATCAAAATACCACCGATCAAACCTGCTACTACCCGCAATCAAAGTGCGTTGGTAGCTTGCTAAAGAATCTGAAACCCTAAGCATTGTAATTTCAGCATCACCAAACGCCTCTTTAAATAGCACCTTATATTTATCAATATTCTTTAGCTTGTTAATGACAAATCCAATTGAAGGATTTGCCATTTCATTTTTAGCCAGCAATGGTCCCCAAATCTGGTTTTCAAGGCTATCTTCTCTTCCATCATGAAAGAATTTTTTTGCAAAACCGACATTCAAAAGCGTTGGTGCATTACGTTTAACCGACCTTCCCTCAAATCCAACTGCTGTTGCCATTTCATTACTTGTAAAGCCTTGCTCGGGAATGTGGCACATAGCACAAGAGAAAGTATCATTTAGCGAAAGCCTTCTATCAAAAAACAGCGTGCGACCTAGATGCACCTTATCTTTAGTAAGTTGATTTTTAGTCGGCACATTTAGTGAGGGATAACCTAAATGCTTTTTCTTAGCATGAATCATTAAGTCAATCTGATTGCCCACTCTTTGCTCTACTGATTTTGATCGAGTTTTAAATGAGTAATTCTCATAGCCTGAACGATAATCACCAGGCTCCAAATAAGATTTATCCTTTATGGCAAGTTGCCTTTTTGAATTTCCTGATTCGATAAGATTCCTTACGTCATTTAGAATCATATCCTTGTGTAAAAAATCAACGTTATAGATGTTGCGAATGTTTTTTTCTTTATCAATTAGATAAACACGAAGAATGTGTGAAAAAACTGAAACCTTTTTGTCACTGGTTTCTATTCTTTGAACATCCTGTCCATATGCCTTCAGAATTGGCTCTAACTTTCTCTCATTTCTGGTTGTTAAAAAATCCCAGTGATTCTTTGCTTCACCCTTCTTCTTGAAGCCATTTTCATAAAGCTTAATCATTTCCGGAGTGTCGAAAACAGGATCAAAGCTAAGACTTATCAGCTTTAACTTTTTTTCTAACTCTTGGTTTCTGTCTATTTCATTCTTAAGTTGGTAAAGAACATATGACGACAATGGACACCCATCTTCATCATTGCAACTACTGTATATGAATGCGAGAACCGTAAACTCTTTATCAAATGCAGAATGAAGACGAATGGATTCACCGTCACCTGTTAAAACCTCACCATCAGCCGCAAGTCCGAGTGATGGTAAATCGTAAGAGCCAGGCTCTGGCAATTGATAGGTTAGTTTTCCATAGCCGATAGGGGCAGAAACACCCAAGAGTGGATATAGAATAAAAAATCCTAAAACTAAGGTTCTAAACGAAGTCATTTAACACACTGAAAAAAGGGCCACCCTTAAAGAGCGGCCCCAACACCTTCTCACTAGAAGTTACTTCTTTACCAACTCGTTTTTAGCTATTTGTTTTTCATTTAAGCTTGGATATGACTTATTCGCGATGTTATAGAGTGAATATGCACCAAATCGCATCTGGTGTGCTCTTCCAAGCTTCTCTTTTTTGAAGTCTATCGAGAATTGCTCAACTAACTCTTTACCATTCCAAACATAGCTCTTGAAGTACTGCTCGTCGTTTTCTCCCTTCTTATCCCAGTTAGCTAGCAAAGAGGATGTGTAATAAACCCGCTTACCATCCCAGCTTTGAGAGGCCATATTTACTTGTTTACCAATCGTCTTTTCATACACTTGCTTTGGCGCATGTGGATTTGACATATCAAACAACCGAGTCTTTCCATCCATGAAAGTATTCACCCATAAATGCTGATCATCAGAACTAATCGTGATGTCCACAGGTAACGGAACTTTTGATGCATCTCCAATATCAGCTACAGCTTTAGCCTGCCACTCACCCTGTTTATCCTCATAGATAAGCCAGATTTTAGAAGTTAGCGCTGTTGTGGTTACACACCAGTTATTGTTAGGTTGCCATGCACAACGTATTTCGAGAGGAGTTCCAGCCACATCAAATATTTTTTTAGGCTTTTTACTGTGCAGGTCCCATAACACGACAGTGTTACCAAACCGTTTCATGGCTTCTTCATCTTTGAGCATCTTGCCAAAGTCCATCATGTAGTTTGACCAGCCTGTAAATGATGATGTAAGCATCACATTTTTTCTTGGCAACACACGTAAGTCATAACCATATCCATCTGCATGCTTACCCGTTTTAACAGCACCATTTAAATCGCCATCGGTTGGCATCCAATGTGTTGCAACATACTCACCCGCATTGGTGTATTCGACCAAACCCGTTCTGCCACCATGATCTTTATTATTAGATAAACCTGTAATCATCATTCTGCCAGGTAAAGCGTAAGTAGTATGCGGCCCAACAACACCACTACTCTTAGAAACAAAATCTGTTATTACTTTATGAAGTGTTGGTTTTGATGGATCAGTATGAACGTCAAAAATAAAGACCTTATTTGTATCTAAGCCACCGGCCCATAGATATTTACGATCATCAGTGAAGCCTGAGTGGTGAGCTTCGTTTCTACCACCGACTGATAATGAGTTAATTACCTTGCCATAGTTTTTCGATTTGGGATTTACATCTACGGTGACTAATTTATCTTGACCATCACCTAGGCCTTTATCACCTAGTGTCCACACATAGACAAAGTCTTCTTGTCCCGTAATTTTTGCCATGTAAGGCGACATACAAGTCTCATCAGCAGAAACACTACTGACGACTGAGCCACCCAAAATCAAAGCGGCCATAGTTGAAAGTGCAAAACTTCTTATCTTTTTAGATTTAATCATTATCAATACCCCCCTAGTTTTGACTATGACAAATAAAAAGTAGAACGAATGTTCATTCTAGTCAAGTTTTGGTCTATACTTTTTTCAGGAGTAATGAGATAGATTCTCAAATACTAATTTGGGAGCAAGATAAAGATGCCCTATCTAGACAAAACAGTTTGCAGCCCTGAGCCAATCGATTGCCGCATATTAACGGCTGCTCTAGAGCTATTTGTCGAGAGAGGGTTTCACAAAGTTTCCATTCACGACATTCAGAAATTGTCCGATGTCAGTATCGGTTCCATATACAAACATTTCGGCGGCAAAGAAGGGGTAGCTAAAGCTCTTTACGATCATCTTCTTAATGAGTTTGATGAATTAATAGAGAAGATAAACTGTTTGGAAGCATCACAAATCGAGAAATCCAACGAACTGATCAAACGGCTATTTTCATATACCGAAACTAAGAGAGATATCATTGCAT
>Ga0181572_10002758_pt1 | contig 12453 bp, 12 predicted proteins | sample 101ome_26_FD_133004 | JGI IMG/M metagenome (GOLD analysis project Ga0181572, IMG submission 133004) | Coastal salt marsh microbial communities from the Groves Creek Marsh, Skidaway Island, Georgia - 101408AT metaG (megahit assembly) | ecosystem: Environmental > Aquatic > Marine > Intertidal... | reverse complement strand
TGAAGGCATTAAACTTATCCTGTCGTTTCCTGATGAGCGGGTAGTCGCCGCATCAAATTTAAGGGCGCGCAGTATAGGTAGGCCAGCGACGTTTTGCAAAGGCTAACATCGTGCTAACTTCCGCATTTTTTGAGAGTTACTGAATTTTGGTTGTTTTGGGCTTAGAAACCAGTTGCGACGAAACAGGTGTTGCACTGTACGACACTCAGCGGGGTTTGTTGTCCGAGGCACTCTATTCACAAGTGGCAGTGCATGCAGAGTATGGTGGCGTGGTGCCGGAGCTGGCATCTCGAGACCATATTCGGAAGACCTTGCCACTTATCGACCGCGTGCTCTCTGATGCGTCTCTTAACAAGACTGATATCGATGCAGTTGCTTATACGTCGGGCCCTGGGTTGCTCGGTGCGCTTATTGTCGGTGCAACTGTCGCTCGATCCATTGCCGCGTGATTGGGAGTGCCCTCATTGGGCGTTCATCACATGGAGGGGCATTTAATGGCGCCCCTTTTATCCGACGAACCGCCCGACTATCCCTTCGTAGCGCTGCTTGTGTCAGGTGGCCATACGCAGCTTATTAGAGCGGATGCGTTCGGAGACTATCGGCTTTTGGGTGAGTCTGTTGACGATGCGGCAGGGGAGGCTTTCGACAAGACGGCTAAATTGCTCGACCTACCCTATCCGGGCGGTCCGCATGTGGCGGCTTTGGCTCAAACAGGTAATCCGGATCGCTTCGATTTCCCCCGGCCTATGGTGAAGCATCCTGGGCTGGACTTTAGTTTTTCAGGGTTAAAAACCCATGTAGGTACTTGCATCAAGCAGCTATTGGATGCTGGCTCACTCGATGAGCAGGCCAGGGCTGATGTTGCGCGCTGCTTCGAGGAGGCGGTTGTGGATACATTACTGATTAAGTGCAGAAGGGCGCTCAAGCAGGAGGGGGTATCCACTCTCGTCATGGCGGGCGGCGTCAGTGCAAACCGGCGATTGCGTGAGCGTCTGGCAGAAGCATTGGGGAAAGATGGCGCGCAGGTGATATATCCCGCCCCGCGTCTCTGCACGGATAACGGCGCCATGATTGCCTACGCAGGAGCCCTTCGTCTTGCTCGCGGTGAGCGCGATTCGGAGTCACCATCGGTTCGTGCGCGCTGGCCAATCACTGAGCTGGTACCACCGGTTGATGGTGAGGCCGCATGAACGGGGTCGTTAGGATCTGCGGATTGCAGCCCGAGACAATTATTGGTTGCTATGACTGGGAACGGACCGTAAAGCAGCGCCTCGAAATCGACTTGGAGTTGACGGCGGATTTCGGTTTGGCTGCCGAAACCGATGATCTGTGTCACGCGCTCGACTACGCTGCAATATCCGAACATGTGATGTCGTTCGTGTCCGCCGCGCAATTCCAATTACTCGAGGCGTTATCCAAGGCAATCATCGATGAGCTTTTTGACCGTTGGCCGGTAAGTCAGGTAACCGTGCATATCAATAAGCCGGGCGCCGTTCCAGCTGCTTCGTGCGTTGGCGTATCACTGACGCTCGCTCGCAGTCTTTAGCGGGAAGGACTAGTCATTAAGCAGCGCATCCAACTGACGCAGGCGCTCTGCTGATAGGGCTGCCTTAATCTCAGGCCCTTTTAAACCCTGCTCAATAAATTGCTCGCCGCGAATACTCGCCGCCAACTGATCTCCCTTCTCAATACGGGCCACCTGCGTCTTGTGAAAGGCCTCATCGATAGCGCCAAGCACGACAAGTCCATCTGCTAACTGCGAGCCCTGCCTAAATGCATCGAAATGCTCAAGAAATGCCAGCAAATCTTCAGGGGTTTGTGGGGGGCTGCCTAGATAACGTTGAACTCGCGCGGCCAATTGGTCGTAACGTCTTGGAATGTTGATGACTGGCGCGACGGCTTGTTTACGCGCGGCCGCAGATGACGCGAGCCCAGCCCACCGGTGAAGACTATTTGGCGCGATAGAAACCAGTGAGTCGAGCGCATCGAGCGAGTTGTCAGTGACCATAAAGGGGAGAACGATTTTGTCTGCGCCAAGTGTCCGTATCAGCGAGAAAAAGGTTCGCGGTGTTTTCTCGTTGAGCGCTCTCTCTGTCTCGCGCCATATCCGATCAGGTGCCAGCGCCGACAACTCCCCACTTGCGACAATATCGCGCATCAGCGTCATGGTCTTCTCGGCCACTGTGAAGCCTAGGTGATGGTAACGTGCGGCAAATCGGCAGGTGCGAAGCACTCGCAGCGGATCCTCTGAGAAATTGTCGGAAACGTGCCGCAATACCTTTGCAGCGAGATCACGCTGCCCCCCATACGGATCGATGAGCTCACCATGCTCATCCATCGCCATGGCGTTAATGGTGAGATCTCGGCGAAGAAGGTCTTCTTCTAGCGTTACGGATGGGTCAGCATGAACCGTAAAGCCATGATAACCCTTACCTGACTTACGCTCGGTTCTCGCGAGTGCGAATTCCTCACCTGTTTGCGGATGGAGAAAAACCGGAAAGTCGGCGCCCACCTGCTTAAACCCGGATGACAGCAGTGCCTCAGGCGTGGCGCCGACGACCACCCAGTCGGTCTCGTTGTGGGGATAGTTCAAGAGTGTGTCTCTGACGGCTCCGCCCACCTTGTATACCTGTGCCGTTGGCGCTCGATCAAAGGTAACCATCAGCAATTGCACCGATAAAAGGTTCGAGACTCGAGCGCCATCAGGGTCATTTTGTTTCCCCAAACACAGCCGGTATCGAGCCCAATGGCATTGGCTGAGTCTGTGACGCCGTCAATAGACGCCCAGTGACCAAAAATGACAACATCGTCTTTTGTGCGCCGTCCTTCGTGGCTAAACCAGGGCGCAACCTTCTTGCCTTTGAGCGCATTGGCTGTCGGCGTTGGACCCTTGCTGATGAGATCCAGCTTGCCTTTCTTTGTGCAATAGCGCATGCGGGTGAGGTAGTTCGTGATCACCCGAAGTCGGGTCATACCTGTTAGTTGGTCGTTCCAGACAATCGGATCATTGCCATACATGGCATTAAAGAAGCGCATGCAATCCGCTCCTCGAAGGACCTTTTCAACTTCGGCTGCCCGCTCAAGCGCTTCGCTAACCGACCACATGGGGGGGATTCCGGCGTGTACCAAGGTCGCGCCATGCTCGTGGTGCATTAGCGGCTGATGATGAAGCCATTCGATCAGCGTTTCCCGGTCGGGCGCTTCGAGAATGTCATCAAAATTATCTGACTTACTCATTTTTCGTGCGCCTGCTGAAACAGCCATCAGGTGTAGGTCGTGATTGCCTAAGACAACAACCGCATTTTCACGCCGCTCGTGGAACCAGCGCAGTGTTGCCAGATTACGGGGACCGCGGTTGATCAAATCACCTACACTCCAAATCACGTCCCTCTCAGGATTAAAACTGACCTTTTCCAGCAGACACTGGAACTGGTCAAAGCACCCCTGAATGTCGCCCACCACGTAGGTCGCCATGTTCAATCCTGTTGGTTTAGAATTGGTTCGTCCAAAGTGTAACTGGGCGGCGGAGAATCAGATAGCCGCTCGGGGAAGCTCCAGGCTCAAGTCCATAAGTTGATCCAGCGTCAGCGTCTCCGCACGGCATGCCGGATCAATGCCCAGCCGCTGCATGGCGGCATCGTCAATAACACCTCGTAGATTGTTCCTCAGTGTCTTTCGCCGTTGTGCAAACGCTAATTGAACGAGCTTACCAAGCCCCTCACGAGAACACTCGGGACGGTGAGATGTCATCTTGGGCGTCAGCCGCACGATCGCCGACTGGACTTTAGGTTGCGGATAAAATGCCTCTGGTGGCACATCGAATAAATGCTCTACATCACAATCGACCTGGGTCATAACGCTTAATCTTCCCCAGTGCTTATTACCGGGACGCGCCGCTAATCTTTCGACCACTTCCTTCTGTAACATGAAGTGCATGTCACGAATGATGGATAAATGCGTTAGTAGCTTAAATATCAGGGGTGTCGAAATATTATAGGGAAGGTTGCCGACAATTCGTAAATCGTGAGTACCGTCCGATAATTCGTTGAAATCAAATCTTAGCGCGTCGTAATTGAACAGTGTGAAATCGCGATTAAAAAACATAACTCGCAACTGAGACTGTAAATCACGATCTATTTCAATTGCCTTGATGGCACAACCACTTTCAAATAACGCATCTGTTAATGCTCCCTGGCCGGGACCAATTTCGACGACGTTATCTTCTTTCTGCGTGTTAATTGCGCGGGCGATGGCAGAAATAACACTCTGATCGGTTAGAAAGTTTTGACCAAAACGTTTTCGGGGCGCATGGCTTTTAGGCCGAGATGCACTCCCGCGTCTTGATGTTTTTGGCACCGGGGGCTGAGGCTGAGTCTTAGATTAGGCAGTCGTCTAGAGAGCCACCGTTTTCCACGTGTGACCTGAAGACAACCGGCGTGCGACCGCGCCCCGTCCACTGGTGCGTCACACCGTCGACGGTAATCTGGTATTTCGGTGCAACTTTGTTTCCCTTTTTGGGGCCCGTGGGGCGTTTACCATTGCTTTTGGGTCTCGATGTGCCGGTAATATCCGCTGCGGATATTCCCAACTCATCCATCATGGATTTAAGCTTTTGAACGGCAACTTCTTTCTTTCGTTGTGCGCGTAATGACTCGCGCTCTTTAATGGTTTCCGCGGCGGCGGATAAATTAGCCAAGGCGCGCTCTATTTGTTGCATGTCAAGTGATTTAACTGCGCGGTTTGCAGCAGCTTTTGACTTAGCAATGGATTTAAGCGCGATCGCTTCATTCATAAGTGAAACCTTATTTGTCGTTTTTGTCATAGTGTAATGTTAGCGGACTTTAAAATAAACTCGTAGTTAGAATATAAGGCATAGTTTTTGTAATGCGAATAAATTAAATAATTAAATATGCGCAGAGTTCTTTCAATTGATGGTGGTGGTATTCGAGGAATTATTCCTTCGCTCGTGCTTGATTATTTGGAGAGCGAGTCGGGAAAGCCTGTGTCGGAGCTCTTCGATTTATGCGTGGGAACGTCCTCGGGTGGCATCATTGCGCTGGGCCTTGCACAAGCGGATACATCCGGTGCACCAAAGTTTTCAGCGCATGATCTCGCCGATTTTTTTGAGAGTAGTGGTAGCAAAATATTTGAGCGAACTATATGGAGAAATATTCGCTCTGCTGGCGGTGTACTCGATGAGCTTTATTCGGCGAAACCATTAGAGGCATCGCTCAGGAAATATTTTTCCAATACGCGACTGGGCGATACGTTGGGCTCGACCATGGTGACAACTTATGACATCGAGGAGAGGCGGACGCTTTTTTTGAAGAGTTGGCATCCAGACCACGAAACGGTGAAGTGCCGTGATGCGGCTCGCGCCACTAGCGCAGCGCCTACGTATTTCGAGCCCGCGCTGATTGATGTTCAGGGAAATCAGCGGGCGCTTATAGACGGTGGGGTATTTGTAAACTCACCCGTTGTATCAGCCTACGCGGAGGCAATGAAGCTTTACCCTAACGAGCCCCTAATGGTCGTCTCATTGGGCACGGGTGAGTTGGTTAGGCCTATTCCCTATGAAAGTGCGAAGGATTGGGGGCAGGCCGGTTGGGTGATGCCTCTACTCGACTGTATGTTTGATGGTGCAACGAAGGCGGCCAATCATCAGATGCGCATGTTCTTGGGCGATCGATATATTCGGTTGCAGGTGACGCTTGACGAAGCCAATGACGATATGGACGACGCCTCACAGAGCAATATTGAAAACTTGAAGCGGATTGCTAATCGTCTCATCAGTGAAAACGAGGCAACGCTTAGACAAATCTTATCGCCCAGTTCCTGAGTTCAGGTGTTTGGCGCACATGATCGCCTCGCTGATTGCAGCCTTCATGCTCTGAGGTGAAGCCTCACCGGTGGCCGCAAGCTCCAATGCAGTACCGTGGTCAACGGAAGTGCGGACTGCGGGCAGTCCCAGTGTAATGTTGACCGAGGTGCCAAAGCCGCGTGACTTGAGTACGGGTAGTCCTTGATCATGAAACATGGCCAGTACGACATCGGCATCAAGAACCGGTTTGGATGTGAAAGCTGTATCTGCTGGTAAGGGAACGGTCACATCGATGCCGCGGCGCAGCGCCTCTTCACGCGCTGGCATGATGGTCTCGATCTCCTCGCGACCTAAATGCCCACCTTCACCCGCGTGCGGGTTGAGACCCAACATGGCGATGCGAGGCTGAGCAATGCCGTAAAGACGCATTAGTTCCGTGTGGATGATGTCGAGCTTGCGCAGGAGGGATTCCTGACTGATCGCGTCTGAAACCTCTCGCAAGGGCAGGTGTGTCGTTGCAAGCGCTACGCGCAATCCATCGTTCACCAGTAACATGACCACGTCCTCGCAGCCAAACTGCTCGCTGAAGAACTCGGTGTGGCCAGTGAATTTCACACCACTGTCGCTGATCACGGACTTCTGCACGGGTCCCGTGACAACTGCGTCAAAACGATTGTCTTTAAGTAACTGAACTGATTTATGTAATGTCTGTACGACGTGGTTGGCGTTCGCCCTATCGAGCCGCCCAGGTGCAACCGGATTTGCGCAGGGTATGTGATAAACACTCACCTTTCCCGGGGTATGCGGCGGCGGTGCTGCGCCGAGTTTTAACGGGGTGAACTGCAGGTCCATGTCGAGCGCTATGGCTCGCTGTTCCAATACCAGCGCATCGCCAATGACAGCAATCTGTGCATCAAAAGGTGATTGAAGGGCACCGAGGACCACGTCGGGACCGATGCCTGCAGGCTCACCGGCAGTGATGACAAGACGGGTATGTTCCGTCATAACCAACTCGCCGTTATTTGATGTCGACAAACGCCTCGTCGCGAATTTCTCTGAGCCAGTTTTCTAGCTCTTCCTCATATTTCGCCTCACGAAGGTAGTTTGCTATTTGATTGCGCCTTACTTGCTCGGCGAAATTCTCGGTACGACGTCCTGTGACCTCGAGAATATGCCAGCCGAACTCGCTGCGGACCGGCTCCGTGACAACACCTATCTCGGCGCTTGCCATTGCAGCTTCAAACTCGGGAACCATCTGACCCGGATTGGTCCATCCGAGTTCACCACCTTCCTGGGCTGATCCGATATCGTCTGAATATTCTTTAGCGAGATCGGCAAAGTCTTCTCCGCTGCTGATTCGCTCTGTGAGTCCAAGGACAAAGTTTTTAGCGGCCTCATCGTCTAACACTTCATTAGGCGTGACGAGGATATGACGGACATTGGTTTGCTCGACCAGACGCTCCAGGCCGCGAGCCTCGGCCAAGTGAACAAGATGAAGCCCTGAGTTGGACTGAACCTTTCCTGTGTCACCGGCCTTCAGGCTGGGAATAATGCCAGCAAACATGCTGGGGATGTCGCTCAATTTCCGCCAGCCAAGGTCGCCACCTTGAAACATATACGGCTCTTGAACACTGACAGCTTCTGCAAAATCAGCACCTGCAAGAATGTTAGCGAGTACGCCATCGACGTAGTCCTCTTTTGCGGTTCGTTGCTCTGCACTATCGGATCGTGGAATCGGCAGCAAGGCCTGTACCACTCGGTATTCCGGCTCGGTCAGAGCAATTCCTTCCTCCGTCGCCATGAAATTATCAATTTCTTTCTCGGTGATATTGATGTCACGCATGACGCTGCCTTGCTGGACACGCTGAATCGCGAGTTCATCTCGGAGGCCTTCGCGCATCTCGACATAGTTTTGGCCGTTTTGAATCAGCGCATCTCTAAACTGTTCTAGCGTGAGGCCGTTCTGGGCCGCAATTCGCGCCATCGATTGATCGAGTTGTGCATCGGGAACACGAACCCCGTAGCGATCTGCTAACTGCAGTTGAATGCTTTCTAGGATGAGTCGATCGAGGGTCTCCTGCACGACGGTTTCATCGTCTGGAAGTGTCATATTGCGTTGGGTCGCTGTCGCCTTGACCTGCTCGACTCGCTCACGCACTTCGCTCGCAAGAATAATGTCCTCGTCGACGATGGCGACGACACTATCGAGCGTAACGACTTGTGACCATGCAACTGCCGACATTGACGATGCAAGAGCGGCGAAAAGCCACCATTTGAGCTTAGCGTTTAGCATTGAACCCTCTGATCATATCCTGCATGAGATTATCAACTCGGTTACCGAAGCCGCCTAATCCCTTTAAAACGAATTGAAATTGGAACGCTCGATCACGGGTAAGTTCCGGTTCTGGTATGAACAAATCGGCGTCACGAAGCGTGTCGAGGTAACTCATATAAATCAATCGAACACGCCAGCAGCAACCATCGTACTCGACACCGACCATATCTTCCACGCTGCTACCTATCTCAAGCGAATACCGCAGTGCGCCAAAAGCGCGCCAATTGTCGGTAATGGGAATGTAGGCCGAGGTATTAACCTGTTCGGTAACGGGTCTGGCAGCGAATGATGCAGGAGGCTCACGCAGTGTGTAGCCGATATTCACGATGGCATCCTCGTAAGGCCTGAAACCAACACGGACATTGGCCGCGTCGAGTTTTTCTTCAGCACTGTCGAATAAAAGGTTGCTGTGAACACTCCAGCGCTCGCTTGCCCTTACGTTTAAAGCAAATGCTAGGGCTGATCCTTCGTCGGTCAATGCAGCGTCACTCTCCTTCAAACGCACGCGTTGGTCTTTGAAGTTGATGGCCTGACCAAAACTGACGGAAACGCGTTCTTTACCTGTTTTGACATCGATCAGTCTCGAGGTGACTCCGAGTGAGAGTTGATTTGCGTCCGCCAATCGATCGTAGCCCGAGAACCGCGTATTTCGAAACAGCTGCCTGTAGCTAAAGGTCAGTTCAGCGCTATCAAAATCAGGAAGGCCCGCATGGTCGTCGTACCCAGCATAAAGATACTGAAAGCGGGGCTCTAATGTTTGCGTGAACGACAGGCCAAAGAGCTCGGTATTTCGCTCGAACTGCAATCCACCCTCAATTTGGCCAAGCCACGACGACACTGATTCATTGCGAGTCCGATTGCCGTCAGGCGCCTTCAGTCGATATTGGATACTTCGGCGCATCAGGCTGGAATTTAAGAACCCGTAATCGCGGGTGATGGGTAAATTGACGCCCAGCTCTTGATATAGACGTTGACCGCTCACCTTCTCAAGATCGGTGTCAAAATTAGCCACCTTGAAATTAATCAACGGCTCGAGCGGACCCAATTTAGTATCGCCACGCCAGACTGCGCTGATTTGCGGCAGCCGTTTATAGTTATCGGTTAGATCTTCCGCGATACCCTGGAATTGTTGAGCCTCCAAACCAAACAGCCAGTTGTCTGCGAGCCAGTCCACTCTCGCTCTTTGCAGCAGCGCCGTTTGTCGCTGTGCACTTAGGGTGTTGTTCTCAAGGTCTCGTAGGTATTCGTTGTCGCTGACTTTAGAGAAGTCGATGGACGTCCGCAGCTTAGCGGAGGGCTCACTAGAATGTTGAACATTAACCAGCCAGCGGTTGTTGCCTACCCCCGATGCATCGAGGTCGTCATCGTGTAAATAGGTACCCGAGACATCCCAGAGTCCGGTTTGTCTCCCCAAGAAGCGTGCGTTGAGCTGATGCAATACGCCGCGGTCCTGAATCAGACGGGGTGAGTAGGTTGCATCGTAATTTGGAGCGAGGTTCATATAAATGGGAACCGTGAGATCGAGCCCGCCTCGGGTATCGCTACTGATATCGGGAAAGAGCAGACCGGTTTTTCGGCGATCATTGAGTGGAAACTGTACCCAGGGCAAATAGGCGATCGGAACGCCTTTAACATCGATGCGAGCGCCCCAGGCTTCACCGGTATTCGTGTTGGGGTTAACACTCAATGTTTCAGCCGTGACTAGCCAGCTTGGGTCTGTGGGTGCACAGAATGTGAGCTGGCCATCTTCAATTTCAAGCGACCCGTTGGCGTCGCGTGTTACGCGCTCAGCAATGCCAAAGAGTTGCTGCTCGTACATAACAAATTCGGCGTCGCTGAGCGATGCGCGTTCGCTCAAGCTATCGTAGGTAACCTGATCGCCGTACATGACGATGCCGGGTTCACGCACTTCGATCGGGCCTTGAGCAGAAACTGTTTGCTCAACGCGGTCGATAGTAACTTCTTGCGCTTCAAGGGTTCGATAGCCCTGAGATACGGTGACGTCACCGGAGAAATACAGCGTATCGTCCGTGATATCGCTGTCGCCCGCACTCACCTCGAGATCTAATTGATTAGGAGGTGTAGAGCGATCAACGTCGGCCAATGGGTCCTGGTATTGGCCTCGGCACTTCACGCAGCGTTCATCGCGATCCTCTGGCTTCACCTGGGCGAGCGGTACCCAGTTGAGTCTCGCCTGAATCCGCTCCTCATTAATCGCATCGCTTGCATGAGCGACCGGCAGCACTGACACCAGTAGAAGCGTTGCGCCTATGAGTCGCTGCATTAGTTCGGAGAGATGATTGGATTTCAAAAGCTCGTACACAAGCGTTTCAGCGCAAGGTTCAGGTTATTATGGTCGGAACCAGTGTAACGCGCTGAAGGCTTGGTTGTTCTCGAGTTTTTTTGGCAATGCTGCGGGTTTATCAGCGTACAAAGGAGAAGCTGAGGTGTCAGAGGAGCAAGAACAGCTCAGTTGGTTGGCAGAGATATTAGAGTGCGATGCGACGGATGTGGCATTGCAACTTGTGGCTGGCGATGCGAGCCCTCGAAAGTTCTATCGGGTCTTTGGTCCGGCTCCTGGCTCCCGAATGCTGATGGTGTCACCGCCAACCGAAAATAATGAGCGATTTGTGCTGATACAGCGCACCCTGGAGGGCGCTGGAGTAAGGGTCCCATCCATGGCTCGGGCTAATCTGGCCTTAGGCTATTTTTTACTTGAGGACTTGGGTGACACCACCTTTTCCCTAGCGTTAGAGCAGATGGACGTCGATGGGCTCTATAAAGAGGCATTGGATACCCTGGCAGTGATTCGTGCTATTCGCACAGTGGCGCCGGAGCTCCCTTACTACTCTGAAAAGGAACTTCAGCGCGAGCTGGACGTCTGTCCAGAGTGGTTCTTTTCAAAGGCATTAAGCCTGCAATCTGACAGCGAGGCGCTATCGGTTTTTGCTGAGCTGAGTGCCTGCGTCATTGGCGCGGCACGTCATCAACCTCAAGGCTTGGTGCATAGGGATTATCACAGTCGCAACCTGATGGTGCCCGATACAGACACGCCACTAGCCGTGATCGATTTTCAGGACGCGATCATGGGGCCGGTAACGTATGATGCCGCATCGCTGCTCAAAGATGTCTACGTGGTCTGGCCGCGGGAGAGACAATTGGTTTGGCTTAATTATTATTGGAAGCGCTTGGTGCATGAGGGTCAGCTTGATCAAGGTTCGTGGCCGCAGTTCATTGAGTGGTATGACCTCATCGGTTTGCAGCGGCATGTGAAAATCTTGGGCGTCTTTTCGCGCCTTTGGTTAAGAGACGACAAACCGAGTTATATGAGGGATATCCCTGTAGTGATTGAGTACATTCGAGAGTCCTGTCATTTGTATCGCGAAACTCATCCGGCTATTGGCATGTTCTGGGACTGGTTTGACGAATCTGTCATGCCAACGGTTGAGCGCCAAAAATGGTATAGCGCATCATGAAATTTGCGATGATTCTCGCGGCAGGCGAGGGGCGCCGTATGCGGCCTTTAACGGATAAAACGCCGAAGCCACTGATTAAGGTAGCAGGTAAAACACTGTTGGAGCGCCACATTGAAGGCTTGGTGAGCGCCGGATTTACGGACCTAGTGATTAATACCTCCTACCTAGCCGATCAGGTGGTCGCTTTTTGCGGCGATGGCCGGCAATGGGGTTGTCGCATTCATCTCTCGTTGGAAGAAACGCCCCTGGAAACCGCGGGTGGTATTCGTAAGGCTCTGCCTCTACTCACAGAGGAGGTGTTCGCTGTCGTCAACAGTGATGTCTTTACGGACTACCCACTCCTAAACTTACAGCAGGTAAAACTCCGCAACGATGTGGCGCACCTGGTGATGGTCCCCAACCCGTCTCATCACCCCGGGGGAGATTTCGGTTTGTCCGGGGGCCGCCTTGTGACTGGGAAGACTGCCAAGACTACGTTTTCAGGTCTGTCGGTGATGAGTCATCGCCTGTTTGATAGTCTCGAAACTGATTTTTCGCCACTGCGTCCGCTGTTTGATCGTGCGATCGCATCGCAGCAGGTCTCGGGACAGTTATGGTCGGGTATTTGGTCAGACGTGGGAACACCTAGCCGTTTGTCGGACCTGGAATTTCTGCTACGTCGCGAAGCGCGGTAGGGGGCATCGCTGGTGGCTTAGGCCGTCCCGCTTTACACTACGCACTTTTATATCAATGGAACTTCTCATGCGTGATTACTTAATTGCTCCGTCAATCCTTGCGGCAGATTTTGCGCGCTTGGGGCAAGACGTTGAAGCAGTCTTGGA
>Ga0181572_10002746_pt1 | contig 12470 bp, 26 predicted proteins | sample 101ome_26_FD_133004 | JGI IMG/M metagenome (GOLD analysis project Ga0181572, IMG submission 133004) | Coastal salt marsh microbial communities from the Groves Creek Marsh, Skidaway Island, Georgia - 101408AT metaG (megahit assembly) | ecosystem: Environmental > Aquatic > Marine > Intertidal... | reverse complement strand
GGATATCCGTCTACCACTGTGGCAGCGGCACTGTTGGCTCCAGGTATACCCAACAACACACTGGTATAGGTGTCACCTGTTGTGCTGGCTGCTACCACTGCCATACAAAAGATAACACCCAGATAAGGGTCTCCAAATATACCTATAAAACTAAAAAGTGCAACCAAACCAGTGGTTGCACCTGCGGCAGGAATCAAACCTATTACAAGTCCATACAGTGTTCCTGCTAGTAGTGTGAATACTTGTTCAAACATGTTGATTTACAAACTGTCATCTTGGACTCTTGCTTCTCTACTGTATACCTCACGATACAGTGTTTTCACTCTAGCTTCCAGTGTATTGATAGTAGTGTGAATATGTCCTGTGTCGTGAGGTCGCAGTCTTGTTCGAAGATATTCAATCTCACTTTTTAAAGCACACATGTGTTCTAGTTTTTGTTCAGTATTCATAGTTCATTCTGCAAAGGAAAAATTTCTGCGATTACTTTTGCACAAGCGTGTGCAATTTGCATGTGTTCTTTTTGAGTACCATTTGCGCCTCTGAGTTCGATGTAGTGTACCCAACTGCGCAGTGTACCGTTCATGTACAATCTTGTCTTGGTGTTGCCTTCGGGTAGCACAACCCTTGCCTGTTCTTTTGCAATACCGCTGGCAATTGCCCAGTCATAAACCTCACGGGCTTTGTCAATTACTTCTTGTTGTTTGGCGGCCCAAGCATAGTGGATATCTTCTTCACTGTCGATTTCCACACTGTTTTGCCTATTCTTGTGATCCTGTAGACGTGCTTCTCTGGTGACAAATTGTTCACCAAACTCTGCAGGGTTTGCGTATCGTTGACTAAATTCTTGAAATGCAAAACTGCGATGACGCACAATTTGGTGTGCAATATCACGAGTTGTGTCAATTTCCATGCACACATTTACCATTTCAAGTGGGCTCCAGTGTGCATGTTTGATCAAGTATCTAATGAGTTTTTCGTTGGTTTCAGTGTTCATTTGATTGCTTGGATTACTAACCCTAGCACAAAATGCAATCAAATCTTGAATACTATCAAATGTAGGAAAAGCAGGATCAGTATCCCACTCGGCTTCTGGATTGCCTTTCATCCAGTCTGCTTGAATGTCTTTAACAAATTCTGGGTCTGCTACACTGTAGCTTACTAATCTAACTTGGGTCATCTTTCCTCAACAGTTTGTTTGTTCTTTCAGCAATGTCTATTTCTAATTTTTTATAATCAATAATAATTTCGACATCACACACATTGCTTTCAAGATCATCGTTGTCTTCTACTAATTGTATGAGTGTTAGTACAAGGTCTCCGTTATCAAATTCATTCAATGACTCTCCATCAAATGTAATACGGTCTCCGTTTTCACATACCAAACTGAGCTGCTGAATGAACTCAGTTGGTATGCTTTTGATTTCTAATTCTCTTACAATGTTTTGAAAGTTTCTGTCACGTTTATGAATCGGCATCGGCAGTTGCCTTTTTAGGACGACCACGCTTGGGCTTCAGATCAGGAGCCATTGTGTATGCTTCTTCACGAAGACGTTTTACTTCCGCTTCATAAGTCTCTGCTTGTGCTAGCATTGACTGCGCCAGAGCTGTGTCATCCATAACAGGTTCCTGCGATGGTACAGCTTGATCAATTGTTTGGCTGGGACTCAGTGATGTAGTTGTTCTTGGTGCACCATCTGTGTCATCTACCATGCTGTTGCGAATATCTTGTTCGCTCATTCCAGTGCTTTGTTTTCGAATAATTTCGTTTACTTCACTGAGCTTTACTCGGGTACTACTGTTGGGTGTTAGCACAATTTGATCTGTGGGATACTTGCGCAAGTATCCCCGATTGTGCAACTTGGTCAACATGTTAATACCGTCACTGAACATACTACGATGTGCAATTTCATAGAACTGTCCAGCTTCTTGTCCTGCCGGTGATTCTACTACACGTACCACATCGTCATGTTCCATGTCTGGTAGCCGTTCTGTTTCGATTACCAAACAATGATTGGGATCGCTTACGTTTCCACGCTCGTCATAGATTTCTCTAAAAACTACAACGCACTTCATCCCTGTGTTGGCTACTTGTCCAACGTGTTTCATTGTTGCCATTGGATTACTCCTTATGCTTCCGCTTCTGCTTCTTCATTTGCTTTTTGTGCTTGTGCAACGCTTTCAATAAAAGCAGTGATTTTGTTGTAAACTGCGCCAACTTGAGCGGCCTCACTTGCACGGAATGCTCCTCTAGCCACCGCAGCATCAATCACCTGTGCTGCATTTTGTAAGTCACCTACACCCAATGTTGCTGGTTCTGCTCCAGCATCTGTTGCCGGTGCTTCAACGGGTGCTTCGGTTGTGATATTTTCTTCGCTCATTAGTTTCTCCTGTTTAACGAATTATGTACGTACTTATTTATCATCTTTGATTTTAGTACTGCTTAACTTGTATGCCAGTATGTTGGCATGAAAATCTTCATAGTCTCTTTTGTCAGCAAACCAAAACTGATAAATTTTATGACTTAGATTCTTTATCAAATAAAAACCTCTTGTGCCACTGAAATCAATTTTATCAATATCTGGATTGGAGTCAAACTCAACTATTAATCTCTGTTTGAGCATGTTTTCTACTGTGCTTGTTCCTCTAAGCCATTCAAGATCTTCTTCGCTCAAACTATATTTTTGTTCAACAATACGCATTTACTTATGCCTCAACGAGATCCCATACATCATCAAAACCCACAACAAACGTCTTGTTGGTGTTGTTTTCTACAACTTCAACCAGTCGTGTATTGGTGTCTCTAGCACTCAATTCACCTTGGCTAGTATAATCGCCGTATCGTTCAATGGGCAAGTCTGCCAAACTCAGCATACCACCGGGTCTGCCATGTCTATCCAGTGGTATATTGCGTTTAACAAATTTGCAGGTATAACTTTTCCCGGGGGTGATTGTTTCAATATTCATTTTATGCTGCCTTCTTTTGTGCTTCTTCTTCATAGTATACAGTTTGTCCAAACGGTGCAGGACCAGGCTTACCGCAAAATTCAGGATACTTGATCAAGAACATTGTATCACAATAGTCTGGCATACCCCAACTGTCCCAAGGATAACCATCTGTAAACATAATAAACTGATCAGGTTCAATGCCTTCTTGCTCCATGAACTTCCAGTTGCACATGAAGTCTGTGCCGCCTCCACCAACGATACGATATTCTTCAATGCTTCGTCCATCATCGTCTGTAAACTCGTCGTATGCATATACCGCAGTATCAAAACTCCAAATGCGGATTCGATAGCTGCCAAACTGGTCCATGATACCTTGTACTTCACTGAGGAAGTCTGCACAGTCTAGTTGACTGATAGATCCACTGGCATCTAGTGCAATGCAAATATCAATTTTTTCATCTTTGGTCATGCTTGGAATCACAACACTGTTGAATTGACTTTTGCGGTTAGGACGCATAAAAGTAAAGTCATTGCTCAGTGTGCTTTCTAGTGTAGCACGAACATACTGACGCCAGTCCATTTTAGGCTCAGTTAGTTCACCAATCATACGTGCAATTTCAGCAGGAACATTGCCAGCACCAGCAGTCTGTGCTGCCTGTATCATAGCATTTTTGAGTTCGTCTGAGATAGCCTTTGCATCGTCTTTGCTAATAGTAGGCTTGCCTTTGCCTTTTTGGTCACCATTTTTGCCAGCATCACCATCATCACTGCCACTGCCATTATCATCGTCACCTTCCATGTCCAAGTGAACATCCAGTGTCATTTGAACTGGTGCTTGTTTGCTGTAAAGATCATCGTACACATTTTCAGTGTACCATTCTTCTGTGTTGTACTTTTCATCATAGCAGATTTTCACTTGGTCAATGATGTCACCAATCTTTTCACGCACCAACATGCCGTTGATTTTGTAATCACCTGCCATGTTCCAATACTGTTTGTCTCTGCCGTTTACACGCAAGAAGTGTTCGTAGATACAGTGTCCAATTTCATGTCCCACAAGAAACACAGTTTGACCAACTGTGAGCCGGTCTACAAAGTCTCGATTGTAGTAGAAATAACGTCCGTCTGTTGCCGCTGTAGGGCACCAACCTTCGTCTGTGACATCTTTGAGTTGCAAGCGACACGCAATATTACCAAAGAATGGTTGTTGAAACAACATTTTAATACGTGCGGCAACTAGTTTTTCACCTGCGTTAGCGAATTCCATTTCACAACTCCTGTATTCTTGCTATACTTATATATTAACATCTTACACTAGCATGTCAACCTTTTAAATGATAGTAGGGCCATTACAGCCCTACTATCTTCCCAGGAGCATAGTTGCCTATGCCTGTTCAATCAACTTACCGTACTTTTGAATGAACGGTTTGTAGTTTTTAAGTTGATTGAACTTAGGACGGATACCATATTTGCTAAGAGCAATAGTGGCACCCATCACAACCATTTCGCTTTCGAAGTTGTTTTGGATAAACTCAAGGAAGTTATCAAAACGTTCGTTTGATTTGTCGTCCTTGTCGAAAGCAGTTTTCAATTCATAACACAGTGCAGTGGTCAAACTGTACTTGGCGCTGATGTTGTCTGTGTTAAGGTCTTTTACCTTGCCATCCAAAATGTCAGTGGGGTTGGGCAGTTGACCTGCAATCTCACGGTGTGCTTTGAACTTGAGCGCAATGCCCTCGCCAATACCAGCGGCCACCATGTCAGTGACTTCTTCTTCAGTGAAGTCACCCACATCGTCCAATGTCTCACTTACAAAAGTCCAACTACGTGGTGTTGCAAACGAGCGTTCTGCACTGCCTGCATCAAAGTTGTAGAGGTCTTGTTTGAATGTTTGCAGATAACCAACCACATCAGGATGGATATTGTTGCGCACTGCCCAATCAAACCAAGTATCAAAGTCTACACGCACCTCATAGTGCAAGAAGCGGTTAGCCAGCGGCTTGGGCATGCGATAGGTCACACCTTTGTCAGTGTCACGGTTGCCTGCGGCAGCAATTACAACATTGTCGGGCAATGTGTATTTGCCAATTGCACGATTGAGAATCAACTGATAAGCCGCAGCCTGTGTTGCAGGACTTGCGCCGTTGAGTTCATCTAAAAACAGGATAATGATATCGTAATCTTTGGCTTCGTCTGCTTCGGGCAATTCGTCCGGAACACTAAAGCGCATTTTGTTGGCTTCCTGATCAAAGTAAGGATAGCCTTTGAGATCTGTTGGATCCCACAGTGCCAAACGACAGTCAATCAATTTGGCTTTTAGACCTTGGTCTTCGTAGCTTTGACGAATACCTTCAAAGGTCTCACTTTTGCCAATGCCGGGAGGTCCCCAAACAAACATTGGACGTTGTTTTTTGAAATTGTGCATAGCATACTTTTTAAGTTCTGCTAGCGTGATAGTACGAGTATTAAGTTCTACAGACATAGTTTTTAACTCCTGGGATTTGTTTCTAACTATATGTATATTGTAGCATCATTAAAGGTTGTGTCAACCGTTAAGAGCCGGTGATCAACATCAAAGATCCATCTTCTTGCATCTCGAAATCTTCAATGTACATGTGATGTGTGCCGCTTTGACGAATGCAACTGTTGGCAGCAAACCAAAGCGATTTGATAGTGCCATCTACTGCAAGCATTGTGACTTCAGCAAACGAGCCTTTGGTGCCGTTTTGAACATCTTCTTGGATTTCTTCTAGTGTTGCGTCTGGACGCACATACTGGTAGCGCACAAGGCGTTGTTTATCACTAAACACAGCAAAGTCTTTGTCGACACAGCCAGCATCGTACATGCTCCAAACACTGTCCATGTTTAGATCTTGCTTCATTTGATCAAAGTGCCAAATGGTTTCCATAAGTTCTTCGTTTTGAAGTTCTTCTGCGCTCACATCTTCGAACCAAACATTTTGCATAGTGTCTACCTTTCTATCTAACTATGTTTATACTATAGCACCAAGACGTCTTAGTGTCAACCTTTTTTTAAATTTATTGGTAAGTTTCTACAGTGACCAACCAATAGTTTTCGCCAGTTTTAGCCCACGGCATATTGTGAAAAATTTTATCTTGATCCATGTAAATAGGACCAACCACATATACATCTGCACTGGGATCATTGTGGCTGTTTACTCGATCAACATAGGCTTGCGCTTCTTGTTGTGTATCAAAACGGAATTCTTCTTTAGTGTGCATTTTCATCTTCCTTGAGAGCGTTCCAAAGTGTTTCGGGGATTACGTAGTAGCCTTGTGCAGCACGAGCTGCACAATATGCTTTGTATGTTGGATAACTAATTGCTAACATTAAAGTTGCTCACATAGTGCGTGACCTTCTGACAGGTCAACTACAACAACAGTTTCCTGCACAGGATACTGCGCAATAAAATCTGACGCTGCTTGAAAGTTATTGAAAAAGAAACTTTGTTGACGGTCAAAATCTACTACTGCAAACATTGCTAACTCCTTTTTAACGCTTACATATATAATATAAGACATCTTGGTTCAAAAGTCAACCTTTTCTGGTAAATTTTCTTCCATGTGTTCAATAAAATTGTCCCAGTCTTTGCCGTACATCTTGTAAAATATACGATCTTCACTGCTGAACAACACCAACCATTTGGCATCAAAGTAGTAGGGATACTGCATGTATCTGTCCAGTAGTAGTCTTATGCGTGGAGTAATTTTTATCTTGGGTAGTTTAGATTCTTCACGTTCAATGTCCATACTGCAAATAACATGAAGGCCCAACTTGGTCAAGCTGAGCCCTATGTTGTTTCTATAGTTTTTAAACAAGTCTTGTATTTTGATTTCTGGTCTGGTGCGCTGTGCATGCACAAGTATTTTGTTATACCATTCCTTGTTCGCCATCGTCTTCTACAATTGTTTCACCTGTCACTAGTTTTATCACAGTGAACTTGTCTGTTTTGAAAAGTTTGTTTAATCTTGCCGCCAAGTTAAATGCATGTCCACTGTTGCTGAAGCTGACTTTTTTGTACTTGGGTCCTGGAAAATTCACCAGGCTGTTGAGGCTGCGCAGGTTGATGGGCTTGCCATCGTAGAACACTGTATAGATAGCATCAGCTGCCAATATCTGCTCACTGCGATAACTCTTGGGGTCCGTAAACTCCATCAATATTTTTGGTTTTGGTCTTGCCATGTATAATTCTCTACTACTTTAATGTATTTAGTTAAAATAGCATAGAATAATGTGTTATAGATTGGGTGTTTGTTTCAAAGTGTCTGTGACAACACACACAGCCTGCATGTTTATAGGAAAATATCCATTGGCTCCGCCAACTTCTGCACTGAGTTGTTCTCTGGCAAAAAAGCAATCTGTCATTGTATCAAACACACCATTGCCCACAGTCATAATTTGACCGTCCCAGTATGTTATGAATATCAATACCCATTTCATTTTAGGTTTCCTTGCTTCCTGACATTATTTGTTCTATCTTTTGTTCAGACAAACAGTTGATACCTCTGATTGGAATAAGTCCGCCGTATTCTTGTACCAGTTTGCGAGCATATCCGGGTATTGCTTGCGGATCTGTTATACTGCCATAACACTCTTCATAACTGTCAAATTTAGGATCTGTAAAAATATAAACATCGCCCTGTATGTTGGCAAATACAACCACAATTAACCATTTCATTGTTGTACTCCGGGTGGTTGGTATTCAGGCTGTTCCCCCGAGTATGGCTCAAACTGTGTGCCATTCATAATCATACAAGCAACACCGTCAGCAAACACTTGCACAACGCTGAAGGTTCCTGTGTATTGATTTGTAAAGAAAAATAAACCACCATTGTAAGGTGTTCCGCTTGGTGCAAAGGTCATGCCTTGGCCTATAAACAACAATTGTTCTTGATAGTTGAAAACAGTGGAAAAAATCTTATCAATTTGATCGCACGGCGCAGCCGTCATCAACATTCTAGGACGACTATCCTGTGCTAGTGCTATCGTGGGTGCTACGAGTAGTAGTAAACCTAATATTTTTTTCATCTTGTTGTACCCTTCTTTTCATTGCAAGGTACATATCAGCTTCGTTAGTAAACGGTCCTATATGCGTATAATCTTGCAGGGTCTTTAGCCTCGGACAAAAACTCGGTCTCCATCCATGAGGAAAAAGGACTCCCCAGTATCCAGCTACAAAATATTGTTGACTTGTGGCGGTTTTAGTATACACCGGCACTGTATCTTGTAGTTGTTCGTTGTACACAGTATCAACGTTTGTTGGATAACCAAATATATCAGCGTTTACTGTCTTTTTTTGCTTTTGTTTCTCAAACTTAAAATCGTTGAGGTTATCTAACACAGTTTCTGTGCGGCTATTGTTCTCATAAAAAACATAACCTTCTGTTTTGTGACGCAGTGTTCCAATTTTAGAACCTTTGCGTTCAACTATCCAAAAACTGTTTTCTACAACTTCTTTAGCTATTAAGTATTTACTCATTTTAATATGCACTGTTGAGATAATCACTGTGTGCTTCTGCACTTTGGCTAATACGTTGTAGATCCCACTTACCACAGAATCGCATGAAGTGTACACCTACCATGCTGGCAGGTATCTTTTGTACTTGACGTGTGATAGCTTCGTCCAACACAGTTTTAATCTCATCAGGCTGTTGTGTGAGATCAATCAATGTGCGATTGCGCTGATAGTCGTCCAGTACTCTGTGTTCTTCACCGTTGTGATCAGTCCATCTTTGCAGCATGAAGTTGTTCCAATTGAAGCCTTTTGCGTCTTTGTCTTCGAATGCTTCAAGCATGCCTACTTTGTTTTTAGTTCCCTTTTTACGTGCGCCAGGATAAGCACTGAATACGTTGTCACTGCTATCGCCTCTTACACATTTTTCAAACAGCAACCATTTAGGATCGCCAATCTGTTTTTGCTCGCCTGTTTTGTTGTCTATAACAGGTTTGCCTTTGTCATTGTATACACCATCCAAGCGAATGTGTTGATTGGTAATGCCGTTGTATTGCGATACATTTTCACTGAGCAACTGATAAAAATCACTGTCACTGCTCACAATAACATGTTTGTCGTTGGGATGATTCTGTATCCAACGTGCAATAAAATCATCTGCTTCGCACTGCGGATCTTGTAGCACAGTGCAATTGGTACGCTTGTCCATAAACTCTTTGAGTTCATCAAACGCTTCCCAAAATGCACGATCTTCTTCTGCTTCTTTTTCAGTGAGTGCATCACGTGCCGCTTTGCGATTTGCTTTGTATGGCTCGTAAAAATCTTTGCGCCAACTGCGACCTTCCAAACAAAACACAACATGACTGCCATTGAAATCTCTGTATGCTTTTAGAATACTAGCAAACATAATGTGATATGCCATGCCAATTTTAGTTTCAATACTGTCTCCACGCACTACATGTCTAGCACGAAAAAACATGTTTGCTGTGTCTACTAGGATATAAGTCATTCTTCTTCCTTGGGTTTAATTAACAATTTTTCGTCAGCTTGTTCTTTCAAGTCTAGTATAGCATCTTGTTGAATAAAGTCAATGATTGTGTTGTTGAGATCAATTTCACGTTTGAGCCAATACATTTTTTCCTGTAGTTTTTCGAGTTCTTTTTGATAAAATTCTAGCTCTTTTTCTTTGCGTAATTTTTGCTCAATAAAGTCTGTGAGCAGAATTATATTTTGACTTGTCAATTTACCACTCCGGTGCTGAATATTCTTTTGATTTTGTATACATTGCCACTCCGTCTAAGCCATGAGAAGGGCAAACCATAACATGTTCTGGTAAACCCATGCTGTCTTTCTCTCCAGATTCACCGCAGATAAAAAAAGCACCTGTATGCTCTGCTCGCAAATGAATCCATACTTTCTTTAGTGCTTCAAATTGACGAAATTCTTCTTCTGTGATTTCAACCATGTACTTGTACCCTTTGACTTCTTCCGTGAGCAACGCCGTCTGCGCCATAACTGGCAGCAAAACTTTCTGGCTTGAGTTTGGGTTCTAAACCTGTCATGCCCAATACATATCCTGCGGCTTCTTTGGCCACACAGTTGCTACCTGCTTGTGGATCTGTATTGATGTCCAAATGAATTTCAATATCAAATTCATCTATCAATGGAGCCAGTTGCAAATATGCTTCACACACTTTTTGTGTTTCGTGCATCAATCGCATCTTGGGTCTGTTCATGCGCACATCATAGTCTATTTCTGTGCTTTCGTGACTGAACAAACGGCAACCATTATTACCATTCATATGAACAATTGCCACTGTAGCATAACGTGCATACCATACATCTTTTTTGATTAGTCGTACACTGTCGCATCCAAAGTAAATTTTTGTGTTTTTATCAAGTGTGGACAGCAGTTCTACCAGTTCTTCAACTTGCTGCTCATTGAACATTGTCACCACCCAGCTCTTGTTCTAGTATAATACTACGACACAAGTCGTTGAACCACAAGTCTACAATTGCTTCTGGGTTTGGCCCTGCATATCCAGCTTCGCCCAACAGTCCCACAAAGTCATCATTCCAATCCAGTTCAAAATAACCTCTGGTTGGATTGTCTTTGTCAAAGTGTACTTCTACTACTTTAACCCAAGGACCTACAGCCTCTTCTTTGGTTTCTATTGTTTTGCTTTTGTTAAAAATATTTTTGAGTTTATCTAACATGGTATTTCTCACACATATTTATAGGTGTTTGCGTATACGCTGATAACGTTCTTCGTCTACCCAACTCTTTTCTGCTTCTTCCAAGAATTTTTTGCTATGTTCCCCAGGCATTTCCGAATAAGCTGATGTGGAGTCTAGGGGTGAAACGCCACCCTCGTTCCATACAGATGTTCGCCACCTCTTGTACGTTGAGGTTGTATTCCTCGCTCCTGCCACCCATTGGCATGAGGTATACAGGACATTCCACACCTGCCGCACGATATGCATCGACAGCTTTGCCAGCCTCGTCGATATCTGTGCGATCAGCAACAACAAACTTGAAGTAAATGTCACTGCCATCAACAAGGGAATACTCACGAGCAATGTCAGGCTTAATAGCATCATCCCAAGATTCTCCGCTAACGCTGAGTTTGGGCGAACAGCTAAAAGTGACTTGAATTCTATCATTGTTGTTGAGATAATTGTAGAAGTCGTCGTGTAGGTGTTGTGTAGTGTTTGTTTCAATTGTGACATTTTTAAGATCCTGCATACGTGGGTGTTCAAACAGTTCGACATAAAGTCGTTGCCAAGCAAGTAGAGGTTCACCTCCTGTTAGAATAAGGTGAATGTCTTGACCGTTATCACAAGTCCATTTACCCTCAGGTGTTAAACTCAACAAGTGTTCTACAACTTCGTCTATGCTTTTTTGCATGTTGAGATGTCGAAACTCTGGATAGATACTAGCGTATGTGTCGCAGCCAGTATGAATAATAGGTAAGTCTTCAAACTTTTCAGTTGTTTCATGTACTTTGTTTTCCAGTAGTTGTTCTACTTCTGGATTGTAGCGTGTTTTTTCTCTGCCACGCTCTAGTCCAAAGTTTTGACAACGAAAGTTGCAACCAAAAGTTCGCAGGAATACACTGGGTACTCCTACGAACTTGCCCTCACCTTGTACGCTGTAAAACGCTTCGCTGTAGTGTAATTTCATTTAATGCTCCGTTTGTTCAAACGTTGGTTTGTAGTTATAACTTGTTCTAGTATACTATGATCAATCATTGATGTCAAGGCTTTTACGTCTTTGGGAAAACAGTGTCCACTGTATCCTAGATGTCCTTGATCATTGGGTACTATCATATGACTTGGTCCAATGTTGGGCATCTGTGCCAGTGTACTGGTCAACATACTGTAGTTCATGTCCGCAGGTGCATTTTCAAATACTTCATGAAAAAAGGCTACTTTGGTAGCCAACCATGCATTGTGTGTGTATTTTATCATACTAGCAGTGGTACGGTTTGTTCTTATAAATCTACATTTTAAATGTCTTTCAAACAACTGTTGCCAAAAGTCCATGTGTGTTTGATTGTTGCCGCCCAGTATAAACAGTTCTTGGTTTTCAAAATCTTGTTGTGCGTATGCTGCTCTTAGAAATTCTGGATTGTATGTTAGGTTGTTGGGATAGTTTTGCAGCAAGTCCGGAGTCACAGTGCTCTTGAGCAGTATAGGTTTTTCTGTGTCCAATTCATCAATCACTGAAGCAATAACAGTGTCATCACATGAGCCATTTGACTTTGATGGTGTAGGAACACACACTACAAATGCTTCGCATGATTCTCTAACTTCTTGGATAGTAGTACTGTAATATTGTGGATCTACTCTATGCACTGCAACCAGATGTTTTTCTAAAAAATCTGCAACAGCACTGCCAACAAATCCACAACCTATTACTGCAATTGTCATTTTTTAATCCCACAAATTTTCATAATACTTTCCGAACAAACGGAACCCATTTGACATACGTGCTTGATGTGCATTGGCGCCATCTGTATCCCACTTGTTGTAGTGATAATCTTCCAT
>Ga0181572_10002740_pt1 | contig 12473 bp, 9 predicted proteins | sample 101ome_26_FD_133004 | JGI IMG/M metagenome (GOLD analysis project Ga0181572, IMG submission 133004) | Coastal salt marsh microbial communities from the Groves Creek Marsh, Skidaway Island, Georgia - 101408AT metaG (megahit assembly) | ecosystem: Environmental > Aquatic > Marine > Intertidal zone... | reverse complement strand
TAAATAGGCCATAAAATAGCCACATTGCTATAGTGTAGTATGGTCGGTCCGGAGGGTAGTGTGGACCTTGAGAGTAAGTATGAGAATTCTGGCAGCCGCATTTCTGATGCTGGTGGTACTCGCGGTCGCGGGTGCGGGCGCGGTGCTGTACGGTTTCTACCATTTCGGAAAGGGACTTCCGGAATATCAGCAGCTTGCCGATTACAATCCGCCCGTTGTGACGCGCATTCATGCCGGCGACGGCCGCCTGATGGCGGAGTTCGCCCGCGAAAAGCGTGTGTTCATCCCGATCGAGGCAATGCCCAAGAAAGTGATCAAGGCGTTTCTGTCGGCCGAGGACAAGACGTTCTATACCCACTGGGGCATCGACATCCCCGGCATAGTCAGGGCCATGATCACCAACCTTCGCCGGATCAATACCGACCGGCGACCGATAGGCGCCTCGACGATTACCCAACAGGTCGCGAAAAATTTCCTGCTGACCAATGAAGTCTCCATCGCCCGCAAGGCGAAGGAGGTCATTCTGGCGCTTCGTATCGAGCGCGCGTTTTCGAAGGACAAAATCCTCGAGCTCTATCTGAACGAGATTTATCTCGGGTTCGGTTCTTACGGCGTTGCGGCCGCGGCGCTGAATTACTTCGACAAATCGCTCAACGATCTGACGCTGGCCGAGGCCGCCTTCCTGGCCGGGCTGCCCAAGGCGCCCAACAACTATCACCCCATTCGGCGGCCCGAAGCCGCGCGCGCCCGGCGCGACTACGTGCTGAACCGAATGGCGGAAGACGGCTATATTTCGGTGACTGCGGCGGCGGCCGAAATGGCGGCCTCGGTGCAGGTACGTCCGCCCGGCGCCGCCGATGCGGCGCGGGCGGATTACTTCGTCGAGGAAGTCCGCCGTGAATTGCAGGATACATATGGCGACCGCGGACTTTACGGTGGCGGCCTGTCGGTCAGAACGACGCTCGATTCCCGGTTGCAGAATATAGCCGATACGTCGCTGCGCCTCGGTCTGTCGGCCTATGACCGGCGGCACGGCTGGCGGGGGTCGCTGGGCCGCGTGGATATCACCAAGGACTGGCAGAAGACGATGTCCAGGCACGCGCTGCCGGGCGATGTGGATCAGTGGCGAACGGCAGTCGTCCTGACCCTTGCAAAGGACGGCGCGGAAATCGGGTTTGCGGACGGTTCAATCGGCGTTGTTCCGCTGCAGGAAATGCGCTGGGCTCGGCGGTTCGATGAAAAGGACCAGCCCGGACCCCGCCCCGCACATCCCGCCGATGTGCTGGAAATCGGCGACGTCATCGCGGTAGAAGCGGTAACGAAGAAGAACGAGGATGAGAACTGGCCGGCGGGAACTTATGCTCTGCGCCAAATACCGAAAATCGGCGGTGCGATCGTCGTACTGGACCCGCATACCGGGCGTGTTCTTGCGATGTCCGGCGGTTTTTCCGCCGAGTTGAGCGAGTTTAACCGAGCAACCCAGGCGAAACGCCAGCCCGGGTCGGCGTTTAAACCCTTCGTCTATCTAGCTGCCCTGGACAAGGGGTTCACGCCATCCAGTCAGATACTCGATGCTCCCTTCGTGATCGATCAGGGGCCCGGACTGGGACGCTGGCGGCCGGGCAATTATTCCAACAAGTTTTACGGCGCCAGCCCGTTGCGCCTCGGGATCGAGAAATCGCGCAATCTGATGACGGTCCGGCTTGCGCAGAACATCGGTATGGAAACGGTTGTCGATTACGCCAAGCGCTTCAATGTGGTCGACGAGCTGGAACCCATGCTGTCCATGTCGCTCGGGTCCGGTGAAACGACGCTGATGCGGATGACGACCGCCTATGCCATGCTGGTCAACGGCGGCAAGCGCATTCAGCCGACGCTGATCGACAAGATTCAGGACCGGGCGGGCAAGACGATATTCCGGCACGATACGCGGCCGTGCGAGGGCTGCGAGACCCTCAGCTGGGAAGAAGAGGAACTACCTCAGCTGCCCGACAACCGCGAACAGATCGCAGATCCCAAAACCGCCTACCAGATCGTGTCGATGCTCGAGGGCGTTGTGAAGCGTGGAACCGGGCGCCGCATCGCGTCGATCGGCAAACCGCTGGCTGGAAAAACCGGTACGACGAACGAAAGCCGCGATACCTGGTTTGTCGGGTTCGCGCCCGATCTCGCGGTCGGCGTTTATGTCGGGTTCGACACCCCGAAGCCGCTCGGCAAGAACGAGACCGGCTCGTCGGTCGCCGCCCCCATTTTCAAATCGTTCATGGAAGCGGCCCTGAAGAATCAGCCTGCCATTCCTTTCCGCGTGCCGCCCGGACTTCAGCTCGTACGCGTCGATTCCCAGACCGGAAAGCCGGCGCGCGCCGGCACCCGCGGAGTCATTCTGGAAGCGTTCCTGCCGGGAACGGTGCCGACGCGTGCCGATCGTATCCTTGACGGCAGCGAGACCGACGCGGAGCCCGGAACCGGGGTTGCGACTCCCACGCGCAAGCTGCGCGGTTTATACTGACAACGAGAACTTTGCGGCCGGTCGCCGCAGACCGGTGCCGGAATACCCAACCCGATGGAGCACGGAACGACACATGCGCGCTGAAACGCAGGCTTTGGCCGACAAGATCGAGCAGTCTCTGGAACTGCTGAGGAGGCATCTTTGACCCGGATCAGGCATCGAAACGGCTCGACGAGCTAAATGCAGAGGCCGAGGATCCGGAACTCTGGACCGACCAGGAGCGCGCGCAGAAAATCATGCGCGAACGGAACCAGGTCGAAAAATCACTGGAGGATTTCCGAAGCCTCGAACAGGAACTGAGCGACGCCGTCGAACTGATCGAGATGGGCGAGGCTGAAGGCGATGCCGAGATCGTCGACGAAGCCGAAGCGACGCTTGAACGCCTGCAGAAATCGGCCGCCAAACAGGAGCTGCAGACGCTGCTGTCCGGCGAGGCGGATGCGAATGACTGTTTTCTCGAAGTGCATGCCGGCGCCGGCGGAACGGAGAGCCAGGACTGGGCCCAGATGCTGATGCGTATGTATATGCGCTGGGCGGAGGGGCACGGCTACAAGGTCGAACTGATGGAGGAAAGCCCGGGCGAGGAAGCCGGCCTGAAATCCGCCACTATCCGCGTCCAGGGTCACAATGCCTATGGCTGGCTGAAAACCGAAAGCGGCGTACACCGGCTGGTACGCATTTCGCCCTACGATTCCAGCGCCCGGCGGCACACCAGTTTCGCCTCGGTCTGGACGTATCCCGAAATCGACGACGACATCGATATTGAAGTCGAGGAAAAGGATCTGCGCGTCGATACTTACCGGTCCCAGGGCGCCGGGGGGCAGCACGTCAACACCACCGACAGCGCCATTAGGATCACCCATATCCCGTCTGGTATTGTTGTCGCCTGTCAGAGCGATCGGTCGCAACATCGCAATCGCGCCGAAGCGATGCGGATGTTGCGGGCGCGCCTGTACGAAGCTGAACTGCAGCGCCGGGAGGAAGCCGCCCAGGCCGAGCAGGACGCCAAGACGGAGATCGGCTGGGGGCACCAGATCCGTTCCTATGTGCTGCACCCGTATCAGATGGTCAAAGATCTGCGGACGGAGGTGGAGACGTCGAATACGCAAAATGTGCTCGACGGCGATCTCGACGATTTCATGGCGGCCGCGCTGGCCCAGCGGGTTGCCGGTCATGGGGACGAAGATGGCGCGGGGAGCGCAGCCTGATGGCCGGCGTCCCGATGGCGAACGGACACCGTCCCGCCGGTCTGATGCAGTTGCTTCATCCGGCGCTCGCCGCAGCGCCAAGGCCGGACAGGGCAGCCGTGGCGTACGATCTCGATGCGGCGCTGTCCGCCGTCGTACGGCTGCACGCGAATGTCGACGAACGCTGCGCGACAGCTGCGACGCTGGGCGCAGAACGGGAAGGCGCGGGCGTCTTGATCGACGAAAACGGCCTGATCCTGACCATCGGCTATCTGATCGTCGAAGCCCGAGACGTGACGATCTCGATCCTGGGACGGACCGAACCCATCGTCGGCGAGGCCATCGGCTACGATCACGAGACCGGTTTCGGCCTCGTCCGGGCGCTGGATTCTCCCGGGTTGGCGCCGCTGCCGTTGGGAACCGCACGTCATCTGACAGAGGGAGACTCGATCACGATCTCCGGATATGGCGGATACGAACAGGCGATCGCGGGCGAAGTCGTCGCGCGCCAGGAATTCGCAGGCTCCTGGGAGTATATGGTCGATCGCGCCATTTTCACCGCGCCGCTTCATCCCTATTGGGGCGGCTCGGCGCTGATCGCAGATGACGGGTCGCTGGCAGGGGTCGGATCGCTGTATCTCGAGGAGCCGCTGGGCCCCAATGGCGACGTCCGGCCCGGCAACATGTTCGTGCCCGTCGACGACCTGATGCCCATTCTGGAAGATCTGGTCAGCACGGGAAGGGCATCGCGGGCGCCGAGGCCCTGGGTCGGTATCCATGTATCGGAGGCGGAACACAGATTGTACGTCACAGGCGTGACGACGGACGGCCCGGGTGCGCGGGCCGGTATCCAGCCGGGAGACGCGGTGCTGTCGATCGAGGGCGTTCCGGTGGAAACTCTGTCGGATCTTTATCGAACGCTGTGGGGGGCGGGAGAGGCCGGAATTGAAATTCGCTACACTCTGCTGCGCGACGACGACGTCGTCACGGTGCGGGTAACCAGCGGCGACCGCTACGCATTTCTCGATCTGCCGCAGCGGCACTGACCGGCGCCGATTTCAATAAAAAAACTCAGGCAGCGCGTGCCAGCTTTCCGCCGGTCATCGGAACGGGGACTCCGGTGGTCGACGGCAGGCTGAGCGGCAGTCCGCGCAACGACCGCACGGCCAGAAACGCGAATGCCTGTGCTTCCATCGCGTCGCCGTCCCAGCCGACCGCTTCCACCGGATCGACCGGCAGGCCCGATCTCTCCGCCAGCGATGTCATGATCGTCGGATTGTGCCGCCCCCCGCCGGTGACCAGCAGACGTTTGGCTGGCGCCGGCAGGTGCTTCAGATTGGCGACGATGGTATCGCAGGTGAAGCGCACCAGCGTTGCCGCGCCGTCCGCCGGGGAAAGCCCGGCGACGATATCGCCATCGAAATCCAGGCGGTCGAGCGATTTGGGCGGCGGCGCGTCGAAATACGGGTTGTCAAGCATCCTGTTCAATGTAGTGCCGTCGACCTTGCCACCGGCGCTGACGGAGCCGTCCCGGTCGTAGGGCATGTCGGTAGTGCTACGTACCCAGTCGTCAAGCAGCGCGTTGCCGGGGCCGGTATCGAAAGCGACCGGCGGGGAGTCGCCAGACGGATCGATCCAGGTGACGTTGGATATGCCGCCGATGTTCACGACCGCGAGCGGACCGTCCAGGTCGTGGCTAAGCGCCTGATGATAGAGCGGCGCGAACGGGGCCCCCTGACCGCCGGCCGCTACGTCCGCAGCGCGGAAATCGTAAACCACGTCGTAACCTGTCGCCTTCGCCAGCCGGTCCCCATCGCCGATCTGAACCGTGATGCCGTCCCCCGGTAAATGTATGACTGTATGGCCATGCAGCCCTACCACGGTAATATTCTCTTTATATTCAGTATGTTGGGAAAGTAGGGCCTGTATTGCTTCTGCGTGGGCGTCGGTAATCAGCCGGTCCAGGGCCGTGTCGCGGGTGGGGTTGCCCAAGGCTCGCCGGATGGACTGTTCCAGCGCCGGGTCATACGGCACCGTGCAGGCGGGACCGGTATTGCAGACCCGTTCTCCGTCCGTTTCAATCAGCGCCGCGTCGATACCGTCCATGGATGTCCCGCTCATCAGGCCAAGGGCCCAGACAGGCGCGAAATGCTCCATGATCAGAACGTCTCTCCTGTCAGGTAGTGCTCGATGATCTCGCTGCCGGTGGTCTTCCAGACCCCGTCATGCCCGCCGATATAGGACAAGGCGTCGTCCAGCGCACCGATGCGGTGCGGCATCCCGATGATGAAGGGGTGCAGGCAGATCGCCATCACCCGGCCGGAGCCGCTCTCGACGCTTTCGCGGTAGAGCGTGTCGAACTGGCGCCGCATCATCTCGGCGAATTCCTCCGCCGTTCGTCCCATGCGCAGGCATTGCGGCAGGTCGTTGATCTCTCCCGAATAGGGGATCGAGCATATCCGACGTCCGTCGACATTCATCACGTAGGGCTGATCGTCGTTGATGAAATCGGCGACGTATTCGACGCCGCCGTCGATCAGCGCGTCCAGAGTAGTCCAGTTCTGCTGCAGGCCGCTCGATAGCCAGCCCTTCGGACGGGCGCCGGTTGCAGCTTCGATCCGGTCCAGCGTGGCGGCGACGAGCTCGCGCCCGGGCTGGTCGTCCATGGTGTGCAGATAACGGCTGTTCGACTGATTGTGACCCATGAACTCCCATTTGAGGTTCATCGCGTCCTCTATGATGGCGGGGTAGTCGTCGCAGACCTCGCTGTTGAGGGCGACCGTGCCGCGGATGCCGTGCTTCTCCATCACCTCCATCATGCGAAAAATGCCGATCCGCGCGCCGTAATCCCGCGGCGCCCAGTTGATGACGTCGGGCGCCACGCCGGTGCCGCCCGGTACAGGCTCGTTGAGTGGAAACGTTTCGATGTTGGGCACGATCCACAGCGCGATGTGGTTGCCATCGGGCCAGACAACTTTCGGCCGCCGGTTGATCGGCGTATAGGCGAACGGTCCGTATCTTTGCGGTTTCATCTTTATCTCCCCTGAATCGCTCACCAGTCTGGCGTCAGCTGAGTGGCGGCGCAATAGCGATCGCGACGCTCGGCGTGGATTTCACCGGGACGCTGTGATACCAAGCGGCGCTCACCGACTTACAGGCTCTGAACCATGACCGACCCCAAATCGGCTTTTCTGAAAACCGTCACCGCGCGCGGCTTCGTGCATCAATGCACCGATACGGAGGCGCTCGACGCAGCGCTATCCGAAGGCACGCCGAAGATCTGCTATATCGGCTTCGACTGCACCGCGGATTCGCTGCATGTCGGCTCGCTGCTGCCGATCATGCTGCTGCGCTGGTTTCAGAAATCCGGTCACAAGCCGATCGTCCTGATGGGCGGCGGCACCACCAAGGTCGGCGACCCATCGGGCAAGGACGAAGCGCGTCAGCTGATTACAGAGGAAACAATCGCCGCCAACAAGGCGGGCATTCAGGGGGTATTCGAAAAATTCCTGAACTTCGGCGACGGACCGACCGATGCGATCATCGTGGACAACGCCGACTGGCTGGATGAGCTGTCCTACATTCCGTTCCTGCGGGATTACGGCCGGCATTTTTCGGTCAACCGGATGCTGGGCTTTGAATCGGTGAAACTCCGCCTCGACCGCGAACAGCCGCTGTCGTTCCTGGAATTCAACTACATGATCCTCCAAGCATACGATTTCATGGAACTGAACCGCCGCCACGGCTGTATCCTTCAGATGGGGGGATCCGACCAGTGGGGCAATATCGTCAACGGCGTCGAACTGACCCGCCGGGTCGATAGCGCGCAGGTGTTCGGACTGACATCCCCGCTGATCACAACCGCGTCCGGCGCCAAGATGGGCAAGACCGCCGACGGCGCCGTCTGGCTCAACGCCGACCGGGTATCGCCCTACGACTACTGGCAGTTCTGGCGCAACACGGCGGACGCCGATGTCGGCCGCTTTCTGCGCCTGTTCACCGACCTGTCGCTGGAAGAAACGCAGCGCCTGGAATCCCTGCAGGATGCGGAGATCAATGACGCCAAGAAGATCCTCGCCACCGAAGCGACGGCCATGTGTCATGGGCGCGCGGCGGCGGAAGAAGCGGCCAATACGGCGGCCGAGACCTTCGAACAGGGGCAGAGCGCCGAGGGCCTGCCGACGGTCGAGGTCCCCGCCGCGGAACTGGCCGACGGCATCGCCGCTTTCGCCCTGTTCGCCCGTGCCGGTCTCGCCAACAGCAACGGCGAGGCGCGCCGTCTGATCCGCGGCGGCGGCGCCCGGCTGAACGACCAGAAAATCGCCGACGAGAACGCCAACGTGTCGGCATCCGATGCCGATGGCGACGGGGTGATCAAGCTTTCGGCCGGCAAGAAACGCCACGTGCTGATCCGGCAGGCGTGACCGGCGCCGCCGCCGCGATAACGATGAAACTCTACGTTACCCCCACGTCGCCCTATGCACGCCTCGCGATGATTGCGATGCACGACAAGGGGATTTCCGACCGGATCGAGCTTGTCTGGACGCGGACGCGGCAGCCGGAAAATCCGTTGCTCGCGGTCAATCCGTCGGGGCGCCTGCCTTTTCTTCAGCTGGCCGACGGGAGCGGCATGGAGGATACAGACCTGATAGTCGATTATTTCGACGCGCTGGCGCCGCCGCGGAAATACGGGGTGCCCGACGGCGAAGCGCACTGGCCGTTCCGCCGGTTTGAGGCGACGGCGCGCAGCATGCTGGACGGCGTGTCGGTCTGGGCGCGGGAGATCATCCGGCCGCCTGACGAACAATCGCCGGGCATCATCGATCACGAACGCCGCCGGGCCCTGCGGCTGGCCGACTACTTCGAGACCGTGATCGGCGAGACCGCATTTGCCGGTGAACTGAACATGCCGCAGCTCCTGCTGTTCTGTGCGCTGGATCTGGAACGCCGCGTCCCGGAATTCGACTGGCGGGACGGTCGGCCGGCTTTGCGCAACTGGTTCGACGGTATCGCCAGCCTGCCCGCTGTGACGGCGCCTCTGCCGCCGGACAGCGCCTGACGGACGACCTTTCGAAATTCCGCGTCGCCGCGTAAAATTCCGCCACGAACCAGATCGACAACCGGGAGCGTTTTTCATGGCTTATTCGCTGGAAGACTTCTGCGCGGATGCGCGCAGCGAACTGAAACGGGACAGCGGTCCCGAGGGACGCGAACGTATCGCGCGCCATCTGGAAAAACTGCTGGTCGACAAGGATTTCGTCGCCGCACATCTCGGGCCTGAAAAACGCTCGGGCGCGGAAACGATTTATACCGATCCCGATTTCGATTTCCGCGTCATGGCGCACACCAACCGGGGCGCGTCAAACAATACGCCGCACTGCCACGGACCGTCCTGGGTGATCTACGGTATGGCGATGAACCATGTCGAGATGACGGAATGGAAACGCGAGGATGACGGATCGGTGGACGGGCACGCCGATCTGTCGGTGGACAAGATCTATGTCCTGAACGAAGGCGAGGCGCGTGTTTACAACGAGGGCGTCATCCATTCGCTCAACCGGCCGCTGGAGACAAGGCTTGTCCGGGTGACGGGATGCGATCTCGATAAAACCCTGCGCTATCGCTACGACCCCGAGAACAATGCCGTGAAGGTGCTGGAGCCTGTAAAGTAGCCATTTCCGGGCGTCACGTGTCGCGCACCGAGGGGTGAAAAAGGTCGGCAACCGATAACGGCGCGTCGATCAGGCCCTGATCCACGGTGTAGCCGATAAATCTCTCCAGGTTCGCGGCGTTGGCGGCCACGCCGCTGGTCCACAGGGACTGCCCGAAGGCGGCTGCTTCCTCTTCCGCCGTGTATTTGGCCCAGGGCAGTCGGGTCCAGTTGGGATCCGCCAGGTACGTCTCCGCGATGTGTTCGGCATCGGCGAACACCGACATCAGGTCGGTCGCCAGTGTCGGGTGCGCGTCAATCGTCTCGTTCTTAACCGCCATGACGTGCATGATCGGCCAGTAGCCGTTCCGCGCCAGGAAATCGGCTTCGACCGCTTTCGGGTCCTCGAACAGGCGCCGGAAGTCGGCCCTCCGCTCCGCCGGCACCTCTGGCAGACGGGAATAGAACAGCGCATCGATCTCGCCGCTGCACAGCATATCCGGCAATTTCCTGCCCGACGGTATCGGGGCGATATCGAAATCGGGGTTGTTGTCGATCTTTACCGTGTCGGCGTTGCCCACCCGCCATTTGATGTCTCTCAGCGATACGTTGTATTCGGTCGCGAGATCGCCCTTGGCGAGGACCGCCAGCGTCGTTTGAAATGACTGCAGCCCGACAACGCGTCCTTCCAGATCGGACGGCTTTTCGATGCCGGAACCGGCGTGCACGAATATCTGACCCTGGCTGAAAAGCCGTCGTGGAAAGACAGGGATAGCGGTGAACGGCAGATCCTGAGATTTCGCGACGATATAAGAGGCCAGCGACGTCTCCGCCGCGTCGAATTCGCCGTCGCGCAACATGCGTTCGTGGCGGTGAGTGCCGTCCCGCAATGCGCCGTGCTGACCGACCTGAAGGACCTGCAGTCCGGCGAGACCGCCGGGCAACCCGACTGTTCCATCAAAGAAAGGCAGGTGCCGGTCGTACCGGTCGAGAGCGATCGAGATCATTGGGTTGGCGCCTCGTTGTTGCTGGGTTTGCTGTTCCGGATGGCTTCCTCCTGGCTCGGCGTTTTGCCCTCGTTCAGCCCCTCGCCGCCGTCCAGAAGGTTACGAAGGAAGCCCGGCGCGAGCGCTGAGAGAGGGTTCACCGACATCACCGGCTTTTCGACCGGCCCGGAAACCTTGTACGAGGCGGCAAAAATGCCGCCGCCTTTTTCGCCACTGAAAATCGTGCCGATCACGGGAATTTTGCCGAGCAGACTGTTGATCGTATAGGCGGGAACGATCGTCCCGGTGATGTCGATGGCGTCGTTGCCGAAATCGATAGTGCCGGATGCCGTGATCCCGAGTTCCGAACCCACCCCCTGCGCATCCTTGATTGTCGCGGTATCGTTTTCGAACACGAAGGGCAAGCGTACGCGGCTGAATGCGATGCCTTTGCCTGCCGCGAGGTTGCTGATCCCGGTCAGGGACGCGATGGTAAGGAGGCGTGCCATGTTGGGCGCGTTCGCGACGCGGAACCCTTTCATTTCCGCTGCGCCTGTCCACGGCGCATCCGATCCGCCTTTGCGGACGCCCGACACCTCGATCGATCCACCGACGATCGTGTCCGTAATATCCAGCGCCTTCAGGAACACGCCGGCATCCGCGGAATAAAGCGCCATCACGTGACCTTCCACATTCGGCAGCATGCGAATCTCGATTGCCTTGCCGCCGTTGGGCAGCGCGCCGACGACATCGATATGTTGCCAGTGTGCGCCGTCGTAATGCAGCTTCATATTCACATTGTTGGTCGCGGCACCGGGGCCGATCCAGAATTTATCGAACGCGCCCGTCAGCCGGAACGGCGGCAATTTCGGCGCATCAACGCCCTGCAGGTCGGGGCCGACGAACGGCGACGCATCGAAACCGCTGCCCTTAACCGCGATTGCATATGCCCCATCCCTGTTCCGTTTGACATCCGCGGCGAATTCCGTCGATCCAAGCTTGAACTTGTACAGCGTCAGAACGGCGATCGCCGGGGCGGTATTTTCTGTCGCGTTGGCGAAAGAGATCTTTCCCGAGGTCGAAAATACACCCGCTTCGATTTCGAAGCGGTCGATGGTTTCGATCGTGCCGTCCCGAAAAGATGCGACGATCTGTGCGATGCCTGGGCGCCCCGGTTGTTTCGCCCAATCGAATCCCGGTACCGAAATCTTGGCGTCCTGCAGGTTCAGACCGGCGGAAAGCGACGCGGAACCGTCGCGGCGTTCTGCGTAGACCAGTTTCAGCGGCACCGGCCCGTCGATAATTTCCGGATGGTTCAGGTCGAAAACCGACGCCAGGGCGGCATCCGCCGTCAGTTCGGCTTCCAGCTGTCGCTTCGTGTTCAGCGCGCCCGAGAAATCTTCGGTCCACGTGAAGGCTGTCTGCGTTTGTGCATAGTCGGCATTCCCGGAGGCGGTCAGCTTGTCGTTTGTCACGGTCAGCGCGACGCGTCCGTCCTTGACGCCCTTGCCTTTCAGAACGTCTGTCATCGCCAGCCCCTTGATGTTCGAGGTTGCCGAGACGCGCACTTCGTCGGCTTTAAGTGCGTCGAGCAAAGGCAGGTCGATTTGCAGGCGCGTGGCATGCGTGCCCTCGACGCCTTCAGTCGTCAGTCCTACCCGCCGCAGCAGGTTAAGACGCGGATGCGCCACAAGCTCAAGCGCCGGTTTGACTGGGCCGCGGATCAGGGCTGTAACCCCCAGCATTTCCCGCGCGCTTCCTATCTCGGTGATGTTGACCGCGCCTTCCTCGATCGCAAGTTCGCCGACGCGTCCCCGATGGACGGCGAAATCGAAACGCTCGTTGCTGAACGTCGCCGTTGCGGCGGCGTTTATGATTGGCGGCATCGGGGCGAGATAATCGACAGTCACATCGTGTATCGCAAAACGTCCGTTTATCGAATCGACATTCACTTCGCCTTTGTCTGTGCCCTTGATTCCGATGCGGGCGACAAGGCTGGCCGAAGCGTCGGAGATCTTGCCGTCGCGCATGTTGGCGATTACCCAGTCGCGTACGCCGCCGCCTGTACCGGGTAACCAGAACTTCTGCACCGCATCGACCGGCAGTTCCGGCACAAGGAGGGTGACGTTCAGGGCGGCGAT
>Ga0181572_10002739_pt1 | contig 12478 bp, 10 predicted proteins | sample 101ome_26_FD_133004 | JGI IMG/M metagenome (GOLD analysis project Ga0181572, IMG submission 133004) | Coastal salt marsh microbial communities from the Groves Creek Marsh, Skidaway Island, Georgia - 101408AT metaG (megahit assembly) | ecosystem: Environmental > Aquatic > Marine > Intertidal... | reverse complement strand
CCAGTTGCAGTTATGGCTTGCTGATATGACGTATGAACTCTTCCTGTTTTTTTTGATATCTGCATAGGTAATTTGTCTGTATATCCAGTTTTCAATTTATTTAAAGATCTAAATTCTAAAATTAACTCAGGTATTTTGTAATCTACAGCTAAATATTGTAATGTATCCTCGTCTGTTGATGGCTTACCTGTCGGAGTTTTTTTTAATACAGGTATTTTTAAATCATTATATAAAATTTCTTGCAACTGTTTAGGTGAATTCATATTAAATTCTTTTTTAGTGATCTTAAAACATTTTTTCTGTATTTCTTTCAAAATATTTTCAAGCTCTTGACTCAATTTATTGAGTTTTTTTGAATCAATTAAAACTCCATTCCTCTCTATTTTTGATAAGATTGGTAATAGTGGAATTTCTATATCTCTATATATATTTACAAGTTTTTTATCTTTTGAAATTTTTTCCCATAAAAAATTATATAATTGATAACTAACTAAAGCATCTTCACAAGCATACTCAGCAGCTTTATCGATATCAATTTGAGTAAAAGATATTTGTTTAACGCCTTTCCCAGCAATATCTTCGTAATGAATAGTTTTATGGTTTAAGTACTTTTCAGATGCATTATCTAACCCATGCCTTATTGCTGTAGAATCGAACACATATGATAAAAGCATTGAGTCGTGTTCAATTCCATTTAAGTTTATATTATAATTTAATAAAACATTTCGATCATACTTTAAATTATGGCCAACTTTTTTAATCTTATCTGACTCAATAATATTTTTTAAAGAATCTAATACAAACTGTTTATTTAACTGCTTATATTTTTTTGTATTTTCATGTAATAGAGGTATATAAAAACTTTTCTTCAAATCTAAAGCTATAGAAATACCAACTATTTCAGCTTCAATATAATCAAGACTTGTAGTTTCTAAATCAAAAGAAATAAATTTTTTATTTTTAATATCGCTACATAAGCTCAAAAATAATTTTTTGTCTGTTAAAATATTGTAATTATTTAATACTATACTTTTTTTTCCTTCATCTATAATTTTTTTATCATCGCTTATGCTTTCTTTATCTTTGAGAAGAGAATTAAGTTCAAGTTTTTCATAAATTGAAACTAATTCTTTATTTTTTGTTTGTTTTTTAACTAAATCATCTAACGAAATTGAAAGATCAAGATCCTTTTTTATTGTGGCTAAAATCTTTGATAATCTTAATTGATCAACATTTTCTTTTATAGAGTCTCCAATCTTTCCTTTAATTAAATCTCTTTTACTTATTATTTCTTCAACATTTCCAAATTGATTGATTAATCTAGACGCAGTTTTGTTACCAACCCCAGGAACACCAGGTATATTGTCTGATTTATCGCCAACAAGTGCCAGATAATCAATTATATTTGAAGGGTTTATATCAAATTTCTTCTTTACTGCTTTTTTATCAACAATATCGAGCGTGATAGGGTTTATTATATTTACTTGCTCGTCAACTAATTGAGCAAAATCCTTATCTCCAGAAAATATTTTAATTTTACGCTGATCTTTAAACTTTTCTGATAATGTTCCTATTACATCGTCAGCTTCTACATTTTCAATTATTATTGGTGGAAAACCTAATAATACAAGGATTTGGTATAATTTGGGTATTTGTTCTACAAGTTCTTCAGGCATTGCCGACCTATTGGCTTTGTATTCTTTATAAATCTTATGTCTGAAATTTTTACCTTTAGCGTCAAATACTAAACCTATGTATTTAGGGTTATAATCTTGCCTTATCTTGTTTAAAGCTTTTAAAAACCCGTGTATTGCTCCAGTATTTTCACCTTTTTTATTTGTTAATGGCGGTAATGCGTGATAGGCCCTATATAAATAGGCTGTACCATCAATTAATATTAAAAAATCCTCTTTTTGTTTTACATTCATGGGCTCTATGTTGTTATAATCACTTCAAAAATAATATTTAAAAATCTCTATGTCTGTTTATACACGACTTACAAAAGAAGAACTAGAACAATTACTTAATCATTATGATATAGGTGAATTTGTCAGTATTGAAGGTATAAATGAAGGTATTACAAATTCAAACTTTTATCTTGAAACATCAAATAGTAAATATATTCTAACAATCTTTGAAGAACCAAACTTAAATCTAGATTATGCTATTAGTTTAATGTCATTGCTGTCAAAAAATCATATACCTTGCCCAACACCAATAAAAACAAAAAATAAAAAAACTGTGCTTTCAATTCAAAATAAGCCATTATCAATTTTCACACTTTTACCTGGAAATACTATTAGCAAAAAAGTACCAACAAAAAAAATGTGCGAAGAAATAGGTAAAACCATTGCGAAAATTCATATTTTTTCAAAAAATTTTGAAAAATTTGATCTTGGATTAAGAGATGGAAATTGGTTTGAAGAAACTGCAAAAAAAGTTAGACATTTTTTAGATCCAAATGATATTAAATTAATTGATAAAGAAATTTTAAATCAAAAAGAATGTTGTAATCAAAATTTACCAAGAGGTGTTATTCATTCTGATCTTTTTAGAGATAACGCTATGTTTTCAAATGAAAAATTAACCGGCGTTATTGATTTTTATTATGCCTGCAATGGATATTTTCTTTACGATTTAGCCATTATTGCAAACGACTGGTGCATTACTGACGAGAAAAAAATTAATTTAGAGATGCAAAGTGCTCTTATAAATTCGTACGCAAAGATTAGACCAATAGAAGATATTGAAAAAAAATTATGGCAACAAGTTTTAAGGCATGCTGCTCTGAGATTTTGGTTATCAAGGTTGCATGACAAATTCTTTCCAATATCTGGAGAAATTACTCATCAGCTAGATCCTGATGAGTTCAAGAACATACTTCTTGACAGAATTAATAATAATTATACTTTAAATATAAATGAATAAATTATCACGAATAATTGATTCTTCTAATGAAAAAATAGGAGTAATCACATCTTATTTGATTATACCATTGATTTTAATTACATTTTTTGTTGCATTTATGAGATACATACTAGATTTTGGTAGTATTGCTCTACAAGAAATCATCATATATCTTCACGCTTTGATATTTATGCTAGGAGCTGCCTATACGTTAAAAAATAACATGCATGTTAGGATTGATATTTTTTATAGTAAATTTTCAAAAAATAAAAAGAACAAAGTGAATTTTTACGGAACATTATTTTTTCTAATTCCAACTTGTGTTTTAATTTTTTTTACTAGCTATAATTATGTTTTGTCTTCAATCTTACTTTTGGAATCATCAAAAGAAGCTGGCGGTTTATCAATAATATATATTTTGAAATCTTATATAATTTTATTATCATTTTCTCTTTTACTACAAGGTTTCTCTGAGTTAATTAAAAACTTTGAAGGTATTAATTAAATGTTAGCTATATCTTTATTTATTTTAGTTATTTTTACACTAATGCTTGGTTATCCTGTTGCTTTTACTTTAGCTGGGGTTTCAATATTATTTGCTCTAGTATGCGGCTTGACAAATAACTTTGATTTATCAATATTGTATGCCCTCCCAAGTAGAATATTTGGAATCATTACAAACGAAACTCTAGTTGCTATTCCCATATTTATTTTTATGGGTATTATGCTTGAAAAATCAAAAATTGCAGAAAATCTCCTAGAGTCAATGTCAAATTTGCTTAGCTCTATAAGAGGTGGTCTAGGAGTATCAGTAATTATTGTCGGGGCATTGCTTGCTGCAAGTACAGGAATTGTAGGAGCAACCGTAGTTACAATGGGCCTTCTATCATTACCAACTATGCTAAAAAAAAATTATGATGTAAAAATAGCAACTGGAACGATTTTAGCATCGGGTACTTTAGGGCAAATTATACCTCCATCAATCATATTAATTTTACTTGGTGATGTAATTTCTTCTTCATACCAAGAAGCACAAAATATGCTTGGAATTTTTTCACAAGAAAGTGTTTCTGTGGGTGATTTATTTGCAGGTGCAATTTTTCCAGGTCTTATTTTAGTTAGCTTTTATATATTTTATATAGTTTTTATTGCAAACTTTAAAAAAGATTTAATACCAGACATTAAAACAAAAAATAAATTAAATTTAAAAGAAACTATTTATTCTTTATTAGCACCTTTGTTTTTAATCTTAACAGTGCTTGGGTCAATTATTATGGGATTAGCAACACCGACTGAAGCTTCATCTGTTGGTGCACTTGGCTCTGTTTTTTTAGCAATTATAAATAAACAATTTAACCTTAAAATTTTGAAAGATGTATTGATCCAAGCTTCTAAAATAACCAGTATGATATTTATTTTGCTCATTGGGGCTACAATATTTTCTCTTGTTTTCAGGGGGTTAGAAGGTGATATCTTCATCAACAATGCTTTATCAACTTTGCCAGGAGAAATTTATACGAAATTATTTATAGTGATGTTAGCTATATTTATTTTAGGATTTATTCTGGATTTTATTGAAATTACTTATGTAGTAATTCCTGTTGTTGCACCAATACTCTTATCTATGGGGATTGACCCAATATGGTTGGGAATTTTAATTGCTATAAATTTACAAACATCTTTTTTAACACCTCCTTTTGGTTTTGCAATATTTTACTTAAGAAGCGTAATGCCAAAAAATATTAAAACTACTGAAGTTTACAAAGGAGTGATTCCTTTTATATTTATTCAAATAATAACAATAATCTTAATTATAATTTTCCCAGAAATAACAACTTGGTTGCCAGATAAGGTATTTGGTTAAAATAAAATATTAATTACTTAACTCGTCTTGTTGCTCAGTGATTCCACCTTCCCAACCTTCAGATACATCTGTATAGGCAGTATCTCTTATAAGCTGATATGTGCCAAAGGCATTTAAACAAACTAATGTAAATACTAAACCAGCCGCAATATATGAAACTCTTTTTTGCAATCTTTGTACTTTCGCAACTTTAATTTCATATATTATTAAACCAATTCCTGAGTATATACATATTGTGAAAAATAAAATTGCAGGCATATATCTCATTCCAAACTCTAGAATTCCTGTAAAAACAGTATATGAGCCTACTAGCGCAAGAATCATACTTAGATATATTGCTAAACTTGGTATGGTTAAATTTTTAATAAATGCAAAAGCAACATAAAGACCAAATAGTCCATTTATAAATAACCAAAATGTAACAACCTCTGGATTTAAAATAAAGGCAGGTGCTTTATATAAACCGCCAATTGAAACAGCATAACAAACCCCTAAAATAAAAAAGGCATATTGAGCTAATTTTGACTTATCAAATTTTATAGAAAACCATATTATCTGACCAGCTACGATAGCGTTTAATAAAAGAATAGTGTAACTAAGCCATTGATTTGTAAGTAATTCTTGCATTTTTTTCCCCGAATAACATTTTTTTATAATTTTTAAGTACTATATATTATCTCATTAATTGCTTTTGGTACAGACTTCTATTTCTATAAATTTAAGTAAGGTTTTATAGATATGTCATTCCAATTTTTTGTCTTATCTTTAAAAGAGCTATATGAGTCATACACTTCTTTTGCAAAATTACTTTTTATAGATAATTCTTTTACAACATCCTTTGATATCTCATAAAGCTCATTTAGTACTTCTTCTGGGTATGGTCTAATATCAACTTTATGTTTATTTTTAAGAATTTCTAAAGCATCATTATTTTTTGAGATAAAATCACACAACATATCTATATTAGCAATTTTTGCTGCTCCTTTAACAATATGTTGCAAATCACTAGGTAGTTGTGAAAAAACCTTTTTATTTATAAAACACTCTAAGGTTGTACCCGGTTCGTGCCAACCAGGATAATAATAATATTTTGCAGCTTTATGTAATCCAAAAGCAAGATCGTTATATGGACTTACCCATTCTGTTGCATCAATTGTTCCAGTTTTTAAGGCAGTAAACAATTCACCACCTGGCAAATTTACGGGTGTACCTCCAGCTCTTCTTAGAACCTCACCGCCAAGACCAGGAATTCTCATTTTCAATCCCTTTAGATCAATTAAAGAATTAATTTCTTTATTAAACCAACCTCCCATCTGAATACCAGTATTCCCTGCCGCCATAGGTAATAAATTAAAACTATCATATGCTTCCTCCCAAAGTTTTAATCCTCCACCCTTATACAACCAAGAATTCATTTCATTTGCTGTCATGCCAAATGGAACAGTAGAAAAAAACTGAAACGTATCATTTTTTCCTTTCCAATAGTATGCTGAGCCGTGACCTAATTCAGCAACACCTTGGGAAACAGCATCAAAAATTTCAAATGCGGGGACTAGTTCCCCTGCCCCATATACAGAGACTTTAATTCTTCCTCCAGATAATTTTTGAATTGTATCTGCCAAATATTGTGCTCCAGTTCCAAGTCCTGGGAAGTTCTTTGGCCAAGTTGTTACCATTTTCCAATTATATTCTGGTTTTAATTTTTGTGATTTAGATATAGAGGGAATTGCCCCCAAAAGAGCAACGCTTGATATGTTTTTAAAGAAATCTCTTCTTTTCATAATTCTTATTATTACATAAATTCAAGATTAGCAATCGCTAAAATTAACCATTTTTTTCCTACATTGTCGAATGAAACTTCAACTCTTGTGTTTGATTCAAAGCCTTCAGAAGATATAACTACGCCCTCTCCAAATTTTTTATGTTTAACTCTTTTCCCAATAACTGATTCTCCCTCAAAAATATTATCTAAATTAGAAAGATTGCCTCTATCAAAAAATTTTCTTGGGTTAAAACCTATTTCTTCAACAATTTCTTGCGGTATCTCTTTTAAGAATCTTGAAGGCATACAAAAATTTTCAGTTCCATACTGTCTTCTTAATTGAGCATAAGAGATATATAATTTTTTTCTCGCTCTAGTAATACCAACATAGCATAGCCTTCTTTCCTCTTCTAGGTTATCTTCTTCAATAGACATTCGACTAGGAAATAAATTTTCCTCTAAGCCAACTAAAAAAACTATTGGGAACTCCAAACCTTTCGATGAATGCAATGTCATAAGTTGAACACATTCATCCCATTCATCTCCTTGGCCTTCCCCAGATTCAAGAGAAGTATGAGTTAAAAATGCATCTAATACAGTCTCATTATCGTCTAAATCTACATTCAAAAATTCCTGAGCTGCAGAAATTAGTTCGTCTAGATTCTCTAATTTTGATCTAGATTGCTCTGTTTTACTTTTTTCATATGTAGACTTAATTTTTGTTTGTTTAATAATTTCATTTATTTGAAATGGTAAATCTTCTTTAGAAAGAATATCTTTAATTAAGTTAATCAACTTAAAAAATTCATTTAATGATTCTGATGCCTTTTTCGTAAATATATTTTCGTTCTTTAAAGCAACTGGAATTGCTTCAAATAAAGAAATTTTTTCTTTTTTAGAAAAATCTCTTAAAGTTGCCTTCGTTTTTTCGCCAATACCTCTTACCGGCGTATTAATAATCCTTTCGAATGAATTATCATCATTATGATTTACTGCTAATCTCATATATGCAATTACGTCTTTGATTTCACTTCTTTCAAAAAACCTAAAACCTCCATAAATTTTGTATGGAATTCCTTTTGATATTAATTTTTCCTCAAAAACCCTAGACTGAGCATTTGATCTATATAAAATTGATATTTCATCTCTCTTAAAATTATTTTGAACGAGCGATTCGATATTCTCTACTACAAAGTTTGCTTCATCAATTTCATCATTGGCTGAATAAATTTTAATTAAGTCACCGCTTTTGCCCTCTGTCCAAAGATTTTTACCCATTCTTGAGTTGTTATTTAATATAACGCTATTTGCTGCATCAAGAATGTTCCCTGTCGACCTATAATTTTGTTCAAGTCTAAATATTTTTATACCGTTATAGTCCTTCTGTAATTTTTCTATATTTTCAACCTTTGCTCCTCTCCAGCCATATATAGATTGATCATCATCACCAACAGCAAAAATTGATGTGTCGTTACTTGTAAGAATTCTTACCAAATCATACTGAATTGTATTTGTATCTTGAAACTCGTCAATCAAAATAGTTTTAAATAAATTGTGATAATATTTTCTTGTCTCTATATTTTTTTGAAATAATTCTAAAGTCCTTAATATTATTTCACCAAAATCTACCAAACCACTGTTATTGCAATAATCCTCATATATTTTATATATTTTATTATATTGAATGGTAATAAAATCATCGTCCTTTGTTTTGTTACTTCTAACACTTTGGTCTTTTTTTTTATTAATATACCAAGCTACTTGTTTAGGTTGAATTTGTGAATTTTCAATTTCATTTTCTTTCATTATTCTTTTAATAATTCGAATTTGGTCTTCGTTGTCTATAACCTGAAAATTTTTTGGTAAAAGTGCTTTTTGATAATTAGATCTTAAAATTCTATGACATATTCCGTGAAAAGTTCCTACCCACATGCTTTCAATTTTTATATTTAATGTATTTGATAATCTAGTTTTAATTTCTCTAGCTGCTTTATTTGTAAAGGTAACTGCCAGTATTGAATAAGGGGAATAATCATTGTCTTCTATCAACCACAAAATTCTCTGTATAAGGACGCGAGTTTTTCCACTTCCTGCCCCTGCAATTACCAAGCAATTTTGCGATAAATTACATACAGCATTTCGTTGAGCTTCATTTAAATCATTTAAGGTATAACGTAATTCCATTTTATTATAATAATCCAAATAAAATCATAACTAATAAAATTAAAAATAAAATTGAAGTTCTTAAATTAGAATTTTTTATTCTATATTTTAATTCTTCAATTTCATTTTGATTCCTATTATCATAAAGTTTTCTTTTAATTAAAGATAAAGTTTCTGGAAATTCAGCTATCTCATTTACTAATCTTGGACTATTTCTTGATATTTTTTTTATGAATGATGAAATGCTCATGTTATCCTTTGCCCATTTTTCAAAAAATGGTTTTGCAGTTACCCAAAGGTCTAGGTCAGGATATAAATCTCTACCAAGACCTTCGATATTTAATAAAGTTTTTTGTAATAATACAAGTTGAGGTTGAATATTCATCTCATACTGTCTTGCTACTGAAAACAATCTAAGTAATAAGTTGCCAAAAGATATATCTTTTAGTGGTTTCTCAAATATAGGCTCGCAAACGCTTCTTATGGAGTTTTCAAATTCATCTATTCGAGTATTTTCACCTACCCAGCCTGAATCAACGTGCAGTTCAGCTACTTTTTTATAATCTCTCTGAAAAAAAGCCTGAAAATTAAGAGCCAAATATCGCTGATCACTCTCTGATAGAGATCCCATGATTCCAAAATCTACAGCGCAATATTTAGGATCCTCAGGATTTTCATATGAAACAAATATATTTCCTGGATGCATATCGGCGTGGAAAAAATTATGTTGAAATACTTGAGTAAAAAATATCTCCACACCCTTTTCTGCCAATCTTTTAATATTTATATTATTTTTAACAAGATTATCCTTATCACTAATCTGAATGCCAAATATTCTTTCCATAACGAGAACATTTTGCCTAGTATAATCCCAATATATTTCAGGAACATATAAGTAACTTGAATTTGTAAAATTTCTCTTTAGTAAATTAGCATTAGACGCTTCTTTTATCAGATCGAGTTCACCAAAAATAACTTTTTCATATTCATTTACAATTTCAAGAGGCTTTAATCTTTTTGACTCAACCCAAAATTTATTTATAACTTTTGCAATAAAATACATTAGGCTTATATCTCTTTGAATTAATCTTTCAATCCCAGGTCTTAAAACCTTTATTATTACTTCTTTATTATCAAGTTTTGCTGAATGGACTTGGGCGACAGATGCTGATGCTAATGGATTAATATCAAAATCATTGAATATATTATTTATTTCATCATTTAATGCTTGTTCAATTATTTTTTTGGCTTCCTCTCCTGGAAAGGGTGTTACTTTATCCTGAAGTTTAACTAATTCTTCAGCTATGTCATCTGGAAGTAAATCTTTTCTAGTAGAAATTGTTTGCCCGAGCTTTACAAATATTGGTCCCAATTCTTCGAATGTATTTCTTATATTTTCTCCTCTAGATAAATTTTTTTTTCTAAACCATAAATTAGGAAAAAATACTCTAAAAAATTTTATTAGCCACAAATATCTGAAATCAAAAAGATCTTTATCTAATGAATTTTTCATTACAATGATATAAATTTTAATTAGTCGCAATATTTGTTTCATTATCTATCTACTTGTTATTTAATTTTTTAAATTTTGTCTCTAAAACTTCTATTTTATTTCTTAAATTGTCAACATCTTCAATGTGTTTATTTATTTGTTCCTTTGATGGGATAATATCAGTCTCATCACGAAAATACTCTTTTGTATTTCTTACAAAACTATTATCAATTTCATTTTTTTTATTTTTTAAAAAATTTATAAATTTAGATGTATAAAAAGCTATATCATCACTTGTATAATCAGCAATTATTTGTTCCCAATCAATATTTATTTTCGCCATAAGGCCCGAAAAATCCTCAGCTAATGCAACATTTCCAAAGATTTGTATAGAATTTTCAACATTAGAACTATTAATATAATTTAAAAACGCTATAGGACTACCTTGTAGAGTTAGGTCAGGCTGATTATCGATGCTTTCACTTAATTTGAAAGTATTATCTAAAACCTCTATGTATATTGTCGTAGAAGTATTATCTAAAATAATATAAATATATTTTCCATTCAATTTTTGAAAATCTTTTTTCTTGAGATTACTGTTCTCTATAGCTATTGAAATCGCTTGATTTATTTTTTCTATAACCATTTAGATTTTATAGCCTTTATGAATTGAAACAATGCCTAACGAAAGATTATTGTATTTACATTTTTTAAAATTGTTATCTTCCATAATTTTTATTAACTCATTTTGCGATGGATGCATTAAAATTGATTCTGCTAAATACTTATAGCTTTTTTCGTCTTTAGCAATATATTTTCCTAAATACGGAATAAAATTTTCTAAAAAGATGTTATATGGTTTTTCAATAATTTTTTCAGCCTTAGAAAATTCTAAAACTTGGACTGATCCGCCAGGTTTAAGGACTTGGTATATTGAAGCAAGAGCTTTATCTATACTTGATGTATTTCTTAAGCCAAAAGCTATAGTTACGTGATCGAAACTATTCTCCATAAAAGATAAGGATTGTGCGTCTGATTGAACATAAGATACATTATTAATAATGCCTTCGTTAATTAAATTATCCCTGCCTTGATCAAGCATGGAAAAATTAATATCACAGGATATTACTGAACCTTTTTTTCCAACTACTTTGCTGATTAATTTTGTAATATCTCCAGTCCCTGCTGCTAAATCAAGAACAACATCTCCTTTTTTTATTTGTGAACACAATAAAAAGTATTTTTTCCAAAATCTATGTACTCCAAATGACATAAGATCATTCATTAAATCATATTTTTTTGTTACAGAAGTAAAAACATCATTTACTAAGGAGGTTTTTTCTATTTCAGAAACTTTTTTAAAGCCAAAAGTTGCATTATTATTTTTATTGTTTGACTCTCTCATAACCTGCTTCCTTTAATTTCTCCAAATAAGCTTTCCATTTCTCAGAATATTCAATACCTAATTCATACAAATATTCCCAAGAATATATTCCTGTGTCATGACCATCATCATAAATTATTTGAATTGCATAATTCCCAACTAGAACAATTGTTTGTATCGAGACATTTTCTTTACCTACTTGAAGTTTCTCTTGACCAGGACCATGACCTTTTACTTCTGCAGAAGGTGAATACACTCTGAGATATTCTGCAGGCAAATCAAATGACTTCTCTGTATACTTTAAGGTGAGACAAGCAGATTTCTGATGTAAATTTATTTCTTGAGGTATATTTGTTGCCATTTATTATTCCTTTTTTATAGTTTTCTTTGATCTAGGATGTACTTTATCATAAACATTCATTAGATACTGATTATCTAAATGCGTATATATTTGTGTTGTACTTATATTTTCGTGTCCAAGAAATTCTTGCACAGCACGTATATTTCCAGATGATTCTAACAAATGTGTTGCAACTGTGTGCCTTAATTTATGTGGATATAAATTTTGTTCTACCCCTGATGCTTTTGCTAAATAGCTCATTCTAAGCTGAATATTTCTTGTTGAAAGATGTTTGCCACTTAAACTGACAAATAAAAAATCAGATGAATCTTTTACATATTTTGCTCGAGAATTAATCCAAGAATTTATAGTTTTTACTGCCTGAGAACCAATTGGCACTACTCTTGTTTTGTTACCTTTACCAGTGATTCTAATAATTGATTCATTAAAATTTATATTTGATATTTTTGTATTTGCTAGCTCACTTAATCTTAATCCTGATGAATAAAAAAGTTCAAACATTGCTATATCACGTGATAATAAGTCATTGTTTTTATAATAACCTT
>Ga0181572_10002738_pt1 | contig 12486 bp, 9 predicted proteins | sample 101ome_26_FD_133004 | JGI IMG/M metagenome (GOLD analysis project Ga0181572, IMG submission 133004) | Coastal salt marsh microbial communities from the Groves Creek Marsh, Skidaway Island, Georgia - 101408AT metaG (megahit assembly) | ecosystem: Environmental > Aquatic > Marine > Intertidal zone... | reverse complement strand
GTATTAGTAACGAGGTTGTAATTAGTGATGCCAATTTGGGAACACTTAAAATTGGTGATTTACAATCAACTACTCTCAACATTGGAACAAATAACACTCAATTCACCGTGGCTTCTTCTGGAGAAACAAATATTGGTAGCGACCTTACAGTTACCGGAGAGATGGCGATTGGTAAAGATATTTCTAATGGTTATGCGTTGGATGTTAGCGGAACTATTCGTGCTCGCAAAATACATGCTCCTATATTTAGTATTTTTGATTCATATACGGCGGGGTCAGGTTATAGGATGAAAATTGTAACGCCTACTATGTGGGAAGGATTGTCTTATGGTAATAATAGAGATAGTGAGAGAATAATATGGATGAACCCTAATGCAAGATATACTTTAATAAATAAAAACCCTGGACTTGATACCACTGGAGCTGGAATTATTGATTCTTATCCATTAACTTTACAAATATCAACAGATGACAGTTCCAATTATAGTTCTTCAGATGCCAATTGTACTTTTACTACCCCTATACATATAATACAGGGACCAACATTTAGGCTAGATGTAAGTAATGTTTTTACTGATACAAGTTTAGCAGGCCGAGATAATATTAACCCTGCTGATTATAGTTTATTTGAAGACGGAACTTATGGTAGTGATACTGTGGAGGATAAACTTTTTAAAACAAGGTATTATACTACTGGCGATCCGGAGATTGGTCATCTCCCTTGTGGTTTTGGGTTATATTTATATGGATTTGGTGGCTCCAACAGAGAAGCACAACATCAAACTGTATCATGGGGTGAGGGTGACCCATATTTCAGAATAAATAGACATGATAATGTAAATCTGGAGGGTCATTATCGTTGGGTGGTTACAGAGGATGCTGTAGATCCCGGAAAAGTTATTATTATTGAACCAGATATATAGTTGAACCAGATATAGATGAAGAATCATGATGAAAAGAAAAATAAATAATATGTAAATCAAAATCTATATATTATTCGGGAACCATCATTCCAATCATTATGGTCTCTGTCTATTCATAATCAATGTCTAACAAGTGTATCTAATGTGATGTGGCACAGACACACGGTTTACTTGTTGTTCTATTTAACGCACAATCACAAGCGGTTTTGGCATTGGCTGGCTGCTTCACATATCCGGGTTTCAAGAAACAACGGACACTTCCATCAGGATTTGTGCCAAGTGTATGTGGAACACGGTTAGGACGGGTTTGGGTAGCTTCACATAATTTGAACTCGGGACATCCTGAGACTTTTTTTTCCATTCCATATACATTCTGTTTAGATTGGGGCAATAACATACTATATGTATTATTATTGCTTGTGATACTATTTGCCAACTGATAACGCTTGTATTCACTATATTGTTTACTTGTTATTATTGATGGCTGTTGCGGTAGGTCTTGTAATACATGGCTACTTATTTTATGTTTTAAATAATCTCCTTGGGACATACTCTTTTTGACTCGGGGCTATATAATATATAGTTGGAATATATTTTATTCCACGATTGTTGTTTGATATTGTGTTTGATATTTTTGCTGTAAATAATACTTGTATCCATAATAAAAGATATATGCAAATACTATTCCCAAAAGAGAACCAAGAACCAACTGTTCTACACTGTGGGCTTTGTATTTCCACCGTTGTATCATTGTTAAAATGGTTAATCCCACACTTCCAATGAGCCAATATACATCATTTTTCAAAAAGAAATAGTATGCACTTGTATAAGACGCCACTTGTGCATGTCCCGACGGCATTCCATAATTATCATAATTCTCATAGTCTTCAAAATCATACAATTGTTTGGTGTGACACGGTCGCGGTTCTTTGACCCAATGCTTCAGTAGTTTATTGATTCCCAAGTTCATTAGTATTGTTGCTAAAAAATACCAAAAGTGTTGTGGTGTTTCGTATGTTTGTATGAGAACCATTATCACTAATATTGCAGGAGCCCAAAATCCAACAATGTCATAATATATTTTCATCTTCTTTGTCTATGTGCTATTGGAATAAAATATGTATATATACGAGTTTGATGTATATACGAGTTGTATATACGAGTTAGATGTGATTATAGATATTTATATTAAGTAGTGATATAAATATCAATAGGTTCCAAACGTGTTTGTATAGACGTAATATGCTTGTATTGTGTGCTTGTATATCTATGTATTACTTGTACTGGACTGATATAATTGTTCAGCAATCAATGAAAAATTCCAATCAGCATTGTTCAAATCCACAGGGTCACCCCGGTCTGTCATCAATTTTACCGTCATACGTTTTATATTCACAGGGCCAAAGTAAATACGTTCCTGATTCTGTAATGTACCCCCAAACTCTGTATATAAATCTCCATTTTGTAATGAACTTACTTTGATTGGTATTACTGCAAATGTATCTTTTGAATACGGGTTTAATTTGCGATTTGCTGTGATGGTATTATAACTATTTGCTTGTTCATTATTAATTGCGTTAATAGAAAAAAGTTGGCGTTCAGTCAATCGGTTATAATTCACCTTTTCTTCTGCACTTACACGCGATGTTTGGGAACCCGGGTCACATAATATGCTATTTCTCAACGCATACGATGGCAATGCTGAAATCTCTTGTGTTGGAACGTTTGTAATCAAGCCATCGTTCAACCGATTTTGATTATAATCGTCAATGACTAAAAACAGTTTATCATATAATTCTACAGATACAGTTGAATCACCTGTTATTGCAATGACACCATTTGAGTTAGTGAAAACATTATCATTCACAATCGTAGCATCATTCAATTCATAAGTTGTGCGGGTTCTGAACCCCAATAACCATCCAAGTGTTGCATCAAACGTAGTGCTTCGGATACTTGATACTGATGCATAACAACTTGTGAATGTTTCTTCGCTGTAAAATTCTAATTTAAAATCTTCGGATGTATATTGTTTCAATATATTGGTATGAAATTTAATATATTCTTTATTCAATGTTTGATCCTGTATAATGTTAAAATAGGATTCTTCTGTTAGAGTATTTGTTAAGAGTTGTGCGTTCATTTCAGCAATCAATTCTGTGCGATTATATGTATTTGGAGGAATAGTAATAGTAATGTCATTTTCATCATTGCTTGATGTTACACCAGATTCGTGTGGTATGAGTTTAAATGTATTATTGGTTTCATCTAATGTAATTTGATTTACTGTAATAGATGTTAGACTTAATGTGTCACTACTATATCCCAGGCTTTGTTGATATATACTGGATAAATCAATTGGAGGAGTTTGTATAGTCGGGTCATAAACATAGTCAGGATTGAATTCTAAATCGGATACATAATACGTATTACTTATGTCTATTTGTTGCGCTGAAAGCGATGGGTCAAAAAACTGTATGGTGAAATCGTTTTCGTCCAAGTATTTTTCTACATTTACTGTTAATTCTGCTGTCAACAATCCTTGGTTTCCCTCATTAATCACTTTTAATTCGCAAAGTGATAATACATTGTCTCCATCAGCATCTGTGAACTCTGTAAATAAATAGTTGAATAATGGTGGTATTTCATCTATTGCATTATTTATTGTAATAGGAAAATTGTGATACGATATATCTTGTAATTCAATAGGTAATTTGTCTTCAATATTTACTATATATGGATCTGCTTTATCATTACCTCCACTTGTAGGATATAATGCCAATACAAAACTTGTATCAATACTATAAATTGAATTTATTGGAAATTCACCTCTAAACACATTTTTACTCGTTAAATCAACAAATGAACCGTCTATATATTCTCCTTGCGTTGAACCTTCAGCAATATTCAGTGTTTTTGTCAAAAAAGATTGTCCGTATGTTGTATTACTAATGTCCCCGTGATAATCGCTATTATTGAATGTTTTCAATATATCTATTTTAAAACCTACCTTTGAATCATTCGATAATGAGAACCCCGAATTCAAAGAATTTATTTCACCATTTGGATTATTTGTCGTTATACTATTTGCTATTGTGGTATTCAACCCACTATTAAATGCATTTACAAAGTTGGCCAAAGAATATCCATTTATATCAGAATTTGGAATATTTACTGTATAATCATTAAGAGTGTTATTATATACGGGGTCTGAATTATTACCATATCCATTTGGATTCACGCATTTTATTTCAATAAACAAATTACGATTTACTACTATTTCTTCTTCTTCTTGTTTGATCACGGGCGTTTCACCTGTAATATCATTCATTTCATAACTTTGTGAAGCAAAACGAAAGCATGATGAAGTTCCGGTCCATATGTGGTTTGTAGTTTCACCGATTGATGTTTCATCCGGAAATTCAATATACACTTTTGAATTAGGTTCTAAATACACATTATTACGATTTAAATAAATACTTAAAGTGAAAAACGATGTACCATTATCTATGACATTGGAATTATTTATAGTTGTTTTATAAAAGCTTGATTCACTTGTTAAGTTGCTATTATTATTTAATGCATCATTTATAGCATCTATTAAGCTATTTCGACTATAGTAACTATTATTTACACTTGTATTTTCCAAATCTAACACCACTTGTATGGTATATTGAATGACAGAGGTTTGTTCGTTATATTCATCAGGGCCTTGATATACAATAATATCAAATGTCTTATTTGCATCTTCTACATTAAATCGCGGTGTTCTATTATTTGCTGGATTAAAACGTGTAGATCTTATACTATTAATATAATATGTATCAAAATTAAATCCCAAGAACCCCGGAATGGATTGAAAACGTTGTCCTGGATTTATTGGATCATTTGGCGTAGGGTCATTGGGTGACGTCCAAGTTGGGAAATAGACATAGTAACTCAATTCATTGTAATTTTTTTCAATATCTATTTCAAATGTTGCTTTAGAATTATCACCATCGTTATTGTAAATTATTTGTGTAGTGCCAAAACTTACATCGGTATTGTTTGTTTTGATTGAACTTATTTTATTATTGATTTCTGATATCAATTTTTGTTGTGTATAATTACCCGCACCAATTTCAATCTTATAGTCATAATCCCCATTATTTATACCGGGTACATTTCCTTTCAACCAAATAAAATTACTTCCGAAATTATTATTTACCGTATACCACGTATAAGGTATGGAGATTGAATACAAACGCAATGCAACCACATCTTTTAATGGTTCTGATAAATTAAATGTAAAATCCGTTGAAATTGGATAATTTTCATCACGATATGAACTATCTATACTCATTATTCGCTTTACTGTTTGTAGTAACAAAGGATTTACATTGCCTTCTGTTACTGTAACTGGTTTTGATAGCTCAATATTTTGCTGGGTGGCTTCAATCTTTTCATCTTTTGTTACTTCTATATCAGTTACTTGACCGGTATACTCATCCAATGGGTTATCTTCGTTATATACTTCATCATCTACTACATCAACTTCATTTTCATTTTCATTTTCAAAAAAATGGTCATAGACTTCTGAAAAAAAAGTTGCCAGTGCCTTGTCTCCAGTATTTGCATCATTGTATTTATTAATTAAAAATATAATACGAGATTCCAATTCACGATCGGTTGGACTATCTAAATCCATCAGTTCATATAGTTCATCATTTGTATAATCACCAATACTGTATTCCATTTTACTAATATATTATTAGTTTTTGTTTTAATCCTATTTACATATAAACTATTGTTTTATAGTATTAGTCATTTATCCGTTTTTTAAACATTGAACGGATATAATCCACCAAATTCATTTTCTCCTTCCATTCATATATTGTCGACATTGGAAAGAGTGTTAATCCTTGTCCACGCTTCATATGTTTGTTTCCGTGAAAACATACATTGTCAAAATATTTGAATAACATCATTTCTTCTACATTACATTCGCTCCTATCTATCCTATAGCTTCCCATATAATTGAATCTATTGTATTTCATATTCTGATACACACTGTATTTATATGGACGTTTTACTTTGTTGCGAACCATCCCTATTCCTAATATTTTATTTGTATCATTATTCATTTCTAATACAAACATTATGGAGTTGGGTTTAATACTCTGGCTTACGTTATATGGAGAACAATACACACATTTGAATTCTTCCTTTTTTTTGCGATAATTTATATTTTCATTCCACGTACTGTTACTGAAACGCGATGTAATTATGTAATGTGTTTGTAATTTCTTGAATTGTCGTAGTGTTTTATTGTATGTTGATTTTTTATGTTTTTTCACTTGACGTGCATATTCATTTTGCGGTTCCTGGTCCTTGTCTCCTTCTTGGTCATGTATCATGGTACTAAATTTATATTGACAATGATTTTATGTGATATTATTTGAAGTACAGGTTCCCTACATTTCAATTTTATTTGTTGGGAACCTATATAAATATTTTTTAATACAGCTGTGTATAATAGAATAGTTTATTGTTATTGATGGACGACTTACATATTTCAGTTCAACATACCAATAATACTGTTGATAAATCAGCAAATATACCCCAATTTTTAACACTATTAGACCGAGAACAATACAATTATAGTCCTACATCATTAAGTGACGATGAAAAAAGTATGATTGAAGGACACAATAGTAGTGAAGACGAACATATTGATAAAAACGCAGAAAAACATTTCAATAAATATTATTATTATGACAAATCACAGAGCAATAAACTGGATATTTTACTCACTTTTATTAAAGGACAAAAGCATTTATTTAGTCATTGTAGTTCAGTTTCTAAACACAAGATGAATAGTCTTATGATTCCCACACTTATTATTAGCACATTTAATGGCATTTTTGCCCCTTTTTTCAAAGATTCTGGATGGATTAATAATGTATCGGCAGGTCTCAACTCAATTATTTTGTTGATGTTATCCATGATGGGATATTTCAAGTTTGAGGCATCGTCTGAATCTTTTTTTCAAATTTCAAAACAATATGACCGTCTTGAAACGGCAGTCAAACTCATGCATAGTTCCATCTACTTTAATAATAATATGGATTTTGACTTATCTACTACACAAGAACACCAACCACACACTATTGGAAATACATCTAAAAAATTATTGAATAAGCAATATAATGATAAGATACAGGCCATTGAAAATCGCATCAATGAAATAAAAGAAAGTCAACAGTTCAGTATTCCTAATGAAACACGAAATATATTTCCCATTATTTACAATATCAATATTTTTACACTTATTCGCAAGATGGATAATTATCGTAATCAACTATTATTTAAATTCCGTTCTGTTAATCGCGAAATAAAGGAAATTGTAATGAAACCTTCAAGTGATGACGATACTAAGCAACAAACGCATCTTAATGCACTATATAAAGTGAAAGCACAAATTAAAAATGAATTATATGAAACACTCAATGTTTATAGCAATATTGAAGACATCTTTTCAAGAGAAATAAATTATGCCAATAGCGTATCGTTATGGTGGTGTATTTTTCATAGTCATAAAAAAATGGATTTTTCACATCTTCATCCGATTATTGCAAGATATTTTACCTTTGTGTTTGAGGAAGGTTAGGATATATTCGCCAATAGTCTGGAAAATGATATACTAACTTGAAATATTTTTCGTTTTCCAAGTATGCTGTGATACATTTATAATTCTCTGTATTGGGCTCACATTCCATCTTTATAATAGAACGACAATACTCTTTTTTATTCTTAAGTGGAATATTTTTCACTTTTATCACTTGTCCTATATTCAACTTTGTCATCTTTTCCATTATGTACTCTTGTGTTATACTACTATGAATACGGGGAATACACCATTCTTTATACACCATTTAATTTATATGTATTGTTGTTGCGTCTTTACTTATTATTTGTTGGTGAGATATCCAATCAATTTTTAATTACAATAAAAAACTTATTGTTCTTGGGTGTTTTGTCATTTATGCTTTGGTATATTGAAAACAAAGGGTTTTTGTTTTCAATTCTATTTTGATTATGATAATTATTGGTTTCACTCTTTTAATTTTACAACCAGATTTTATACATTTATATATGTATGCTGTTTCAAAACAATGTTATGTATTTTACATTATATGAAAACACCCTTCCACACTATTTTAGTATGTTTTCTTTATGTTTGTTTTTTTCATATTTTTTATCTATACAACATAACCAAAAGAAAATGCCTGACGACAATATTGAACATTGGGACAATTTGGAAGATTTATTTGACACATCCAAAATACAAGATATTCAACACCAAGACTATATTACTATTTACTTTTTGTATATAGACAAAGACGATGATATTATTAAAATTTCAAAACATAATCATCACATAAATAATACGAAAACAGATATAAATTCAAAAACAGATGCACCTTGTTTTTTTGATAAAGACTCCATTATTAAAATCATTCAAAGACACACATTAACACGCAATGGTTCCAAATACTTGTTTGATAAATTATTATTGTACCATATTCCCTTGGAAAAAGAAGACATCAAAAATATACATTTAGATGAAAATTGGAAAAACCATTTTAATGACAACTTATTTGAAGTGAATATTTACAAAGACTGTACGCTACCGAAATCTCTTTCACTTTTTCATGACATCAATTCTTTTTTTGTATTTTACAAAGAAAAATGTGTCCTTAAATCGGCTTTGAAAAAATCGGGAGGTTCAAAACATACAAAGCGTGTTCGTTTTAATCAACATAATTATACTAAGAAAAACTGTAATGCTCTGCGTTGAATTTAATTGCATATGTGGTTTAGTGAGGCATATTTTGAATTCGGGATTCGGGATTCGGGATTCGGGATTCGGGATTCGGGATTCGGGATAATATATAACTAATTTTTATTTTATAAATATATAAACATTTACATGTATAATGTTGTAGTATTGGTATAACATTATAAATAAGTTATAATTAAGTTATAAATAAGTCATCATGGGAGGCCAAACGATTTCTCCACAAAGTATTCATACCAAAAATGTAGTGTTGGATTTTTTATACAAGCAACTCTATTTCTTTGAATTTAATATTATACGACATCAAAATATTCGCTCATTTGAAGATAAGTTGGAGCACTTTTTCAATATTTTAACGTCTCAAAACAAATACACATCTGATATTGATAAATCTGATTTTATACTTCTTCTTCAACGTTATATACATCTTACTGTGTTTATTCGCAATAAGCATCACGGCAAAGGACAAAAGTTACAGTTCTACGCAATGATTTTTCATCTTTATGAATATAATTCATCTTTTGCTATTCAACTTATTGAATCCATTTGGAAAAACGGACTACAAACTATTCATATTGGTTCGTTTTGTGATTTCAAATATTTGTGTCAATATATTTACGAACGAACGCATAATAGGCGCCATCCTTTTATTGAAAAATGTTGTCGTGTTTTTATCAGTCTTTTATGTAGCAGTAATAACTATTTTATGGCCAAATGGACACCCAGAGAGCACTCATCATTCCAATGGCTTTATAATAAATTAGTATATTATTACGCAAAACATACTACCAAAAACATTGTATCCTATAAACGGAAACAGAATAAATTCAAAAATAGATTTCGACGATTTGTGTCCTCATTATGTACATATAAAACGGAAAGTATTTTGACATTAAATGCTCTTCAAGACAAATCGTGTTTCTTATTTTCACCACTATCCAATATACTCAAATATAAACATCGTATTATTCAATCCCCAAATTGGGGAATTCAGAAGTTATTTCCCCCACATCCACTTGTATCTGCATCATTTGAACCTGGGAAAATTTTTAAACACATGTATAAATTGCTGGATACAAATAAACATCTCAACTATGATTCATTACATGGTAGGAATTATAAAAGTGTCATTGATTTTTTAAATTCTGTGTGGTCACATTATATCCATAAATGCAGCACGTTTATGGGAGAAAGAGATTTTATATTGCTTGTAGATGTTAGTATTATTAATTTTGACGGAAGCGATAATACATTTTATGATATGGTCGGTATGGCACTATTTACAATGCACTTTTCAAAGGCGAAAAAAAGGATTTTGTTTGCTTCTAATACCCCGTGTTGGATGAACTTTTCGCATTGTGAGACATTATATGAGTGTGTTGTTTATTTAAAGCAACAGATTGTTTCCATGTGTTGCCATACCTCGTGTGAGATGATTGGTTCTATTTCAACACTATTACGTGCGTTTCAAGATACACCTCATTCCCCATTCAACATTTACACTTTTGATTTGATTTTTTTACATGGTAATCGTAATGCTTTTTCAAAACCGTGTATTGAATGTGTGAAACATTATAAGTCATTTTTTAATAAGTTTATTTTTTGGAATTTCTGTAATAGTCATACCATTCAAGATATTGAGGATATTCATAATTTTGAAAAGAAATGCTTGTTTATTAGTGGCAATAACACAAATAGTCTTCTTGATATTTGCAATACCACTACTGTGCTTCATCATTTTCTACATAAAATCCGACAGCGTCATTATTTGATTCTTGATTGACAGTTTATAATATGAAATATGCAATTGATCATACAATTTGTCATTGTTTTGTGTTTATTTTTCATTATATCATTAAATTATTGATATAATGGTGTTGGAATCTGGTTTGGAATCTGGTTTGGATTTATTTGTGGTTGATTTATTTGGATACACGTTTCACATATTCTTCATAATGTTTTTTTGAACCTTTCATTTCTTTTACGTGTTCTGTCGTGACATTTTTATTTATCTTTTCCTTTTCTTTTTCGTTTATCGTTTTCAACTTTCTTGATATTTTCTTTTTGCTTTCTTTCAACGATGTTAGATTATATAACTCTTTTAATTGTTTTCGCATTTCTTTTCCATTTTTACGCTCTTTTGGATGTGCATATATCTGTTTTTCCAATAATGATATAAATGATTCTAACTCATTCTCTAAATGGTAGTGATGAATTATGCGATAATACATTGCACACAAAGCATATATATCCCACGTTACATAATTTTTCATCAATTCACTGTATAATTCTTTACACCGTTTTCCTACAAATCCATTTAAATATTCTGTACATTGGCTTTTATACTCATACACCACTTGAACATTTTTCATGAATTCACTCATTATTGGATTATATTGCTGAAAATCACTTATTACTATATCCACATCCTTTTTCGTAAATTGTGTATCTTTCCACTCTGTCATTGCTGTCCCCTTATTATTTACCATATACGATATTACAGCAATATCTATACACCACGGAACGTAATCATACCCATATATAAAAAACACATGGTCGGCTTTGAAATCCGTAACGTCAAACGACAATCCATAATCTATAAGTACGGGCTTGTTTGTTTTATCTTTTAATACAATATTATCTTGTTTGACATCCATATGAACAATATGATGGTCATTCAACAATTGAAATTGTTTTAACAAATCCATGGCACTATTTACTACCAAACGAATAAACAACTTGGGATATTGATTAATTAATAATGACAATGCACTATACAATGTGTTTTCTCCCACATATTTCATTTTATTTGATATGAATTGTGATTGTTTATCATATAACATACAGCTATTCAGCTCTTTTTCATCAATATGTGAAATATCCAGCGGACACGTTTCAATAATTGGAGAAAAATATTTACTGTAGTTTGGGATTTTCATTATTTTTTTCCCAATGTCAATTTCGTTTTGTGTTGCACTTTCTTCTTGTTGGACTTTTGTAATGTATGATTGTGTTGTCTTTTTTCCGTCGCATTTTATCCCGGGCCGATATACACATCCGTAACTTCCTTGTCCCAGTAAATTCAATTCATTTTTTGATGACATTTTAATATATTTATGGTATTTTATGGTATATACTATATATATTACAATACCATTTTATATATATTTTTATTTCCAATATAACAACCAAAAGATGGTTATATTGTCGTCCTTAAGAGGGTTCGAACCTCTGACCTTGTGATTAACAGTCACACGCTCTAACCAACTGAGCTATAAAGACATTTTTTCATATACTCTTACTAAATTCATTATCATATACTACATACACACATTACATTCACACATTACATACAAACACGATTGTTGATGCAATCACAGGGACTTGAACCCTGGACCTTCGGCTCATAAGACCGACGCTCTAACCAACTGAGCTATGAATGCAAGGTAGGTCTCACTGGGAATTGAACCCAGATTACGGGAATCAAAACCCCGGGTGATAACCATTACACTATGAGACCACCATTATTTTTAATCATATACATTAGCATCGAAAGGTTTCGATCCTCCGACCTTCGGGTTATGGGCCCGACACGCTTCCTCTGCGCCACGATGCTTCTACTATTTAACCATATACTTAATTGCAGCGAGTGGGATTCGAACCCACGAAGCTAATGCAACAGATCTTAAGTCTGTCCCCTTTGACCGCTCGGGAATCGCTGCT
>Ga0181572_10002737_pt1 | contig 12487 bp, 11 predicted proteins | sample 101ome_26_FD_133004 | JGI IMG/M metagenome (GOLD analysis project Ga0181572, IMG submission 133004) | Coastal salt marsh microbial communities from the Groves Creek Marsh, Skidaway Island, Georgia - 101408AT metaG (megahit assembly) | ecosystem: Environmental > Aquatic > Marine > Intertidal... | reverse complement strand
TGTAAACTCCCAACTACAGAATAAAAAACAATATGAACTACTGTCCCGACAACTAAAAATAATAGAGTGAGCATTACCCATGCAGAGTTCGATAAAGATGGTATAACGATGCCAAATATACTTACACTTGTTGTTCCATCTGATACAAACGTGCTTATATACCAACCTATAAAGGCTATATATAACAACGATGCAATAATATATCTCTTAATATGCATAATGCTTCCTTTTTTGTTATTTAGTTTTTTCTACAATCTCTCTACAATCAATACAGTAAATTGCATGTGGTTTAACTTTGAGTCTTTGGAATCCTATCTCATCTTCACACATAGCACAAATGCCATATTCACCAGAAGATATTTTAGCTAATGCTACATTTATATCCCTTAACTCTTGTTCTTGTTGCTGAACAATTACACTTTCAACCATTGAACTATTATTAACTGAGGCATGATCACCTTCATCATTTAATTCACATGAACTAAGTTGATCTAATTCATCATTTACACCATTAATATTTTTTAAGATCTGTTGATTACGATCTTCTAGAATCTCTTTAAAATAATTGAGTTCACTCGTTTGCAATTTTTTTGTCCTTTAATGTCTTACTTGTGGTATGGATGATTCGTGAGGATAGAAAAACCTCTATAGATCTGTTCTAATAAAACTGCCTTGGCAATTTTGTGACTCATTGTTAGCTTTCCTAAGCTAATAACCTTATCACTCTTCTTTAAGAACTCATCCTCAAATCCATAAGCTCCACCTATGAAAAATTTCACCGACATTCTATCATTTAAAAGCTTACTAAAATCAAAACTGTCGATTAATTTTCCATCTGGATGTAAAATAACAGAATAATCTTTACTAATATATGGTTCTAGAGCTTTTGTATATGCCTTCTGAGAGGCTTCACGTGAAATTGTGTGTGATTTCGCTACATTTTTAGGAAAAATTTCAATATCTGTAAGTTTTGCATGCCTTGAAATCATTTTTTCAAGATCTTTATATAAAGGATCATAAATTGATTTTTCTTTTTTCGCTATGGAAACAATATCAATATTCATCATCTATTGAAGTAATCCACTTCCAATAACATGATACGTAACATTGTGAAATGTATCTGACTTTTTTACCCCACCAATTGCAGCAACGTAATGTTTTGATTTTGCAGCTATTTCATCCAAAGTATTTCCCAAATAGTTTGTAACATTTTTTGTAGATGTTGATCTATATGCACCTAGACCAATATAATTAAGATCCATCTTGTTTGCTTCTTTTATCTCTTGAAGATTATGTGTTGAAATACCAAGAATTTTATCTTTGCCAATTACAGTACGTAAAACAGAAACTGCTTTATTTCTATCTTTATCAATTGCTAAAAGATCTTCTTGACCAACATGTACACCATCGCAAAATTCAATCAATTCGTAGTGGTCATTAACTATCAAAAAACCATCATAATTTTTTCGAATATGAATAAGTTGATGTTTTATAAATGCAATATCTGCTGTTTTATTTCTGTACTGAATTATTTCAGCATTATTATTTTTAGCAATAGAAATAAATTGATCTAAAGAGATCTTATGAGTATCTAAAAGAGTCTGATCGCATAAAGCATAAAGTCGCATCTAAATCTATGCGACTTTCATTAAAGTTAAAAGATCTGCAAGTGTTTTTTTAAGGTCATTTCTATTAACAATCATGTCGATTGAACCTTTTTCAAGTAAAAACTCCGCTCTTTGAAATCCATCTGGAAGTGCAGAACCAATAGTTTGCTCAATCACACGTGCTCCAGCAAAACCTACAAGTGCACCTGGTTCAGCAATAATTATATCACCAAGGTTTGCAAAGGATGCAGAAACTCCTCCCATCGTAGGATCAGTAAGCACTGAAATGAAAGGAAGTTTATGACGTCCTAATTTTGCCAAAGCTGCGGAAGTCTTGCTCATTTGTAGTAAAGAAAATGTGCTCTCTTGCATTCTAGCCCCACCTGATGCACTCAAAATTATGAAACCTTCTTTATTTTCAATTGCACGATTAACTGCACGAACAATTTTTTCACCCTCAACAGAACCTAAAGAACCACCCATAAAAGCAAAATCAAAAATAACCATTTGTGCACTTACACCATTCATCTGAATTGTACCACTGACAACTGAAGATGTTTTACCTGTTTTTGCATGAGCTTCTTCAAGTCTTTGTGTGTAAGGCTTACTGTCAACAAAATTTAAAGGATCAACTGGCTTAAGAGTTGCGTCATGTTCAACAAAAGTTCCCTCATCAGCTAGTAATTCTATTCTCTCTTTTACACCAATTCTAAGGTGAAATCCACATTTAGGACATACATAATTTTGATTTTCAACTTCTTTGTAATACATAAGAGAATCACATGCTTTACATTTAACCCAATGTGCTGATGCTTCACTTTTTGATGCTTGAGCACTTGATGATTCTTTAGAAAAAAGGTTTAATAGGTTCAAAGTTTTATCCTTAAAATTAGTTAAATTATAATGTGGACTATTATAGCCAAAGATTACTTAATATGTGCAAATCAATATGATATAATCACATACAGATCAAAATATAAAGGGAAAAATAAATGAAAAAAACACTCACACTATTATCATCTTTACTTATTTCAAGTGGCTTATTGTATGCTGATAAACCTTCTTGGGCTGGAAATGGTGGTAAACCAAATTCATATGAAAAACAAGCACACACAGATGCTATGACTCAAAAAAATAAACACAAAAAAGAAAAGAAAAAAAGGTCAACCGAAAATTCATATAGTGATGAAGAACAGTACACAAACAATAAAAAAGTAAGTTATGAAGGCGAAGGAAGAAGCGACTCAGAACATATTGATAAGAAGATTGATGAAACGAAAAAAAATTGGATTAATAAATTTTTTGATTTTGTAAATTAATCATTCAAATAATTTAGATCTGTTTAGTTTTCGAAAAATCTCGAAAACTAAACAAATATTTTACTTCAATAATGAGTGAGAGATACTTCTAGCAGCTTCACGACCATCCAAGGCTGCTGTTACAACCAAATCAGCTCCCCTAAAACAATCACCTCCAGCATAGATACCTGCAGTACTTGTCTCATACGTTTCTTCATTAATTATTATTCCACCCCATCCATTTGTTTCTATTCCATTTTCAGCTAAAAATGAAGGAACAACAGGATCAAAACCAAGTGACATAATCACTATGTCTGCATTCACTCTAAACTCGCTACCTTTTATCTCTTCCATTTTTTGACGCCCAGATTCATCTTTTGCACCAAGTTGTGTTTTTGTAGCTTCAACAGCAATTGCATTACCATTTTCATCAAGAACAATCTCCTTAGGAGCTGCTAAGAAAACAAAATCTACACCCTCTTCCATGGCATTTTTGTACTCTTTTCTAGAACCCGGCATATTTTTTTCATCACGACGATATAAACAAGTTACAGATCTAGCACCTTCACGCTTTGCAGTTCTTAAACAGTCCATTGCAGTGTCACCACCACCTATAACAACTACATTCATATCTTTAAAATCATACTTCTTATCATATGAAATTTTGAAATTTTTTCTTTGTATTGAAGTTAAATATTCCATAGCCGGATAAACATTTGGAGCATTTTCACCAACAATTCCAGCTGACTTTCCTTTTGTCGCACCAACACCTATAAAAATAGCATCATGTGCATCTGCAACTTCTTCAAAAGTAATATCTTTTCCTACTGTAGTATTTAACACCAATTTCAATCCAGCCTCTTCAAGTAAAGAGATACGTCTTTCAACTATTTTCTTATCAAGCTTAAAATTTGGAATACCGTATGTAAGGAGTCCACCAGCACGATCTGCAGTTTCATACATCGTAACAGCAATTCCAGAACGTAATAGATACGTAGCAGCTGAAAGACCTGCAGGTCCACTTCCAATAATAGCAACTTTTTTATCTGTTGTTACACCTGGGAACTGAGGTTTAAGTCCTGCTTTAAAACCTGTCTCTGTTATGTGAGTCTCAATCGATCCAATTGTAATTGCACCATGACCATCATTAAGAGTACAATCTCCTTCACATAGTCTATCGTGAGGGCAAACTCTTCCCATTACCTCTGGGAATGGTGAAGGTTCATTAGAAAGTTTAAAAGCAAAATCCAAATCTTTTTCTGCAATAGACTTAAGCCATTGAGGAATATAGTTATGAAGTGGGCATTTACTTAGACAAAATGGATCCCCACACTGAATACATCTTTCACTCTGTGATTTTGCATCATCACGATCAAAAACTTCATATATTTCACCAAAGTCTTTTGTTCTTTCAACCACTAGTCTTTTTGCTGGTTCTAATCTATCTGTTGTTAAAAATTCTCTCATGATTAGTCTCCTATCTCTTCATTCAAAGGTAGTTTCGTTAAATTTTTTGGTTTAACTAACCAGAAGTTTCTCACTTCAATTCTATAAAATTCTAATAATTCTTCTGCTTTTTTACTTCCTGTCTCCACAACGTAGTCTTTAAGTAAACGCTTAAGGTAATGTCTCGCTTCATCACCCTCATCAGTATCTATACGTACAGCTTCAACAAGTTCATGATTCACATTTTCTATAAACGAATGATCTTCATCGTATACAAAAGCAACACCGCCTGTCATACCAGCACCAAAGTTGATTCCAGTACGACCTAAAATAGCCACAACACCGCCTGTCATATATTCACAAGCATTGTCACCACTACCTTCTACAATAGCTACAGCACCAGAGTTTCTTACAGCAAATCTTTCACCAACACTTCCTGAAATATATAGTTTACCACCAGTTGCACCATATAGACATGTATTTCCACCTGCTGAAAAACTCTCTCCTTCATTTTGCGATGTGATAATAATTTTACCGCCATGCATACCTTTACCTATATAATCGTTAGCAACACCTTGTAGGTAAATAGATACACCATTAATCAAGAATGCTCCAAGAGCTTGACCAGCGATACCTGAAAGATTAATTTTGATTGTGTCAGCTTTTAAACCTTCATCTCCATAATATTGCGCAATTTCACCAGAGACTAAAGCACCAAAACTTCTATTAAGATTTGTTATTTTTCTGGTAATTCTCATAGGATGATCAGGGTGCTTTATAGCACTCATAGCTTCTTTTAAAACATCTTTTTCAAACTCATTTGCATCAAAAGGTGGATTTGTTTTTTGTTGGTGGGTATTGACACCCTCTTCTTGGTGAAGGACAGCAGAAAAATCAAATTTCTTCGCAAATTCATCATCAACTACTTTAAGTATATCACTTCTACCAATCATCTCTTCCATAGTTCTAAAACCTAATTGAGCCATAATTGAACGAATATCTTCAGCTAAAAATGTGAAATAATTTATGATCTGATCTACTTGACCTTTAAAGAATTCTCCACGAAGCTTTTCATTTTGAGTTGCAATACCAACAGAACATTTATTTACATGACAAATTCTTAGCATCTTACATCCAACAATAGTTAAGACACCTGTACCAAATGCATATGACTCAGCTCCAAGTAAAGCAGCTTTAACAACATCAAGACCAGTTTTTAAGCCCCCATCAGCTTGAACTTCTACTAAACCACGTAAGTTATTTGCTTTAAGTGCATTATGTGCCTCTGCAAGACCAATCTCCCAAGGATTACCAGCAAACTTAATCGATGTTAAAGGTGCAGCACCCGTACCACCATCTCCACCTGAAATAATAATTTTATCTGCATATGCTTTTGCAACACCAGCTGCAATTGTTCCAACACCAATAGTTGAAACAAGTTTTACCGCAACTCTTGAGTGTGGGTTAATCTGTTTACAATCAAAAATAAGCTGAGCCAGATCTTCGATAGAGTAAATATCATGGTGTGGTGGAGGTGAAATTAAAGTAACACCTGGAACCGTATGACGTAATCTTCCAATGAGAGGAGTTACTTTGTGACCTGGTAGTTGCCCACCTTCACCTGGTTTTGCACCTTGAGCAACTTTAATTTGTATCTCTTCTGCTGAACGAAGATATGCAGGTGTAACACCAAAGCGACCTGAAGCAACTTGTTTGATTTTAGAAACTCTATCCGTTCCAAATCTTGCTTTATCTTCACCACCCTCACCAGAGTTTGATTGACCACCAATTGTATTCATAGCAATAGCAATTGTTTCATGAGCTTCTGGTGAAATTGATCCAAGGCTCATTGCAGCTGATGCAAAACGTTTAAATATTTTCTCTTTAGGTTCTACTTCTGAAATATCTATTGGTTCTCGATCACTCTTCATCTCAAAAAAGTCACGAATGAATTTCAAACCACGTTTTTCTACTAAATCTTTAAGCTTATCAAAGTCTTCTTTTTTCCCGCTTTTAGAAACTGCATGAATTGCATGAATCACATGTGGTCCAAAATCGTGATGTTCTTGTCCATTATAAAATTTATAAAATCCACCTATATTGAGTGGGAATATATTATTAAACCCGTCTTCACTGAATGCATTTGAATGGTTTCTTGTAAGTCTTTCATCTATATCTTCATAGCTTAGCCCACCAAGTGCTGAATGCGATGTAGCAAAACAATCTTGCACAACTTCTTTACTTAAACCGAGTACATCAAAAAGGCCTGCATTTCTATATGATGCTATAGTCGAGATACCCATTTTTGACATGATTTTCAAAATACCAGCATTTAAGGCAGTATGAACAGACTTTAACGCTTCAGCTTGTGTCATTTGCAACACATTTGATTCATTCAACCTCTTCACAACAGTTGCAAAAAGTAAATTTGGATAGATGGCACTTGCACCATACCCTATAAGAACAGCTGCACTATGTGAATCTACCATTTCACCAGTTGATGCAATTATAGAGACTAAATGACGAACTTTTGCTTCAAGAAGAGCGATATTTAATCGTCCTACAACCATAGCCATTGGAATAACTTTTATTTCCTGACTCAACTCTCTATCTTCTAAGATAATAATTCTTGTGCCTTCATTTTTAACTGACTCAACCACTGTCTCAACGAGTGTTTCAAGTGAAGCTTTTAAATCAGATTTATATGCTGTACAGAAAGTTTTATTTTGATAAAATGCCTGATATCTTGGAGAAGATTTATCTCCAAAAGATTTAAGTACATCTAATTTTTCACACGTAATAATTGGTGAAATAGATTTTAAACGATGTGCATGCGATGGGATTTCATCAAGAATATTATGTACTTCACCAAAACCTGTGTTAAGTGACATGACAACTTTTTCACGAATAGGATCAATCGGTGGATTTGTAACTTGAGCAAATTTTTGTTTAAAAAAATCAGTAAAAGTTCTTTGTTTGGTTGAAAAAGCGGCAAGTGGAGTATCATCTCCCATTGAACCTACAGCTTCTTTTCCATCTATCATCATTGGTTCGATAACCTGTTCAATAACTTCTTGAGTTATGTTGTAATACCTTTGTCTTTTTATAAAATTTTCATCGTCGAATTCATGGCGTGCTGTATATTGCTCTTCAACATGCTCTTGAAGATAAATCATATGTTCATTTAACCATTTCATGTATGGGTTTGAACTTTTTAGATAATCATTTATCTCTTTATCTTTAAGAATTTTTCCAAACTTAAGATCAAGACCAAGCATTTCACCAGATTGTAAGCGTCCTCTTTCTTTAATATCATCTTCATCAATATCTATAACACCATATTCTGAAGCAATAAGAAGGTTGTCATCATTAGTTATAATATATTTTGAAGGACGAAGTCCATTTCTATCGAGTACACATCCTATATAACGACCATCAGTAACAGAAAATGCTGCTGGACCATCCCATGCTTCAAAAACTGTTGAGTGATACTCATAAAAAGCACGCAACTCAGGGTCCATATGTGGAGCATTTTGCCAAGCTGAAGGGATAACTGCACGAACAGCTTTAAAAAAGTCCATCCCATTAACTATTAAAAACTCAAAAAAGTTATCAGCTGATGCAGAATCTGATGAATTCAGCTGCAAAATTGGTAATATTCTATCTATCTCTTCTTTTGTGAAGACTTCACTTTTAATAGACTCAGACTTAATTTGAACATTTATTCTGTTTCCTTCAACAGAGTTAATCTCTCCGTTATGTGCTACAGCACGAAATGGTTGTGCCAATCTCCATTCAGGTAAGGTATTTGTTGAAAATCTTTGGTGAAATAATGAAAAAGAGATTTTAAATGAATCATTTTGTAGATCTTTATAAAACTCTTTAATGTGCGTAGGCATTACAAGCCCTTTATATGAAAGAACTTTTGAACTCATTGAAGCTATGTAAAAATCTCTATCTTCAATTGCATGCTCACACTCTTTTCGAGAAAGGTACAAAAGTGCATCAAATCTATTAGTTGCCATAATTGAATTTGGAGTGATAAAAAGTTGAATTATATTTGGTAAAGATGCGATAGCCTGATCACCAAGTGCATTCGTATCTATAGGCACATCACGCACCATTACAACTTTAAGGTCATTGTTACAACAAATCTGGTCTATAGTTTCAAGATGATCTCTGTTTTTTGTAAACACAGATGCTACAGCAAACTGAGTTGGAAGTTCAACACCGTTTTCCGAAGCAGTTGCTCTGATAAACTCTTCAGGCATTGATAAAAGGAGTCCACTTCCATCTCCTGTTTTTCCATCAGCAGCTACAGCACCACGGTGCATCATTCTTTCCAATGCTGTTACAGCATCATCTAAGACACTTTTTGATGCTTTGTTTTTAATGTTAGCAACAAGACCAAATCCACAATTATCTTTAAATGATCTTAACAAATCATGATGTTCAATCATTAGTTCTCCTAAAAATTATAAAATTTTATACTAAAAATACTATTTTTAAGCAAATATTAATCTAAAATAGATTATTTAGACAAATTGGATTTATTATACTCAATAAAGCTTTAAAGAAGTATTATTTTTATAGAATATTTAAAACAACATAGAACATATGTATCAAATACTCTCAGGAAAAGTAGAAAGATGGAAGGTTACATCATTAATCTTAATAAAGTTAAAGAAGAAGATCTAATAGTTACAATACTATCAAAGGATACCTTACACACACTTTACAGATTCTATGGTGCTAGACATGGAACAATCAACATAGGTTTTAAAATTGATTTTGAAACAGATCCCTCAGCTCGCTCAACTATCCATCGACTCAAAGATGTTATACATATAGGCTTTAAATGGATAAATAACTATAAACTTTTACGACTTTGGCAAGATTTTAGCTCACTATTTTACAAACATCTAAAAGATACTCAAGATATAGGAAGTTTTTACTATAACCTTCTTGAGAATGCCTCAATGAATTGGAATAAACAAAATCCAAAAAGAGTTGCAATAGAGGCATATATAAAAATCTTGAAATATGAAGGTAGACTCCATAAGGAGCAGATTTGTTTTTTATGTTCTCAAAACATTACTAAAAAAGTTTCACTTATACGTGCTTTTTTGCCAACACATGAAACATGTTCCAAGCAAAATGGTGTAAATATTGATTCATTAAAAGAATTATACGAAAATGGATCAACTTTATTTTTAAATGATGAAGAAATAGATAGACTATGGTTAGTTTTACTTGAAGGTTTATAAATGTTTAAAATAATTCCAGCACTTTTTCTACTAATCTCATCTACATTTCTCTATGCTGAGAGTAATGTATCAACAGAACAAGAGATACAAATTTTTGATGATACACATGGAGTTATTTCAGAGTATGTATATGATATTTCTAATTCTGTTGACAACCTTTTAAGTGGAGAGTTTTTTAAAGAGAAAAATGAAGCAAGGAAAAATGTAAATTATAAAGGCGAAGATAGTTTAGATGCATTTTTCCAAACAGATAAATTTAAGAGTGAAACTTCACAAACATATTTAAGAATGCGTATTGAATCAAATAATCAGTCTAAGACATCCGATAAAAATAAAATAAAACTGCGTGCCCACTTACCACTTAGTAAAACAAAACATGTACTAAAACTATTTTTAAAATCAAAAAAAGACAACAACACTACGAAAAATGATAGCAATACTAAGAATGCAAAAACCATTGAGTTTAATTCTAAGTACTCCATTGGTGCATCCAGTTTCAAACCTTATCTTAAAGCGAGATATTTCATAGCTTACGAACTTGGTAATAACTGGTCATTTGAACCAGCACAAACATTTAGATACTCCTACAATGATAAGTTCGAAGAGACAACTGACTTCTATCTTGATAAAAAACTCTCTAAAGTGCAACTACTAAGATTTCAAGTTTCAAGACACACGAAACAACATCATAGTGGAATGGATTATAATTTTGCAACACAAATGTTCTGGAAACTACCTAAAAAAAGTGCTTTTAGTGTTTCTCAAAATTTCTGGGGAAATACTAAATACAAATATGATTTAAATAAACCAACATATGGTGGAATAAGTGATTATGCGACTAGCTTCAATTTCCGTCAAAATGTTTGGAAAAAATGGTTTTTTTATGAAATTTCACCTGGCGTTAATTTCCATAGAATGTATAACTACAAACCTAATTACAATGCTAGATTTTTTCTAGATATATATTTTGGAAGAACCTATATTAGATAAATTAATTTAAATGTTTTTTTGCAACCAAAGAGGCTGTTTTATTTTTTTCCCCTCTTAGATTTACTCCCTCTTTTTCCTCGTAGTAAATAATTTCTAGATCACAAAAAGTTTTTAAAAGCTCATTTACATCTAGCAAATATGCTGGATTCATACTGCCCTGTTCTGCTTTTTCATGCGCTTGGATAAAGGTTTCAAAAATAAGTAAACCATCCTCTTTTAAGCTATCTTTCATTTGATTCATCAGACGTCTATTTAAGTAATTACAATTCACAATAAGGTCATATCTATTTTTTTTCAAATCATACTCATCTAAATCAACTTCAAACTTTTCAATATTCTCACTATCCTTCACACAAGATAATGCATAATCTGAAAAGTCTAGAGCTTCAACAAAAAAACCTTTTTCTTCAAGAAAATGTGTATTTCTTCCTGTACCACATGCTATATCTATAGCTCGACCAACATTAGCATGCTTAACATAATCATAAACAACACCTTCAACATTTGACCTCATAGGTTTTTCAACGTGCCTTTTATTCCAACGCTCTTTGTCCTCAATCATGACAACCTCATTTTATAATCCTCATATCCAAACTCTTTAACAATCTCATATGATCGGTCTATTCGCTTGACAACTAAAGAAGGTAACTTTATCCCATTGAAAGTAGTATTCTTTACAAAGGTGTAATGCATTTGATCTTCAAATATTACTCTGTCTCCAACCATCAATGGTTTATCAAAAGAATAATCCCCCATTACATCACCAGCCAAGCATGTATTTCCTGTTAAACGGTATGTATATGTTTTTTCACCACCCAATCCACTATTTCGTACATCTGCACGGTATGGCATAGCCAAAGTATCAGGCATATGAGCTTCAGCAGATGTGTCTAGAATTGCTATCTGCATTCCATTATCAACAATATCCAAAACACTACTCACTAGATATCCACACTCCCATCCAACTGCTTCACCAGGTTCCAAATAGACTTCCAAGTTATATTTTCCTTTAAATTCTTGGATCAATGAAATAAGTTTTTCTAAATCATACCCCTTTTTGGTAATATGGTGTCCCCCTCCAAAATTAACATATTTTAGGTTTGAAAAAAAAGAAGAAAAATTTTCTTCAAAAACTACTAAAACCTCTTGGAGTGCATCAGCATCTTGTTCACAAAGAGCATGAAAATTGAGTCCATCAAGATATTCTAAAACAGTTTCCATCTCCTTAGAATTATTCATTAAATTTGATAGTGTTGTTCCAAGTCTGCTGTAGATAGCACATGGGTTATAAATATCTTTAGGAGATGAAGAAACTTCTGGATTAATTCGAAGGGAGATTTTTATGTTCGGATTAATCTCTTTAACTCTTTTAGCATATTTTAAAAGTTGTGCAGGAGAATTAAAAACTATATCATCCGAGATTGAAGCAATTTCATCAATATCATTTTCACTAAAGGCTGGTGAATATGTATGAACCTCTGCATCTTGATTATATTTTTTGAACTCTTCATTCGCCAACTTTGCTTCGTGCAGTCCACTAGCTGTACAACCATGAAGATATTTTGATACAAGTTCAAAGGTACTCCACATAGCGAACCCTTTAAGAGCAAGTATAACTTTCGCACCGCTTTTGTCTTGAATATATTGCAATATTTTCAGATTTTTTTCTAAAAGTTCTTCTTCACAAAGATAAAAAGGGGTTTGTATCTCTTCTAAAGATATCATATAGGGCTTTCTCGTCTTACTTTTAATTCAGATACATATGCCCTTTTCACATCAAGTGCTACTTGTGCAAACTCTTCAGGGTTACACCCTAGTTCTCTTACCATTTGACAGGCTTCTAAAACTGACTCTTTACTAAGAACTGATTTTAAATTTA
>Ga0181572_10002709_pt1 | contig 12566 bp, 9 predicted proteins | sample 101ome_26_FD_133004 | JGI IMG/M metagenome (GOLD analysis project Ga0181572, IMG submission 133004) | Coastal salt marsh microbial communities from the Groves Creek Marsh, Skidaway Island, Georgia - 101408AT metaG (megahit assembly) | ecosystem: Environmental > Aquatic > Marine > Intertidal zone... | reverse complement strand
CGTTCATTAGATATGTTCAAAAAGTTTAACATTCCAATAGGTGGAATTGTAGAGAATATGAGTGGATTTATTGCTCCAGATACGGGTGTAGAATATGATATTTTTGGTAAAGGAACTTCTGGGCCTATGGCTCAAGAGTTTGATACAAAAATAATTGCAGAAATTCCAATTGAGCCATCAATTAGAACAGGTGGTGATGAAGGTAAACCAGTTACTTTTACAAATCCAAGCTCTGAAACTGCAAAACGTTATGTTGTTGCTGCACAATCTATTATTACTCAGATTGATGAGATCAATGCAAGTGGTGGTGTTGATAATGCAGCAATGCAACCAACAACACCTCCAGGTGTAAGTGCATGTTCAACTGGTGCAAGTGCATCGACATCTCAAGCTGCTCCACAACAGCAACAAAGTGCTGGTTCTTGTGGTACTGGATGTGGTTGTCACTAAAATATTTAAAATAGCGACGCATCTACTGCGTTGCTTCTTTCGTCATATACTTTTTTGTGTATGCTTCCTCACTCACTCTTGTAGCTACATCACTCTTTTAAGTAAACTTAAAAGATCTGCAAAAATATCTAATACTAAACTATTTCAATCTGTACAGCAAATAAAAGTAGCAATATCTGTTTCTGACTTATTCCACAGTCACTGATTTCGCAAGGTTTCTAGGCATATCTACGTCATTTCCAAGTCTAATGGAAATTTCCAGAGAAAGGAGTTGGACCACTACCATCATTTCGAAAAATTCAAGCATATAATCTTCACATTGGCTGATTTGTATAAAGTCATCAGCTTTATCAAATTCGAGCGCTGAGATTGCACAAATAGTGCTATCTCTTGCACTAAGTTCCTCAACGTTTGATTTTGATTTTTCATATAAAAGGTGTTGAGGAAGTAAAGCAATCGTAAAAAGCTCAGGATCAGCAAGTGCAATTGGGCCATGTTTCATTTCGCCACTTGGATATCCTTCAGCATGAAGATAGCTTATCTCTTTTAGTTTTAATGCACCTTCTAAAGCGAGAGGAAAGAAAATATCTCTACCTATGAAAAAGAATCCATGCCCATGCAAATATCTTTTTGATAAACGTTTTATGTTCTCATGTAAGTTATCGGTAACTTTAACAGAAGCAGGGACTTCACGGAGTAGATGGATCTGTTTAGCAATCGCTTTTGGAGTAAGAGTGTTTTTGATTTTTGCAACGTAAAGACTTAGCATCCAAAAGATTGTTACCTGTGTTGCAAAAGCTTTTGTAGATGCTACACCTTTTTCAATTCCTGCTCTGGTAAGAATAAATGAATCAGCGATACGAACCATAGAAGAGTTGTCAACGTTACATATAGCTAAGGTTTTTAAACCTTCTTTTTTTGCCATTTTAAGTGTTTCAAGAGTGTCGGCAGTTTCACCACTTTGTGAAATAACAACAAAAAGAGTGTCTTTTTTCATAAGTGGGGATCGGTATCTAAATTCACTTGCAATCTCTACTGAACAACGAATTTTTGCATATCTTTCAAACATGTAGGATGCACTTAAGGCTGAGTGGTATGAAGTTCCACAAGCACAAAGTTTGATCTCATTGATTCCATCAAGTAGCGTTGGATCAAGCTCTTCAAAAATGATCTCTTCTTCACCTAATCTTCCAATAAGAGTGTCTGCAATCACATCACTTTGCTCATAAATCTCTTTTTCCATGAAGAATCTATATCCATCTTTTTGTGCTGAAAGTTTATTTGTAGAGAGTGGTGTGAAACTTGTTTCTTTCTCTTTTCCATTGAGGTCAAAAATTTTGATCTCATCTTTTGAAACGTAACCATAATCACCATCGATAAAGTAGTTTACCTCTTTAGCATGTCCAATTAAAGGAGTGTCAGAGGATGCAAAATATTTTTCATTTTCTTCATTAATACCTACAAGCATTGGTGATCCATGCTTTGCAAAAAATATTTTTTCATCTTCACTTTTTGTTACAAGTAAGATTGCATAGGCACCTTCAAGTTCTGAGATTGTTTTTTCAAAAGCTTCAAATGAACTTTGAGAATCTGCAAGGTTTTTTTCAAACTGGTGTACAATCACTTCAGTATCTGTTTGGCTTAGAAAAGTCACTCCATCACTCTGAAGTTCATTTTTTAATTCTACATAGTTTTCTATAATACCATTGTGTACAACATAAGAGCTTTCACCTAAATGTGGATGTGCATTAAGCTCAGTTGGTTTCCCATGTGTCGCCCAACGAGTATGACCAATTCCAATAGCAAAGTCATTTGTGATAAAGTCTTGAGTTTTTTCTTCTAAGTTTACAAGTTTTCCAACAGCTTTAAAGTTAGAGAAATTATTGTTCTGTAATACAGCAATTCCTGCAGAATCATAACCTCTATATTCTAGTTCTTTGAGACCATCTAAAAGTATCTCTTTTGTATTCTTTTTTCCAAGATAGCCTACGATTCCACACATTCATTTTCCTTATCAACTAAAAGCTTGTAAATTTGCTCAGTATTATCACATATATTATTTTGTTTTTCCATTAAAAAACTATCTCTTACTTTATGCTTCGTTGAGTGTATCTTGGCTGTAACAATATTGATATTCATTTGTTCAAAAACATTCATTATATATGCCAGTAAACCTCTTTGGTTTGATGTGTTTATATTAATTTCAGCATGAGTTAATGAATGATCACAATCTATTGAGATAGATTCTCTATCAAGTTTTATGTTTTGAAGTGTGATCTCTTTGCTCATATCAAAAGCATTTTCAATAGTATTTTTAATCCCTGGAAGTTCAACATCGTTTATTGTTTTTATGAAGTCAATTTTAAAGTATTTGATTCCATCAAAAAGCGTAACAATTTCCATGCTTCCAACATCTAGATAACTTAAAGCTGATAAAAGGTAACCAATATTTAGAGGGACTTTTCTGTAGATCTCAATTGACAATGAGGTGTCACTATGAATTGTGTAGCTAAACTCCTTAGTTCCTCTTGCTTCTTGTGCAGTTTTAATGATCTCTAAAGGAGTTCTTTTAAAGAAAAATAGGTTTGATTCAATACCAAGAATCTTTTTTTGCATAAGTGAACTAAGTCCTTTAAATTCAGCGTTATTTTTTACTCGTTTCTCAATTATGAGACGTTTTTTTGCATCAGTAATTCGATTTGCATTTTGGGCAATTTCTAAAGAACTTGTGTAAAGATCACGAAGAAGTTTAGAGTTAAATCCATTGTAAGTATCTCCGGCAACTCCATTTATATCGGCATATGTAATGATGTACAGCAAATTTAAATTTTTAGAATCCACAATATTTGACATAAATTTATATAAGGTTTTTTCATTGTGTATGTTTTGTTTAAATGCAACAGAACTCATGAGTATATGATGTTTTACGAGAATAACAGCTCTTTGTATATATTCTTCCTTAAGTCCAAGTTTTTTCATGAAAGGAACTATGATTTTAGCTCCCACTTCACTGTGGTCTTGTTTTCGCCCTTTTCCAGAATCATGAAAGAGAGTAACAATTTTGACTAGTAGCTTTTCTTCATCATTTAACTGATCATGAAGGTTTTGGATAAATGGGTCTTGAATACTTTCTAAAGCTTGTACACATTTAATTGAGTGGATATCAACTGGATATGTATGGTACCCGTCAAATTGTGGAAGGTAGAGTACTTTTCTAAAATTTGGAAAAAGTTCATGAAGAATTCCTGCTTCGTAAAATAGCTTTAAAAAGCAATATATATTTTGTCTCATAAGCAATTTTTTGAGAAGTGAATATGTTTCTTTGTTTAATGGGTGTTTGATTTTTGCATAAGTCATTTGACTTAAAAATCCTGCATCAAATCTATAGTGCACATCTGGTAGAGAACAGAGGATATTTAGAAGATAATTTATAGCATTAATCTTGATGTTGTAAGATGCAAATAGCCTGTCATTCAAGATGTATATACCTTCAGCAATTCGTCCTTTTTTAAATAGAGAAATGTTTGAGTATTCAAAAATAAAAGGACGAACCATTTTTTTAACAAACACTTGAGTAAAGTTGTTGATCCTCCACTGTGCTTCAAATACTTTTGTAGCCATTTTTCTTGTATCTTTAAAACCAAGCATTTTGGTTACTTGAGGCATGTACTCCAGCAGTAGTCTATCTTCTTGTTTTTTTGTTATGAGGTGAAGTGCTGATCTTACTCGAAAAATCAATTCTAAAGCTATTCTGTAATCTTTATATGCTTCATCACTAAAAACAACGCCACTTAAGTCTTTTAAATTATCAACACCATAAATGGTTTGAGCAATCCAAAACAAGAGTTGAGAATCCCGTAAACCTCCAATATTTTCTTTCATATTAGGTTGCATAGAAGTAGGGTGTTTCTTTCTTCGAACTTGGGCTTCTTCAATTTTTGCTACAATGAATTCTTTTTGATTATGTAGACGAATCCTATTGAGTTCTCTTTGAGTAGCGTGCCAAGTAAATGGTGAACCAGTTATAAATCGTGATTCCATGAGTGATGTTTTAATTGTGATATCTTCATTACTAGCATTAAAAAGATCGCCTGTTTCATGAACTCTATGCCCAAGTTTTAAGCCAGCATCAAGTGCCAAATAAAAGAGTTTTTCGATGATTAGTTCACTGTTGTATCCATCTACTTTTTTAAAAACTATGAGAAGGTCTATGTCACTGTGTACACACAGTTGTTCTCTTCCATAACTTCCAAGAGCCACAATGGCGATAGGGATAGAACTTCTCATAGGAAGGTAGTTTCCAAAAGTTCTTCTTAGAACTGTTTTGTACATTAGTTCAATTACAGAATCAAGTTTTTTTGTATGTTTAACAAGAAAATCTTTTCCTTGGTTACTTTCAAAAAGTTTTTCCAAGGAACTTTTGTATTCAGCAATATATGCTTTGAATAGTTTTGATATCTCAAAGTCCGAACCATTGTTCTCTATAACTTCTTCAATTTGTAACTTTATATCCACTGAAATAACCTTTTCTTTTTCTAGTATTATAGTCTCTCTTATTTAAATTGGATATAATCCAATTGATTAATTTTAGGAGAATAGTTTGACAATAACCAAACGTGTAACTTTTATAGCAAAAGAAGGTTGTGAAGATAAGATGAAGGAACTGTTATCTGCTATGGTTGTTCCAAGTAAGGCTGAAGATGGCTGTATTTTTTATGAAATTTTTCAATATGAAGGAAATCGTAGAAAGTTTATGGCGTATGAAAGCTGGAGAGATGAGGCTGCCCTTGATGGGCACAAGGCTTCAGCACATTATGCTGTATATAAATCATCGTATGAACCATACTGTGAGAAAAAATATACGGATGAATTAGAGGTTTTAGGCTAAAAGTCTATTCGATAACGATATGCGAAAGGCTTGAAGAGCTTTTCAAACTAGAGTCAAAGTTTTGATTCTGATAATAACTCAAGGGAAAGAATGTATTTATTTACAAGTGAAGTAGTAAGCCCGGGTCATCCGGATAAGTGTGCGGATATTATCGCAGACAGTATAGTAGATGCGTTGATCATTGGAGATTCAAAAAGTAGAGTTGCAAGTGAAGTTTTTGTAGCTGGAAAACATGTTGTGATTGGTGGTGAAGTTACTTCAAGTACACAGCTCTCAAATGATGATTATGACAGGATAGTCAAAGATGCCCTTATTGGAATCGGGTATGATGGAAAGTCGGCATTTACAAAAGAGCAATGCCTCTATCCCGAAGATGTACAGGTTCAGGTTCTTTTAAATGCACAGTCACCGGATATTAACCAAGGTGTTGATCAAGAAGATGGTGAAACTGGTGCAGGGGATCAAGGGATCATGTTTGGTTACGCTTCTAATGAGACTGCTGATTACATGCCTGCTGCTATCACGTATGCAAGGATCCTTTGTGATAAAGTGTACCATTATGCACTAAAACATAATCAAAAACTAGGTGTTGATATCAAAACACAAGTAACGCTTGATTATGGTTCTAAAGAAAATTTTGAAAACTGTGAACCTCAATCTATTCATACAATTGTAGTTTCAGCTCCATCGACAGAGTCTATGGATATAAGTGAAGTGCGTTCATTACTTCAAGGTCTTATTGATGATGCAGGACTTCCGACTGATCTTTATGATCCTAAAAAAACTATTATTCACCTAAATCCAACTGGAAAGTATGTAAGTCATTCATCTTTGCATGACTCAGGTTTAACTGGGAGAAAACTTATTGTAGATAGTTTTGGTGGGTATGCACCAATCGGTGGTGGTGCGCAATCTTCTAAAGATTATACGAAAGTAGACCGCTCAGGACTTTATGCAGGGAGATGGATTGCTAAGCATATAGTTGCTGCAGGATTTGCTAAAAAGTGTTCAGTACAGCTTTCGTACGCAATCGGAGTAGCAAAACCAACATCAGTTTCAGTTGATACGTATGGAACAGTTTCAAAAGGTCTTGATGATGATAAACTATCAACATTTGTAAGTGAAAACTTTGCTTTAACACCAAACTGGATAACAAATAAATTTGGTCTTGATAAACCAAGTGCAGACACATTTTTGTATGCTGATGTGGCAGCTCGTGGTCAGGTAGGGCAGAGCGATTACCCTTGGGAAAGATTAGACGCTCTTGATATTTTTGAAAAATTGCAATAGGAAGAATTTTGGAAAACTTATGGTCTGAAGAAGAAGCACAAAAATGTACAAATGATTTAGATCTTCGTGTCTATACCTCTAACCTTTTAGGTCAGAGTGATGAATTAGTTTTACATGGTGGAGGAAATACATCCGTAAAAAGTGTTGTTGATGGTGAAGATATACTTTATGTTAAAGGTTCTGGTTGGGATCTAGTTTCTATTAAAGCTGAAGGTTTTTCACCAGTCAAAATGAAAACACTTTTGGATATGGCTGAGTTAAAAGAGTTAAGTGACACTGAAATGGTAAGTGGACAGCGCTCTGCAATGATTGATTCAAGTGCTCCCAATCCATCTGTTGAAGCAATTCTTCATGCTATTATTCCATTTAAATTTGTTGATCATACGCATGCCGATGCAGTTGTTACAATTTCAAATTCTAAAAATGGAAAAGAGTATATTCAAAAGCTTTATCCAAACTTTTTAATTGTTGATTATATTATGCCTGGATTTATTTTAGCTAGTAAAATCAATGAGATGGTAAAAGACTTAGACTGGTCACAATGTGAAGGGATCATACTTCATAACCATGGTATTTTTACTTTTGATGATGATGCAAAAAAATCATATACTAAAATGATAGATGCTGTCACACTTGCTGAAGATTTTTTAGAAAAAAATGCTGAGGTTTTGATTTATCCAAAAACACCAAAAGAATTTGATTTTGATAGTTTAAATGTTGAAGAGTATATTTATGTTGATCAATCTCCTTTAGCACTACATTATGCAAGTCAAAAGAATCTTCGTGAATTTGCTACTCGTGGTGTACTTACTCCTGAACATATAATACGTACCAAACGTGTTCCTATGGTTATTGAAGAGAGCTTGGAAGAAGCGACAGAGATATTTAGGTTGGAGTATGAAAACTATTTCAGGCATCATAGAACAAATGAGATCATGCTTGAACCTAAACCTAAATATGCTGTCATAAAAGATGTAGGTGTTGTCAGCTTTGGTAAAACACCAAAAGAAGCGACTGTTATTAATGATATTGTTACACATACTATGCAGGCAGTACTGCGAGCAGATGAACTTGGTGGATATCAATCTATAAGTCATGAAGATAGTTTCGCTATGGAATACTGGGAACTTGAACAAGCAAAATTAAAAAAGTAGCAATTATGAAATATTTAATGGCAATTGACGCGGGAACAGGAAGTATACGAAGTGTAATATTTGATACACTAGGAAATCAGATCTCTATGGCTCAAGAGGAGTGGACGCACTTAGAAGAGGAGGGCGTAAGAAACTCTATGAGTTTTGATTTTGAAAAAAATTGGTTCCTTGTGTGTAAAGTGATCCAAGAATCTATAGAAAGTGCAAAAGTGAGTAAAGAAGATATTATAGGGCTTTCTGCTACTTCTATGCGTGAAGGAATTGTTCTTTACGATAAAGATCAAAACGAGCTTTGGGGTGTTGCAAATGTAGATGCCCGTGCTGACAAAGAGGTAAAATATTTAAAAGAGAATTTTGAGAACCTTGAAGAAGAGTTTTATCAATCTTCTGGTCAAACATTTGCTTTAGGTGCCTTACCAAGAATCATGTGGCTTAAAAATAATCGTCCAGAGATTTATGAGAAAGTTGCTTATATTTCTATGATAGGGGATTGGGTTTTAGCACGTTTAAGTTCTGTTATAGCAAGTGATCCAAGTAATGGTGGAACCACCGGTATATTTTCTCTAGTCGATCGTAATTGGGTTTCAGATATGGCTCAAAGAGTTGGTATCAAAGATGATATTTTCCCACCTATTTATGAAGTTGGTACTGTTATTGGAACAGTTACTCAAAAAGCTTCTAAAGAGTCTGGACTCTCAAGTAAAACAAAGGTAGTGATGGGTGGCGGTGATGTCCAGCTTGGTTCTGCAGGATTAGGGGTTGTTGAGAAGGGTCAAAGTGCTATTTTAGGTGGATCTTTTTGGCAACAAATTGTAAATATAAAAAGTGATGTTTCACCACCACAAAATATGGCGATACGAGTTAATCCTCATGTTGTTGAAGGATTAAGCCAGGCCGAAGGGATTACTTTTTTTTCAGGTCTTGTTATGAGATGGTTTCGTGACGCATTTTGTGATCTAGAAAAGATGCAAGCTAAAGAGCAAGGTATTGATGTATATACTCTTTTAGAAGAGAAAGCTTCAGAAGTACCAGTTGGTTCTCATGGAATTATTCCAATTTTTTCCGATGCTATGAAATATGGAAAGTGGTACCATGCAGCTCCTAGCTTTTTAAATCTTTCTATAGATCCTGAGATCTGTAACAAGATTTCAATGTTTAAGTCTTTACAAGAAAATGCGTGTATAGTTTCAGCAATTAATTTAGAAAGTATTAAAAGTTTTACAGGAGTTGAGATTTCAGAGCTTGTATTCGCTGGTGGTGCAAGTAAAGGTTCCCTATGGTCTCAAACACTTGCAGATGTAACAGGTTGTGTTGTGAAGATTCCAACAGTTACCGAAGCAACTGCATTAGGGGCTGCAATGAGTGCAGGTGTTGGTGCAGGGGTGTATAAGTCTTTGAGTGAAGCTTCAAAAAAGCTTGTTTCTTGGGATAAAGAGTATCAACCTAAGATGGAGAATTTTGAAATTTATCAAGAGATGAAGAAGAAATGGCAAGATGCTTATCAAGTGCAATTAAAACTTGTCGATCAAAATATTACAGAGTCTATGTGGAAAGCACCGGGATTATAAATGAATTTAAAAGAAAAGATATTGAGTGGTACACGTATTGAATTTGATGAAGCGTTGGCTTTGTATGATATGGATTTTTTTGAACTAGGTGAAATTGCAAATACAATTCGTCAAAAAAAACATGGTAAAAAAACTTACTTTAATATAAATCGTCATATCAATCCAACAAATATTTGTGCAGATGTTTGTAAGTTTTGTGCGTATTCAGCAAATAGAAAAAATCCAAATCCTTATACAATGACACATGAGGAGATCTTAAATGTTGTTGATCAAATTGTACAGCGTGATGTTAAAGAGGTACATATAGTTTCTGCGCATAATCCGGATACCGGATTAGAATGGTATTTAGAGATTTTTAAAAAAATAAAAACAAATTATCCTGATTTACATGTTAAAGCACTTACTGCAGCAGAAGTAGATTTTCTTGCAAGACATTATGGTAAAACGTATGATGAGATACTTGATTTGATGCTTGAGTATGGAGTTGATTCAATGCCAGGTGGTGGTGCAGAGATCTTTGATGAAAAAGTTAGAGATTACATCTGTAAAGGAAAGGTTACATCTGATCAATGGATAGAGATCCATAAAAAATGGCATCAACGAGGCAAAAAATCAAATGTCACAATGCTTTTTGGTCATGTTGAAGAACGTGAACATAGAATTGATCATATGATGAGAATACGAAAGCTTCAAGATGAAACAAATGGATTTAATGCATTTATACCTCTTGTATATCAGACTGAAAATAACTATTTAAACATTAAAAATCCTATAACCGCAAATGAAGTTCTTAAAACGATGGCCATTGCAAGAATAGTTTTAGATAATGTTCCAAATCTCAAAGCATATTGGGTTACATCAACTGTGAATTTAGCTTTAGTAGCTCAAGAGTATGGTGCAAATGACATTGATGGTACTATAGAAAAAGAGTCTATCAATTCTGCAGCTGGAGCTAAAAGTGCTAACGGTGTACATTTAGAAGATTTTGTGGGACTAATCAAAAATTCTGGATTTGTTCCAGTCGAAAGAGATAGCGTTTACAACGAAATTAAAATTTGGTAAGTAGATGAATATTTCGGTTGTTATCCCTACATACAACCGATATATATTTCTAAAGCGTGCCATAGCTTCAGTTTTATCTCAAACATATAAAGTTGGTGAAATTATCGTTATTGATGATGGATCTGATGACCAAACATCAAACATTCAAAATGAATTCCCTCAAATAGAGTATTTTTTTCAAAAAAATAAAGGTGTGTCTTCTGCAAGAAATCTTGGGATTCAAAAAGCAAAATATGAATGGATTGCTTTTTTAGATTCAGATGATTCTTGGGATAAGAAAAAAATTGAAAAACAAGTTTTATTTCATCAAAATAACCCAAATCTATATATGAGTTATACGGATGAAAAATGGATTCGAGATGAGAAAGAGTTAAAGGTTCCTAAAAAGTATCAAAAGTTTGGTGGTTTTATTTTTGAGCAGTGTATCTCTCACTGTATTATCGCTCCATCTTCAAGCTTGCTTCACCGTTCTTTATTTCAAAAAGTGGGTGTTTTTGATGAGTCTCTTGAGGTATGTGAAGATTATGACCTATGGCTTCGAATAGCTATAAGGTATGAGATAGGTCTCATTAATGAAAAACTCATAACAAAATATGCCGGACACAATGATCAACTTAGTTTTAAACATTGGGGAATGGATAGGTTTCGAGTAAAAAGTTTGGAAAAGTTTTTAGAGAGTGATAAAAAGGTTTCTGTTAAAGCAACGTTATTAAAAAAGTATGAAGTTTTATTAAAGGGTGCTAGAAAACATAATTTAGATGATAACGTTAAAACTTATATTGGAAAAATTCAAATGCTTAAGGAGTACACGTGAGATTTTTTTTACTTTTTTTATTTTCAGTTTCTTTGATTGCTCAAAAGCCTCAGCTTCTTCTTTTAGAAAATTATGATGAGAATATTAATTTAAATTCATGGTATATGAGTGAAAAGTTAGATGGTGTGAGAGCATATTGGGATGGAAAAAATCTTATATCTAGATCTGGAAAAAAATTTTCTCCCCCAAGATATTTTATAAAAGACTTTCCAAATTCTAAGTTAGATGGTGAACTTTGGACTAAAAGAGATGATTTTTCAAATATATCTTCTATAGTAAATTCTCGTTTAGATGATAAGGGTTGGCGGAGCATCACTTACAATATTTTTGAAGTTCCTCATGCAAAAGGGAATTTACTTCAAAGACTCTCTTCTGTTAAGGAAACAAAATATATCAAACGAATTCCTCAAATAAGTATTGAAAATAAGGAACATTTGCAGAAATTTTTAGATGATGTCATTGCTAAATTAGGTGAGGGTGTAGTTGTTAGAGATGGTTCATTGCTATATTATTCCGGAAGAACAAAAAGTGCGATGAAAATAAAAAGATATCTAGATGCTGAATGTGAGGTCGTAGGTTTTACTGAAGCTAAAGGTAAGTTTGAAGGTCTTGTAGGTTCTTTATTGTGTAAAAAAGATGAAATTATTTTTAAAATTGGTTCTGGATTAAGCAATCAAGAGAGGAAAAATCCTCCAAAAATTGGTACAATGATTCAATTCAAGTATTATGGACTCACAAAAAATGGAATTCCTCGATTTCCAGTGTATATGAGAGTAAGAGAAAAGGACTAAAATGCAATATCACAACAATTATAACCCAAGTATATCTGATCAAGATATTTTTAAAGAGATAGTCAAAGAAAGAGACTCCATAGGATATTACTCCTTACCTGATCAGGATACACAAGCATACAAAGAGTTTGCTTCTAAGGTTAAGCAAAATCATATCGTTGTTGTTGGTATTGGTGGAAGTACTTTAGGGACATATGCTATTTATAAATATTTGAAACATTCTGTAGAACTTCAAAAACAACTTTATTTTTTAGAGACCACTGATCCAATAGACATCAATTCAAAACTAGATAATGTTGATTTAAAAGATACATTGTTTGTAATTATTTCAAAATCAGGGACCACTATTGAAACAATTTCAATATTTAAGTATTTAAACAGTCTTGTTGAATGTACAAATGAAAATACTGTAATTATTACTGAAAACGACTCTAAACTAAACACATATGCAAAATTTAACAATATGACTACTTTTGAGATTCCTAAAAATGTTGGAGGGAGATTCTCTGTATTTTCAGCAGTGGGTCTTTTACCTTTAGCAATCGTAGG
>Ga0181572_10002704_pt1 | contig 12574 bp, 10 predicted proteins | sample 101ome_26_FD_133004 | JGI IMG/M metagenome (GOLD analysis project Ga0181572, IMG submission 133004) | Coastal salt marsh microbial communities from the Groves Creek Marsh, Skidaway Island, Georgia - 101408AT metaG (megahit assembly) | ecosystem: Environmental > Aquatic > Marine > Intertidal... | reverse complement strand
GGTAGCCTCCACCGGTGTTGCCGTTGCCTTTGAAGCATCCAAACCCTCTCGCCGCGGTCTGAACAACGGTATCTTCCAGTGCATGATTTCCCTGTTTGGCCTGGCCTTGGGTCCGATCATTGCCGCCAACCTGCTGGAAAGCTACGACTGGCCGGTTGTGTTCATGCTGGTTGGTGCTCCCGGGGTAGTGATTGCCGGTATCATGTGGTTTGTCGTCCGCGAACCGCTGAAGCAGGCTGCTGAAGCCGGTCATAGCAGTGCCGACAGTGCGCTGGGTATTGGTGCTGTCATGGGCATGTTCGGTCATCGCAATGCCAAGGTGGCGCCCCTGACCCTGATTTGCGCCATGGGCGGCATCTTTGTCATTGCCGCCCTACTGTTTGCCTATCTGACCGCTCCGGATGTTGCCGGTGGTCTTGGGCTGGATCCCCTGACCGCGGCAAACGTGTTCTCGGCCGTTGGCGTGGGTGGCTGTATCGGCCAGTTTGCCATGCCGGCCCTGTCCGATATCCTGGGTCGCAAGCTGACCACACTGGCTTCCTATATCCTGGCCGCCCTGTTCCTGTATGCCTTCTCCCAGACCGGTCCGGAAAGCACTACCGTGTTATGGATTCTGTTGTTCTTCGGCTCACTGTTCAATTTTGCCGCCCTGGCCATTCTGGCCGGCCCGGTCGCTGCTGAAGCAGCCCCCCCGGGCATGCTGGCTTCCATGGCGGGTTTTGTCATTTTCGCCGGTGAGTTCATCGGCGGTGGTATCAGCCCGATCATCGCTGGCGGTCTGGCAACAGACTATGGCCTGCGTGCAGCCATCTACTTTGCCTGTTGCGGCCTGGTTCTGGGCTTCATCGTCGCCCTGTTCATGCAGGAAACCGCACCCAGCAAGGTCGGCCTGCATTCGGGTAAGGAAGAATCCACGCCGCCCATGTAAGACAACTTCATGTCATAAAAAAAACCCGGCTCAGGCCGGGTTTTTTATGGTGATTACGGTGGGTCGCTACACAAGATCATTAAATGGCGGATTCACGCAGTACCTGCTCCAGCTGCGTGATGGTGTCTTTCACGCCCGGCATGGCCGGATACACTTCCAGCAGGGTTAGAAACGCCCCGCGTGCCAGGAAATAATCACCACGATCCATGTAGACCAGGCCTCTGCCAGACAACGCACCGAAATGAAACGGCTCCAGTTTCAGCACTGCCTCGATGTCCTTCAGGGAGGCATCAAATTCACCAGTGAGCCAGTAGATGGTGGCGCGTTTGTTCCAGGCTTCTGCGAAATCCGGTGTCTGAGCTATCAGGCGATTGTAGGTTTGCAGGGCCCCATACATGTCACCGGAATTCATCTGCTGAATGCCACGCTGCATCAGGGTGTTGGCCTGGCTGTCCTCATGCTGCACCCAGATCGCCCAGATGCGACTGGCAATGCCATCCGCCCTGCCTATATCGGTTTCTTTTTTCAGTTCACTGAACAGGTTTTCCAGACGTGGGTCAGTCTGGTCGGCCAGCACAGAAGCAGCCGGCAGCAATAAGGCAAACAGCAGATTGGAAAAAAGACACGGTAAGCGCATAAAACAGGTTACCTGGCAGAGTGGGTGAAATATAAACCTATCATCTTTGACTTGCCGTATAAATGCCACCCTGAGCACCCATGCCAGCATTCCATTAACAGTGCCATGTCTCACTTTACCCGGGTAATGTGATAACAATACGGCCTGATATCAATCAAGCCAGGCCGCTTATGGTGTAACGCCCATAATAAAAAAGGCCGGGGTACTTTCCGGCCTTTTTCTGGCAACGTACAAATCTACTCGGGCAAGGCAAACACAAACAGCCCGGCACCAGCAGCGATCGCGACATATTGCCGGCCATCAATGGCATAGCTCATCGGTCCGGATGCAATCTGGCCACCCAGTGTGGCACGCCACAATACGTCACCGCTTTCCGCATCCAGGGCATAGAAATGCCCTTCACGCCCACCGGCAAAGACCAGGTTGGTCGCCGTACTGAGCACACCGCTGTCAGTGACATTGCTCATGACGTGGCGCCAGACAATTTCCCCGTTCTGCGGATTGATGGCCTGGATGGCACCCAGCCCCTCCTCCGGCAAGCGCTGGTTGACCGGGTTCACCCCCAGCGCCGGCACCGCCATGGTCGGAAACGCACCGACATACTGCTGGCCAGGTGTGTATTCCACCGGGCGCTTGGTATAGACCGAATAGGTATCAAGCCAGGTCGGCACATAAAACAGTTCAGTCACAGGTGAGTAGGACGGTGGATACCAGTTGGTCGCACCCTGGTTGTTCGGCATGATGAAGGTGCCCTCTTCCGTCGGGTACAGCGCCCGGATCGGGCGACCCTTGTCATCGAAACCGCTGAGCCAGTTGACGGACACGAAGGGTTCTCCCAGCAGGAATTCCCCGGTTTCGCGATCCAGTACGTAAAACACACCATTACGGTTGGCCCATAGCATCACCTTACGCTCTTCCCCCTGCCAGACCATATCGACCAGCACGGCGGCCTGGGTGGAGTCATAGTCCATCTCGTCATGGGGCGTGAACTGGTAATGCCAGACCAGTTCACCGGTATCAGCATTCAGTGCGAGCACAGATTCGGTATAGAGGTTGTCCCCCGGACGCGAATCGCCGTTCCAGTCAGGTCCGGGATTGCCAATGCCCCAGTAGGTCAGGTTCAGCTCGTGGTCATAAGAACCGGTTTGCCAGATCGAACCACCACCTAGCTCCCATGCCGTCTGGCGCGCATCGGTCCAGGTTTCCGCACCGGGTTCGCCCGGTGCCGGAATGGTATTGAACTGCCAGAGCTTGTTCCCGCTGTCGACATCATAGGCAGCGATGAAACCGCGAATGCCATACTCGCCGCCGGCCGGTCCGACAATCACCTTGTTACCAATCACCAGCGGCGCCAGGGTGAGCGCATAACCCAGCTCGGGTGGCGCCACATCAACGATCCATTGCGGCTTGCCGTTACGGGCATCGATCTTCACCAGTTTGCCATCAATGGTGCCCATGAACAGACTGTTGCCATGGATGGCCAGGCCACGGTTGACACGGCCACAGCAGACGCGGGCCTCCGGCAGGGGCGTATAGGCATACTGCCAGAACAACCTGCCGGTTTTCGGATCAATCGCAACCACCGTATTGGGCGGGGCCACGGTGTACATGACACCGTCCACGACCAGCGGCGTGGATTCAAACTTTTCTGCTGCCCCGTCACGGCCACGCACCTGCCATACCCACTGCAGTTCCAGCTCGGCCACATTGGCTTTGGTAATCTGGTCAAGCTCGGTATGGCGCTGGCTGTCATAGTCGCCGCCATACAGCAGCCAGTTGGCTGGTTCGTCCTCGGCATTGAGCAAACGTTCGGGGGTCACCTGGGCAAACACAGCTTGAACAGTGACTGACAGCAGAGCCAACAGGAATAAACGTGTCGTCAGTGTTTTCATGGTGTATCCCCTTTCAGTGAAATCATATAAGCCACCAGGTCGGCGATCTCGGCCGGTGATAGGACGTCCTGGTAGGACGGCATGGGTGACGGAATAAAGCTATGGCTGCTCAGCATATCCTTGTCATAAGCTGCCAGCTGTTCGCTTTCGTTCAGCAACTGCACGGAATGAGTGTCCTGGTTCAAGAGCAAGCCAATAATGGTGCTGCCGCTATTGTCAGTGACCTGGTAAAAACGCTGTCCCACCCGCACTTCCGCCATCGGGTCGAGCATGGACTGCTGCAGCGTGTAGGGTGTGCGCGTCGCACCGACACTGCCCAGATCAGGGCTCAGCAGGTTGCCGCCACCATTAACTCCATGACACTCGCTGCACCGGGTCTGGGCAGAATAAAACAGAGCCTCGCCGCGCGCCGCATCACCAACCTGAACATCCCGGTTATCCACGACCATGCCGCCGCCGGCCGGCAACGAGCGCAGGAATGCGACGATGGCCCGGGTATCGCCGTAAGACAGATTGGTTTTCGGCACCATCAGGGTATTGGGTATGCCTTCCCGAATAAGCCGAATCAGGTCTTCGTCGGCACTGGCACGGCGAAAGCGGCCGGTACTCAGGTTAGCCCCTTCCACGGCATCGCCGTTGTTGCCATGACAGCCAAGGCAATTGGCCTGGTACAGTCCGCGCCCGTTCTCGATGTCGCTGGGGGCGTAGGAGTGTTCCTGGGCCCACCCGAAGGTACAAGGCACCAGGAACAAGGCACAAGGCAGTAACCTGCGCCATGTGTTGGTGAATGTGAGCATGAGTGTCTTTCCCCTTTTCATGTCTTGTGATGAATATTTGTCACGAAATTCCAGAGACGCTTTGCTTGTCCCTGGTCCCATATCCCTTGTTCTTGGCCCCCTGCCATGTCGGCAAACGACGCTGCGCGTCTATGCCGACCTACGACCTACGTCCTTGTTTCAGCCATTGTCGTAGAGTTTCTTCACTTCCCGCGCGATGATGTCCACGCCTTTTTTCACCAGCGCCGGGTCCTGGGCGTACGATACCCGAATACATTCCTGCGTGTGTTGCCAGGGCGCCTTCAACCCGGCAAAGGAGTCATGTCCCGGAATAACGAGCACCCCGGCTTCCTTGAGTATTTCATACAGGGCCAGGCTACTGACGGGCAGGTTATCGAACCACAACCAGAGAAAGATGGCACCCTCGGGTTTATGGACCCGACAGGGGACATCGCCCATGGCCGCTATGAACCAGTCCATGGTTTGCATGGCCCGGTCCCGGTAGTACGGCATGATCATATTACGCCCGATCTCGATCACTTCCCGGTGTTCAAACAACCGGGAGGCTATGGCCGGACCGACGTTGCCGCAAGCGAGGTTAAGGATGGTATTGGCATTGGCATAGGCCTGGATCAGTGCTTCTGAGGCGACGATGAATCCAGTTCTGACACCCGGTAACCCGAGCTTGGACAGGCTCAGCAGCACGATCGTGTTGGGACTCCAGTACGGTGTCACCTCGTTGAAGATGATATTGGGGAACGGTGTGCCGTAAGCACCATCGATAATCAGCGGCACACCCTGCGCGGCAGCCAGCCTGTCGAGCTGGCTGATTTCGGCATCGGTGAGCACGTTACCCGTCGGGTTTGTGGGACGCGACACACACAGGGCCGCTGTCTCCTCGTTGATCACCAGTTCATCGAAGTTCACCCGGTACTTGAAAACATGATCATCGATCAGGTCGATGGCGGGCCGGGTCGCCGTGAAGAAATCGACTTCTAATCCGGCATCGGTATAGCCCAGGTATTCGGGCACCAGCGGAAACTGGATTTTCTTCGAGGTGCCGTCTGCAAACTTGCCCGCCAGCAGGTTGGACAGGACATAAAAGGCCGACTGCCCACCGTTGCTGATCGCGACATTATTTTCCGTCACGGGCCAGCCGTACTCGTCACGCAGCAGTGTCGCCAGCTGCTTGAGCAGTTTTTCATCGCCCTGGGGCGACTGGTAACGGCCCAGGATGTTGTAAGCACCGTCCGGGGCCTGCAACAGCGACACCAGGTGATCGCGATAGCGGGTTTCGGCCTCGGGAATGCGGGCCGGGTTGCCGCCGCCCATGGAAATCATGTCGGGCCGGGTATGCAGCGCTTCACCAAGATCGGCCATCAGGTCGACAATGCCGGAGTGCCCGGTGTACTTCTCACCAAAACTGGAAAACTTCATGGTTTGGATATTACTTCATCAATGACTTCAAGGGCGATGCCTGTATACGGTTGCGCCTATACTGAGGTGCACGCTATTCAAGCCTGCACTATTCAGGAAGCGCAAATACGTACAGGGCGTTGCCGGTATCCGGGTACACGATTTCCGGTGTCAGGCGCGATGGCACGATGCGCGGACTACCTCCCCCCAGCCCCGTGGAGATGGCAATGTACTGGCGACCGCCCACACTGAACGTGATAGGAAAGCCCTGTACCGATGTACCAAGGCGTGTTTGCCAGAGTACCGCACCCGTCTCAACATCAAAGGCCCGAAAACGCCGATCCAAATCACCGGCAAAGGCAATATTGCCTGCCGTACTGAGTACCCCGGTCAAAAAGGAGGCCGGCTGCTCGACGGACCACAACTCTGTCATGGTACGGATATCATACGCGGCCAGTTTACCGACATTGCCGTCAGTGCCAGGCATCGGAAACCAGTCCCGGTCGACACCGGCGCCCCCGCCGCCCTCGACAAAATCAAGTTCGTTGGCGCGCTGGCGCAGGCAGCTCTGGCTGAGGGGAATGATAAGCCTGGCTGTGCCCGGATGGTAGCTCATGGCATGCCAGTTCTTGCCGCCGGCGGATGACGGACACACTTCCAGCCAGTCACCCAACCCCGACTCGATGACATCCGCGCGATACTGCGGACGGCCGGTGTTAGGGTCGAAGTAGTCAAAGGTGGTCTGCAGGACGGTTTCGGCATGGTCGATGTACTTGCCGGTTTCGCGATTGAGCTTCCACAGGATGCCGTGCTTGCCGATGGAGAACACGACCTTCTCGCCATCGATATCCACGAGCATGCGTTCGAACACCTCATCGAGATCAAACACTTCCCCGGGCACATGCTGGTAATACCACAACAACTCTCCGGTATCCGCCTGCAGCGCCAGCGTGGAATTGGAATACAGGGCATCATCAAACACCGACATGCCACGACTGACCGGCATCCAGGGCTTGGGTTGTGACACCCCAATATAGACAATGTCCAGATCAGCATCATAGGTGGGCGTGATCCACGTATCGGTGCCGGCGCGGAACATGTCGTCCACCCCGCCCCAGGTATCCCCTCCCGGTGTGCCTGCCCGTGCGACGGTTTCAAATTTCCACAGGAAGCTGCCATCATCGACATCCCAGGCGCTGACATAACATTTTTCCGGACGAAAGCGCAGGCAATTGCCCATGCCGGTAAAGACCTTGCCATCGGCCACCAGCGGCGCGCTGGAATTGCCGAAACCTTCTCCAATCAGGGCACTCCAGATTTCCTCGCCGTTCACGGCATTGAGCGCAACGATACGGGCATCGGGCACATTGACGATGAGTTTGTCTTCATAGATGGCCATGCCGCGCATGGTGCCGGTACGGCCGCCGAGGCTGTGTTCCCAGATGATGTCGCCGGAGCTCGCTTCCAGGGCCTGGACCTTGTTACCCGGATTGAAGATGTACATGACCCCGTCATGGACGATCGGTGACAGTTGGTTGTTGCCCTGGTTACCCATAGCCCACACCCATTGCAGTTGTAGACCAGACACGTTGTCACGGTCGATCTGGTCGAGTGCACTGTAGCTCCAGGCGGCATGATTGCCGCGATGAATGAGCCAGTCTGCCGGATCCGGGTTGCGCAGCATGGCTTCTGTCACCGGGGTGTAATCGGGCACATCACCGGCCAGGGTGACACCGCGCGGCCCTTCATTGACCGCCCCCGGGGCCGGGGCATCCAGGGTTACCGGACCGCCTGCGGTGGTGAACTGGCGCACGAACGCCGCGGAATTGGCCTGCAGAGGCGTGTCCCCGACTTCGCCACCGTTGGCAGACAGAATGAAGGCGGCCAGGTCAACGTATGTCTGTTGAGGCAAACCGCCCACATTGGTGGGCGGCATCGCCGAGCGCATGGTGTCAATCAGTTCTGCCACGGTGCGGTTGTTCCAGACACTGGTAAACGCGGGGCCGCGCAATGAGGCGATTGGGCCATTGCCCTGCATGTCATTCTGGTGACACCCCTGTGAACAATTGGCCTGATAGGCGGCCAAACCGGCAGCCACCTGCGCCTCTGTGAAACTGGCTACGGCGTCAATCGTGACTTCGGTATCCACCTGCGAGTAGGCAAGCTGTCCGGTTAAAGCACCGGAGAAAACGAGACAGGTGAACACTCGGGTCAGGGACGCACGTCCCGGTGGAGTCGGCATGACCGGCATGGAAATTCCCCTCTGCATGACTGGAAATACTGCCACCGCGGGACGGTGCTTTTCCGTTTTTTATCGTTGTTATTGGTCACCAATAATACCCACGAAGCCCGGCGAAATACCAGTTAGGTGTTTTCACCGATAGTTGGGATAGAAGACCAGATACTGCGAGCACGCAAAATCAGTCGCTCCATCCTAACCTCTTATATTCATAGTCTTTTTTCAAAGTGGCACGGCGCTTGCCTTCCCCCTGGCAATGGTCATGCGCTGATCGTAGTATCCAAACTCAGTCACGGCACTACATAACAACAGGCCATAGCCGCTACGCGTTTTACGGAGCCCAAACCATGTCAAACCATCCGATCTTGATTAAAAAACTCGCCTTGATGAGTGTCGGTGTCGCCATGATGATGATCCTGGTCACATCAGCCAAAGCAGAAGAACACGTCATTCGTCGTCACACCTTTGACCCTGCCGACGTCACTGAAATCGACATCAGCAAGAGCGTTGGCAGCATAGAAGTCGTGCCGGTGTTCGGCACCCAAATGCGTATCACTGTCGAAATAGAAGCCAGGGAGCGTGGCTGGTTCCGTCGTCATGCGGATGTCGTTGACATGGATGTTTCCGTTCGGGAACGCGGCAATGCCCTGTACCTGGCATTTGATGAAAAGCACGCCACCGCCGAATGGCTGATTGAAATGCCGGCCGTGGCCTACACGACAATCAACATGGGCGTGGGTGAACTCGATATCGACATTGGCGCTACCGAACTCGACATCGACCTGGGGGTGGGTGATGTGAATATCCACGCCAGCGAACGCAGCGTGGGCAGGATCAAGCTGGATGTCGCTGTGGGTGAAGCCGGAGTCCGCGGTGGCGAAATCATCGAGCACGACACCGCGTTCATCTCTCAAAGCATTCGTGCCGAAGGCAAAGGTCGCCATGACATCAATGTGGGCGTGGGCGAAGCCGGTGTGCGCCGGAACTGAGCACAGTACTCCCGGCAGCGGCCAGCACAGGACGAATGGGACAACCGGTACGTCCAGGTCACGGCCGGTTTACTCCCGGAAAGGCCGGGTTTACCATGCTTTCCTGGGAAACAGTTCAACGGGGAAGCTCCACATGAAAACAATCATCAAACTGGCCACCCTAACACTGGCGGTTGCGGCTTTTGGCATCAGCAACACCACCATGGCTCATCACTCCTTTGCTGCGCAGTACGATATCAACCAACCGGTCACTATCGTCGGCCAGGTCACCAAGGTCGAATGGACCAATCCGCATGCCCGCTTCTATGTAGATGTCACCGATGATGCCGGCACCGTGCACAACTGGAACATCGAACTGGGCAGTCCCAACTTCCTGCGCCGGGCCGGCTGGTCACGCAATGATTTGCAGATCGGTGATGAAGTCACGGTCAACGGCTCGCTCGCCCGCAGTGGTGCCGACATGGCCAACGCCGACAGCATCATTCTGAAATCCGGCGAGCAGGTATTCGGCAGAAACGCTGCAGACAATTTCTGATCAGGCCTCGGCCCTTTGTGCCCTCTTCATCCACGTCTTTGTGCCCGGAACATTCACACTATCCGCCAGGAATTGTCATGAAAAAACTACTGTTATTGAGCGTGCTGTTTCCTGTTCTCCTGGCGGCCCAGGAGGCCGCGTTACCTGACGTGCCGCGGCTGCCAACCGGTACACCGGATTTTTCAGGGGTCTGGTCCGGTGGTGGTCCGGTCGGGGATATTGCCGGCGGCTTGATGCCTGGCGAAGTCATGCTGCTGACCGATGAATACGCCCGGGTCAAAGCCAATCGCATGGCCGCTGATGACCCTGAAGCAAACTGTCTGCCGACAGGTGTGCCGCGTATTGCGCCCTACCCCTGGCGCATTGTGCAGACACCGGCCTACGAGGAAGCGACACACCTGTACTTCCTGTTTGAAGGCAACGTGCACAGTTACCGGCAGATTTTCATGGACGGACGAGAACACCCGCCTGAGGAAGAACTGGACCCAAGCTGGTATGGTCATTCCATCGGCTGGTGGGAAAACGACACGCTCGTGATCGATACCGTGGGCTTCAACGATCGCACGTGGTTCGATTTTCTCGGCAACCCCCACTCCACCGAACTGCATACCATCGAACGCTATACCCGTATCGATTACAACACGTTGGAAAACATCACCACCATCATCGATCCGGCCGCCTATCGCCAGCCCTTCACCATCCGCTTCACTGCCAGGCTGCAACCTCCCGGCTGGGACCTGATGGAATACGTCTGCAACGAGAACAATCAGGACGTGGAGCACATTCGCGGGCCTGCCCGTCTTTTCTAGGCCGCAATTGCCGGGAATAAAAAAGGGAAGCCAGCGCTTCCCTTTTTTTTGCTTCTGGTTGCGGGGTCAGTTGCCCTGGAACGCCGACTGCAGCAGATGGGTCAGGGTATGCACATAGCGCAGCTTGCCGTTTTCCACGCGGAACAGATGGGTATCGGGCGAGCCACTGCCACCACCCGGCCGGCCGGTGCCGAAAGTGCAGTAGACCACCACGGAACCCGTCACTTCATCCACGACGAAGCGGCGATTGGCGATGTTCACGCCGGCGGGTACACCGACTTCGCAGCTGTCATCCGGACGCCCCTTGCCGGTGTAAAGACCGCCTTCAACCCGCACACACGGAAAGCCCCAGGGCACCTGGTCGATCTTGCCTTCCAGGAAGGCATCCAGGTAAGCATTGGCAGCAGCAACCAGGGTGCCGCGGGAGTCACGATCCTCGGCGGGAATCGGACCCCAGTTTTCACTGGCGGAATACTGCAGGTAATTGTCGGCATTGAAAAGCCAGTAGCCGGTTGTGGTCCACAGGATTTCGATTTCGGCGATCTTGTCATGATTCACACGCACACGGGTGCCGAGTACATAGGGGTTGTCCTCATCGGTCACGATCACTTCCGTGAAGGTCTGGCAGGTATCGGTATCGATGAGACTGCGGGTGTGATTGATGGTCATCGGGGTGTTGATGATGCCTTCATCAATGTTCATCAGCGTTTCGTTTTCGTAATAGCCCACGGTACTGGCCAGCGGCAACGCCGAGGTATCACCATCGGTCTGGGCCTTGATGTACATGTCGGCGGCGCGTTGCAGACCGCCGCGTGTGCAGGACAGTTCCTGGGCCACACTGGCAAGCGGCGCCAGTAAAAAGCTGGTCAGGGCCAGCGTAAGCAAGGTGAATCGTGTCACGTGACTACTCCTTTTGGTGATGGTCATGATGGGAAATGGTTCAGCGCACCAGCACGGCGGAAATATTGCGTTTAGGTGCAGAGCCGACAGGGATACGGGCGACTTCCTGCAGCGTGGCGATCTCGATGACGGAGACATCATCACTGGCGCCATTGGCGGCATACACGAAGCGGCTGTCCGGGCTGAAGCTGAGCCAGTCCGGATGGCTGCCCACTTTCACGCCACCCAGGAATGCCATGTCAGGCAATGAATAGGCATACACGGTACCATTCCAGCGACTGCAGACCCAGATCGTTTGCTGGTCCGGCGCCACACCGATGCCATGGGCCGGGGCCGAGTTGTACGGTGGCGGATCGCGCTCCTCTTCCGGTACAGACGGCAGGATGACCCGGCCAATTTCCACGTGACTGTAAAAGTCGACCACGGAAAAACCGTGCACGTTGGAAATCTGTACATACATGTTGCGGGTGGTGCCGTCAGGATGGGTATCAAACGCTATCGGACGAATCCCCTCCATGGCGTCACTGGAGGTGGGTGGATAGATCTGGAAGGCACGCTCCCAGGTCGCAGTGCTGAATACATCGAGATTGCCTTCAGGGCTGCCGAAGGTGCCCGCCACCACATAGGCGCCATCCGGGGTGACATAGGTGTTATGCACACGGGAACCTGTATCGATGTGATGCACGTTTTCCCGGGCACGGGTATCGATGACATCGATACCACCGGGTTCCTGCATGATGCCGACATAAACATAGCGGCCATCGGGGCCAATGGAGATATTGTTCGGCCGGCCACTCAACGGGATTTCCGCGGTGATTGCCAGACTGGCGGCATCTACCACATCCAGCGTGAACTTGGCTTCACTGGAAAAATACAGCTCGCTGCCATCGGGTGCCGCCGCTGCGCCATGATTTACCGGAATGCCCTCAATCCGGCCAACGATTTCATGGCTGCCGGCATCGATAAGATGAACAACATCATCCCGGGAATTGGTCTGGACTATGACGGCCTGCTGCGCCATGGCGTCGATGGCAATCGATGCCGACACCAGCAGGATACCGGTTAAGCCTGTGGCGCGAATGGCTGGCTTGTTCATATGCTTTCCCCTTCGGGCCGAACCGGCCCGTATGCCTTACTGGTCAGTGCCAAAATACCTGCCCAGGTAACGGGCCACTATCTCTTTTTCTTCTGTGTTCAATTCTGCCCCATGTTTGATCATGTTTTCCACCATGGGCAGCCAGCGTTCATAGCCCCAGTACTTGCGGTAGGCCGGCACGCCTTCTAGGGTATGGCAGCCGGAACAGGCGCGCAGGATCAGCGCTTTGCCTTCGGCATCCGGTAACACGATGCCGGGTTTAAAATAGTCTTGTTCCGCCGTACTGGCGGACTGGCTTAACAGCCCCGCCAGCAACAACACCAGCAACCGCATCGTATCGACCATCACGCCGTGATG
>Ga0181572_10002693_pt1 | contig 12602 bp, 12 predicted proteins | sample 101ome_26_FD_133004 | JGI IMG/M metagenome (GOLD analysis project Ga0181572, IMG submission 133004) | Coastal salt marsh microbial communities from the Groves Creek Marsh, Skidaway Island, Georgia - 101408AT metaG (megahit assembly) | ecosystem: Environmental > Aquatic > Marine > Intertidal... | reverse complement strand
TTAAACTTAAGCTCTGCAAAAGCCTCTAAAATATGGTAATCATTTTTGTAGACATATAATCCATTTGCATTTGTTACAAATGTATTACCCATTGGTTTACCAGCAGTTTTAGTAGAATCACCAAATACTTTAGCTTTACTAGATTCAGGATAATACATTGCAGTATTCCCTTTTACACCATCGTAAATAAATGCACCTGCACCAAGATTTAATTTAGCACCATCTAATTTCATTTTTTGAACATATTGAGCAAAGAATAAGTTCACATCATCTTTTGCATTTACCCTTTCGGCAAAAGTTGGCTGATTCACACCTAAGTTGATGATTTTAGAACTATCTTTGTAGTTATAACTTAAACCGTTTAATGAAATATCATTATCCCAAATAAGTTGAGATTTAATTGGTCTGTAGATCATATATGGGTGTCTTCCGGCTTTCACTGTAGTAGCACCATCTTTATATGTTAAGTTCATGATGTTAACTCTTAGAGATTGCCACCAGTAATCACTCAAACCTCTAGCATCAGCTCCATCTGCATCATTATCAAAAGTTTGATTACCTGAAGTTGGATTTCCAAATCCACTTCTCATACCAGCATCAAATGAAAGTGTATCAGTTAAATCAATTTTTGATACTAATCTTAATCTATATCTGTTATGATATTCTTGCTTATCTGTAGTTACAGTACCATCATCATACTCAGTTTCTTTACTTTCATATCTTAGTCTTAAGTCACCTTTGAAATGAAATCTATCAAAAATTGCATTTGAAGATTTTTTTGGTGCTTCTTTAACTTCATCTGAAACTTTTACAGCAACACGCCCGTCACCAGCAGTTGAAAAAAGATTACCATTTCTATCTTTATAAACAGTTGTTGCACTAACTGCAACTGTACCTAGTGTAGCAGCAGTTAATGCTGAAAGTACGATTTTCTTCATAATTTGAGTTCCTTTGTTTTGTTGTGATGGCGGAAGTATAAAATCTCTCGATTACATAACGATTACACTTTGAAATATTTCTGTAACCAAAATATAACCATTAGATTTTATACTTACGGCGTTCAAAACAAGGCATCATCTTTAATTTATAATATGTTGTTTTGTTAATCATATATAAGGATAAACACACATGACAAAAGTAGTAAAAATTGCTCTTGCAACTTCAGTATTAGTTTCTGGTCTTAGTGCCGATGTTTTAAAAGGGAGTGGAGCATCTTTCCCTTACAGTGTATACCAAAAATGGATTAAAGCGTATCATAAAGATACTGGGATCCAAGTTGACTACATCAAAAAAGGTTCATCAAAAGGTATCAAAGACATTAAAGCACGTGCTGTTGATTTTGCAGGAAGCGATAAACCACTTTCACCAAAAGCTCTTGATAAAGCAGGTCTTTTCCAGTTTCCAGCAGTTGTTGGTGCTATCACTATGGGTTACAATGTACCAGGTGAAGATACTCTTAAACTCAGCCGTGCTGCAATTGTTGCGATCGCTTCTGGTAAAGTAGCAAAATGGAATGATCCAATCATCGCTAAAGAAAACCCAGGTGTAAAACTTCCAGATGAAAAACTTACTTTTGTTCACCGTGCAGATGGATCAGGTACTACATATAACTTCACATACTATCTTTCAAAAGTATCAAAAGAGTGGAGAAAAAAGTTTGGTGCAAAAAAATCTCTAAACTGGCCAGGAAATCAGCACATTGGTGGAAAAACAAACTCTGGTGTAGCTGCACTTCTTAAACAAACTGAATACTCTGTTGGTTACATCGATTATGCTGATGCTAAAAACAACGACATTGCAATGGCTAGCGTTGAAAACAAAGCTGGTAACTATATCACTCCAGAATTAAAATCTTTCCAAGCTGCTGCTGCAAAAGCTTCACTTGACCCTAAAAAAGATTTTTACTCAATCATAGCTGATCCTAATGGAGATGATGTTTACCCAATGGTAGCTGCAACATTTATCCTTGTTCCATTTGAAAAACCTGAAATTAACAAAAATGTAACGAAGTTTTATGACTGGGCATATACTGATGGTCAAGATATTGCAAAAAGCTTAGGGTTTGTTCCGTTACCAGATTCTTTAACTGATAAAATTAGAGCATACTGGGCACAAAAAGGTATTAAATAAACCTCATACAGATTATGATTTTGAGCGCATATTAATCATCTGCGTCTCAATGTCATCGATCAAGTGCTGAGCTTCAGCACTTTCAAGTACTCCATCATGCTCCATTTTCCATATTAATGATCGTTTATGATTTAACAACAATCTTTGTGCAGAATTTTTTTGCAGTTTCTTAATCAAATCAGGATAATTTAGATTCAAAAACTCAATAAATGTAAACGCTAAGGTACAGTTTTTATTAATCATTGCTTCAATACGTTTTCCACTTTTCTCATCAGGTTGAAGCTCTTCTATATGTAAACGCATCTCCTCTTGAGCATTTACAAATCCACGAGCAACATCATAACTTAGAGAAAGATGGGTAAAAATCCATGTATCAAACGAACCTTCCATTAAGGGTATCTTATTTAAAAAAGTGGGTGCAACTGGTGGTTTTAATGTTTGCTCAATTGTGTGTCTTGGTGTAATCGTTGGCTGATTATCAAGTGCATGTTCAACTGACTTGGAAAGTAGGAATGTTGCTTGTCGTCCTATGTATCCATCTTCAAACTGTCTCCAGTAATCGCTTCTTTCAATCTCAAGAAGCCGACGCATAAAAGCTTCATCTTTCTCTTCATTACTCACTTCACTTTTAATCTCATAATCATTTACAAGCGATTCAAGTGAACGCATATCTACTTTGTCGAAAAATGGATTATGCACAAGACCTTCAAGAAATTTACTCATACTTTTACTTATACTCTCGCGTGCTTTTTGTACGGATGCTTCTTTAGCAGATGGTAGTTTATCGAGTTGCAGAAGGTGAAGTAACCACTCCATAGTTGATCCATTGATAACAATTGTTAAAACAACTATACCGGCGGTCAAAAACAATATCTCTTCTCTAAGTTGCTGAGGCAATGAATGATCATGAAGCAAAAACAAAGCAAGAGACAAAGATACAGCGCCTCTTAATCCACCCCACACAAGTACTGTAGCTTTTTGATGTGTAATTCCAACACCAATTTTCTCAAGAAGAGGCATTAACATGAGAACAGAAAATCCACGGATAAAAATGAGTAATATGTACAAAACTCCAAGAGTTATCCATAACTGAGGAGAATCAAAAGATGTCAACGTCATAATCACAATACCAACTATTAAAAAGATCAAAGTATTTGCAATATACGTCATCATCTCCCAAAACTGATGCAAAAAATGTGAAATCTCTGGTGAAATGCGTGTACGTCCTAGTGTTGAAAACATTAAAGCAAGTGCAACTAAAGCCACAACACCAGATACATGCAAAGTCTCTGCAACTATAAATGTCATATATGCAGCTGCAACAGAAAGACTGATTTCAACTAAAGGCTGATCTACAAGTTTTCCGATAATCCATAAAACAGACCATCCAACAATAACACCAATACTCAAACCTGCAAGTACTACCCAGACAAAATCACTCACTACATCAAACGTGTTAATATCCGTAGTTGTTCCTAGAGCAAAACCATAAAAAAGTGAGAAAAAGACTATGGCTGTTCCATCATTTAACAATGATTCACCCTCTATAAGAGTTTCAAGACGTTTTCGAGAACTTTTCTCTTTCAATAACGCAACAACTGCGACAGGATCTGTCGCACTGATAAGTGCTCCAAATAACAATGAAACACCTACACTCCATGAAAGCAACCAACCAACAGCCAATGCACTCAAAATCATTGAGATAATCAATCCAACAACTGCTAAAAGTGCAATCTGCGGGACTATTCTAAAAAAAAGGTGTGGTTCCATAGAATAGGCTGACTCAAAAATAAGTGTTGGAAGAAAAAGAAAAAGGATCAAGTGGGGATCAATATGACCAACTTCAGAAATCGTAACTCCAATAATAGAAAAACTTTCAAAAAATCCCATACTGTTCAAACCACCTATCAGCATTCCGATCAGGAGTAAAACAACTGTATAGGGAAGACGACTTTTACGCATTAAAGACTTTAATAAAGCACCGATCAATAGAGAGAAAATAACAAATACTAAAAGAGAAAGTCCAATATTTTCCATAACTAGCCCTTTTTTATTATGATATCTTTATTCGCGATAAAATGCTCTTAACTCTCTATCGTAATCAAAATGTAACCTAAGTTTTATATAATCCATTCAAATTTAAATTTTAGGTTATAAATTATAATGGAAAAAATATTTCAGAAGCTCTCTTTACTCAGTGCTTCATTTGTATTGATTATCCTAGTTGGTATATTTATCACTCTTTTTAACTCTTCAAAACTCGCAATCGATGAATTTGGGTTTGACTTTATCGCTAACCCTCAATGGAATGAGGAAGTAAGTATTGACGATGAAGTTTCTCCTTCTACAAATGAGCTTGTGAAAGATTCAGAGCAAGCTAATGTGAGTAAAGATGAAGATGATGGAATAATTGCAGATGAAGATGACATCATAGTTGATGAGGATGATCTTATCTTAGACGAAGACGATATTTTCGATGAAGATGCTGTTCTTTTTGATGAAGATGATGTATCAGATACTAAAACGATGTATGGTGGTCTGATACCAATCGTTGGTACACTTCTTTCAACTCTTATTGCCTTAGTGTTTGCTTTACCTATCGCTATGGGTATTGCAGTGTTTTTAGCTGAGATCGCTCCGAAAAAAATATCTCACTTTGTAGGGATTGCTATTGAGCTTTTAGCAGCTATCCCATCTATCATCTTTGGTATGTGGGGACTTTACTACTTTGCACCAATCATTGCTGATATAGTTGGAGGGTACCAAGTTTCTCTACTTACGGCTGGCCTTGTGCTTGGGGTTATGATCCTTCCTTTTATGGCAGCTATTACAAGAGACTCTATGAATACAACGCCTGGTGTTTTAAAAGAATCTGCCTATGCATTAGGGGCTACAAAATTTGAAGTGATTAAAGATATCATCTTTCCATATTCCCGTACTGGTATCATTGGTTCTATCATTTTAGCACTTGGTCGTGCACTCGGTGAAACAATGGCAGTTGCTTTTTTGATAGGTTCTATCTTCGCACTTCCACAAGCTATAAATGATCCAACTATCTCGATCCCTGTTGCAATGGCAAACAACTTTGGTGAAGCAAGTGGCTTAGGTGAAAGTGCGCTCTTTTACTTAGCGCTTATCCTTTTTGCAATTAGCTTTGGAGTAATTTCCTTGGCAAAATTTTACTTTCTTAAGAAGAAGGTGTAGATATGAGACTTCTTATAAATAAAATATTTTTAGCACTTTCAGTTTTATCTGCTGTGATTGGCTTAGCATTTTTAGGATGGATTCTTATCACACTTTTCATCAAAGGTTTAAGCTCATTTCACTTTAACCTCTTTTTAAACGATCTTATTAGTGGAGGACTTCGAAACCTCATTATTGGTCAGTTTATTATGGCAGCGATTGCTTCAGCAATTGGTATCCCTCTTGGGATGGCAGCTGGGATTTACTTACAAGAGTATGGACGTGGAAAGTACGCTTCATTCATTCGAGATTTGAGTGATGTGATGATGTCAGCTCCATCAATTGTTATTGGTGCATTTGTGTACGCAATCATTGTTATCCCAACTGGTGGAACGAGTGGTTTTGCAGGTGCGATATCACTTGCAATCATGATGATCCCGGTTGTTATCAACACAACTGATAATATGCTCTCGCTTGTTCCAAAAGAATTACGAGAAGCAGGTATTGCACTTGGTGCTTCAAAATATCGTGTCATTATCGACATTGTTGTCAAAGCAGCAAAAGTTGGTATTATGACAGGTATTTTACTTGCATTTGCACGTATCATTGGTGAAACAGCACCTTTGCTTTTCACTTCTGAGACATCTAACTATTTTACACTTGATCTTACTGAGAGTTTTCCATCTCTTACAGTAAGTATCTATGACTTGGCTAATGAGCCTGAAGAATCAAGTCGTGATCTTGCTTGGGCAGCTTCATTCATACTTACAGTTTTGGTTTTAATTATTAACCTCACTGGTAGATTTATTACAAGACATAAGGACTAAAAATATGGCAGTTATGAACATAAAAAACTTCTCTTTTACCTATCCAGGTGTAGAGGACCCATCTCTTAGAAGTATCACACTTCCAATAGAACAAAACAAAATTACCGCACTTATAGGTCCAAGTGGTTGTGGAAAATCTACACTATTAAGAAGTATGAACCGTATTCACGATGTATACCCGGGAAATAAATATGATGGTGAAATCATTTTAAAAGATATCAATACAAATGAAGAAAGAAACATTTTAGAGATTAAAAAAGAAAATGAACTTATAAAACTTCGACAGCAAGTTGGAATGATCTTTCAAAAACCAACACCATTCCCTATGAGTATTTTTGACAATATCGCTTATGGTCTTAAAATTGCAGGTATGAAAAATAAAACAGAGATTGCAGACAGAGTTGAACAAGCTCTCAAAGATGGTGCATTATGGAAAGAGGTTCACGACAGACTAAGAAAGTCAGCCATGGGACTCTCCGGAGGTCAGCAGCAACGTCTTTGTATCGCAAGAGCAGTTGCAGTAAAACCAGAAGTTTTACTTTTTGATGAACCAACATCTGCACTTGACCCTATCTCAACTGGAGCTATTGAAGAGCTTATAGTAGAACTAAAAAAAGATGTATCTATCGCAATCGTTACACATAATATGCAACAAGCAAGTCGCATCAGTGATTTTACAGCTTTTATGTATCTCGGTGATTTAATCGAATACGATAAAACAGAAACAATTTTCTTAAATCCAAAAGAGAAAAGAACAGAAGACTATATCACTGGCCGTTTCGGTTAAAACAAGGGGAAAACAAAATGGTATCAACATTTCAAACAAATATACAAGAGATCAAAACAGAGATTAAAAATATTGCTAACGGCCTTCTAGAAGCAAACAAAATTCTTTTGGATGCTTTAAAAGATTGTGACAATGAAAAGTTTTCAAATGCTAGAGCACAAATCAAAAATGTTGGCTCAAAAACAAATGAGATCGATAACGAGATCATCAAAGTATTAGCATTATACGCACCTGAAGCAAGGGATTTACGAGAAGTTATTGCATACTTAAAAATTACAAATGAACTAGCACGTGCAAGTTCTAATACACGAAGCTTCATCCGTGGTTTTACGGATGTTTGTCAAGATGTAGATGTTGAGACTATTAATGAATATGCTCTACCAATGCAAAGTTCGACTATTAAAGCTATCGAACTTACATTTTCAATGATTGACTGTGTTGATGATGAAGAGATTCAAGAGATCTACAACGAAGTACTTATTGAAGAAAATAAAACTGATGATCTTTATGAAATTATAGAAAGAAAACTCTCTGCAATTGCAGATGGATCAAATGACTTTGAAAGATTTCATAAAATGCTTCGAGCATTAAGAAAAAGTGAAAAAATTGCAGCAAGAACAATAAGCATTGCGAACTTACTTGTATATGCTCGCATTGGTGGAAGCATCCGTCATTAATTCGATACAATAGTATTTTTAAGATTCAAAAAGCAGGTGAAAATGCAAAACACGGGTCAAACAATTCTTATCGTAAAAGAAGTGAACTTATCATGTCAATAACTGGACAAACAATCCTTATTGTAGAAGACGAAGAAGATGTACTTGATTTAATGGAATACACTCTTACAAAAGAGGGGTATGACGTTATTAGCTGCGTGGATACTTCAAATGTGCGAGATATGCTTGATGAAGAGGATGTTGCTCTTATTTTGATGGATAGAAACCTTCCAGGTGTTGAGGGGAGTGTTTTCATCTCAAATATACGCGAAGAAGGATACAACCACCCCGTAATATATGTAAGTGCTAAGGATGCTTCAGAAAATATTTTAGAGGGTTTTGACAGAGGTGGGGATGACTACATAACAAAGCCTTTTGACTTAAACGAGTTCAAAGCAAGAATCAAAGCTGTTCTCAAACGTTCACAAAAACTTCAAGATGTGTTCAAATACAAAGATATTATTTACAATGCTTCTAAAAAAAGCTTTTCAATCAGCGGTGAAGAGATCAAACTTACTGTACTAGAACACGATCTTCTTTTAGAGTTTATGAAAAACCCAAATATTCTTCTCTCTCGTGAAACTTTATTAGAACGGGTTTGGAAAGATAGTGAAAACAAACAACTAAAAACTGTAAATGTAGCTATCAAAAGGCTTAAAGAACATATAGATCCTCAAGGCGAAAAAAACTATATCCAAGCTGTACGAGGTGAAGGATACATCTTTTGTTAAGTTTTCACCAGATAGTTCTGCGAAAGTTTCTCGTAGTATTCTCTGTGTTATTTTTCATTGTTGGTGGGATCGTTTACTACTGGACAAAAGATTTTTATATAGAACAAACTAAAGAATCTCTTCTCCATAACGTTGAAATCCTCTCATACAATTTAGACCATCTAAAAGATCTAGAAAAATCTGCACAACTCATCAAAACAAACCTTCAACTTCGTGTTACCATTATTGACCAAGAGGGAAAAGTCATTATTGAATCTCATAAAGATAAAGAAAAAATGGACAACCATAGATACAGAGAAGAGATTATGCAATCAGATAAAGAAGCGTATGGTTTTAAAATAAGACGTTCAAAAACCATCAAAAAAGATCTTCTTTATATCGCAAAGAAATTCTCTGTTAATGATAAAAACTTTTATATCAGAATGTCAAAAGAACTCAAAAATATTAATGAAACTCTCGTTACTCTTGGGATCAATACTTTTTTTGCACTTGCTATTTTCTTTGCTTTTATCATAACTATCGCATACAAAATAAGTCAACAGCTTGAACATGAAATACAAAAAATTGGAAGTTTTTTAAGTTCCCTTACAAAAAAAGAAAAACCTACATACATAAACTCTGAGTATTCACAAGAGTTTGCAAAAATTACAAAACTTCTTACAAAAGTTTCTCAAATCTTAGCTAAAAAAGACAAAAGAAAATCAAAATTTACCTCAAAACTCCAAGAAGCTAATAAACAAAAAGATGACATTATTTCAGCTATTTCTCATGAATTTAAAAACCCTATAGCTGTTATCAATGGATACTGTCAAACACTTCTTGATGATCAAGATATCAATCCAAGTATACGTCAAAAATTTCTTGGGAAAATACACAACAATGGTCTACGACTTAGTAGTCTTATCGATACACTTCGCCTTTCTATAAAACTAGATAGCGGACAGCAAACTATGAATTTTTCAACTGTTTGCTTAAATGATATAGTCACAGATTGTGTAGAAACTATAAAAGTCAACTACCCTAAAAGAGAAATAGTTCTTGAGGGAGATTCAAAACAAAAAATAAAAGCCGATCCATTTTTATTTGGTGTTGTTTTATGTAATTTAATTGAAAACGCTTTTAAATATTCTGAAGACGAAGTGATTGTGCGTTTTGATAAAGATACAATTAGTGTCATCGACAGCGGTATCGGTATATCTAAGAAAAATCTAGAAAATATTACGAGCAAATTTTTCCGTGTAAACTCTAACAGCTGGAATAACTCACTTGGACTTGGCTTATTTATCGTTAACAACATTATTTCACTTCACCACTTCTCTTTAGAGATACAAAGTAAAGAAAACCAAGGATCTACTTTTACTATCAAAATGTAATCATTTTGCAATAAGCTTTCTTTACAATTTTGTATTTTAAATACAAGGTAGTTGCATGATTGATGTTGAAGAAATGGTTTTTCAGAAATATCCAAAACTAAGAAAAAACAAAATTGTAAGAGCAGCGATCTCTAAGTTCTCAGATTCTATAGTTCACCAAAATGAGATTAATGAATTTATTGAAAAAAATAGTCATATTAGTGGCTTTGAATTTATAGATGATGTTTTAGACTATTTTAACTTCCACTTTAGCGTCTCTGACAAAGAGCTTGAAAACATCCCTGAAAGGTGGAAGAGTTGTAATCATCGCGAATCACCCTTTAGGAAGTTTAGACTCTCTAGCATTAATTAAACTCATAGGTAAAATCCGTAAAGATATTAAAATTGTAGCGAACGATTTTCTTAAAGAGTTTGAAGCACTTGACTCACTTCTTATACATATAAACAATTTCCAAGCCAGACAAAAAAAAGAAGCAATATCAGAGATTTATAGTGCACTTAATGAAGAGATGGCTTTAATCATTTTCCCATCTGGTGAAGTAAGTCGAGCAAGTTCTACTGGTATCAAAGACAAAAAGTGGCACAAAGGTTTTTTAAATTTTGCACATAAAACCCATTCACCAATTCTCCCTATATTTATCGGTGGGAAAAACTCAAAAACTTTTTACTCTATCTCTGCCATTAACAAAAATCTAGCAACACTACTGCTTGCCAATGAGATGTTCAAACAACGCGACAAAACAATAGAGATCTCTGTTGGTGAAATCATTCCACATGAGCATATTATTCCAAGAGGACTGCAACAAAAAGAGATTATAGAACTTTACAAAAAACAAGTCTATAACCTAAAAAAAGGGAAGAGTTTTTTTTGACTCAAAAAGCGATAGCACATCCAGAAGATCGCAGAGCCTTAAAGAAAGAGTTGAAAAATTCGCAACTTCTTGGTTCAACAAAAGACAATAAACTTATATATCTTTATGAAAGCAGTGATAACAATTCAATTTTACTCAATGAAATCGGACGTTTACGTGAAATCTCTTTTAGAAAGATTGGTGAATGTAAAAAAATTATAGAAAAACATAATGCTGATGCTTTATACACATCGACACTCTTTACTTTCAACAAAAATTTTCTTCCCTACTTGGATGACGCACTTGAACTTGGAAGAAGTTTTGTGCAACCAAAATACTGGGGAAGTCGTGCACTTGATTATCTTTGGTATGGGATTGGAGCATATTTACATGCAAACCCAAACATAAAATATATGTTTGGTCCTGTCACACTAAGCACAAGCATGCCTTCTGTTGCCAAAGATACACTTTTATATTTTTTCGACAAAAACTTTCAAGATAACGAAAACTTAGTAAGTGCTAAGATTCCTTACAACTACAAAAGTGATAAACTTCATATGCAAACATTGAACTATGAATTTAATCATGCAGAGTACAAAGAAAATTTTAAAAGTTTAAAGAAATCGCTTAGCATGATGGGTGCGAGTATTCCAACTTTATATAAGCAATATAGTGATCTATGTGAAAAAGGTGGTGTACGATTTTGTGCATACAATATTGATCCTGATTTTTCTAACTGTGTAGACAGTTTTATTTTTGTAGAAATCGCTTTCATCAAAGAATCTCAAAAAGCAAGATACATCAAATAATTTGTCATTTTTTTGTAACTCTTTTTGATTAAAATCTAAAAAATAGATACTTAGGATATAAATTGAAATTACGTGAATTTACTTTCGACGCTTTAAAAATGGATTTAGATTATAACGGTGAAGTAAGTCTTGATCTCATTCAAGAGTTTGTTGTCGAAGACTTAGAGGTTCCAGATCATTTTATAGAGTCTTTACAGCTTCAAGATACGTTTATCAACATTAAGTTATCTCAAACTCGAGAGTATTTTAATGATGATTGGTATATTAATCTACAGAGAGTATCTTAAGACTACTTCTTTTTACTAGTCTTTTATTCATCAGTTTTATAGTAAAAAATATAGTGACTATATTCATTATATTTCAAAATCGATACAATGAAGAGTTATGCTATAATTTTTTTTATTATCTGAGGAAATTATGACATTTATCAATTTTAAAAAGCTCTTACTTGATGCAGAGATCACTCTTCCTAAATTTAGCAAAATCATCAAAGTAAGTGAAAAAAATATTCAGTCATACAAAAAAAAGGGTGAAGTACCTAATGCTATTGCTGTTATTGCACAATGTTTTGCTACATTAAGAGAGAATGAAATTGATTACAGAGAAATCATAGAAAACCTACAATTAGAAGCAAAAACCAAAAAAGGTGCTGGCTTTGCAAAAAAGAAAAAAGAAGCACTTGAAGATATTCAAGAAGCAACGAAAAAATAGTTTTTTAACTACTCTTTATCATCTTTTTTCTCATCTATAAAGTGAGTAATCGCCTCTTTTATATTGCCTAACTTATTTGGATTTCCTTGAAGGTTTTTAAAGTGATCAGTTGGATTTTCATTGTTTTGAATTTTCAAATCTGCAATTTTGGAACACACTTGCAAAAAAACCTCGTAAGGAACATCATCTCCACGTTTTAAGAAATAGATCGCTCGCTGTAATGACACAAAAGGGTTTACACTAACTCTTGACAAATGATTTACCCTAGTGTTTATGTAGTTTACAAATTCCATTCTAATGTCACAAGCGACCACTTGAAAAAGTCTTTTTGTAGTGTTGTAAACACATTCAAAACCAATTTTAGTAGAATCAAAATCAAACCCATCAATCAACTCTTCAAGCCCTACTCCATCAAACCTTTCCCTATAAACAAGCTGATAAATATCATGTTTGTATCTATATGTGTATGAGTTGTTTTCATATT
>Ga0181572_10002679_pt1 | contig 12631 bp, 6 predicted proteins | sample 101ome_26_FD_133004 | JGI IMG/M metagenome (GOLD analysis project Ga0181572, IMG submission 133004) | Coastal salt marsh microbial communities from the Groves Creek Marsh, Skidaway Island, Georgia - 101408AT metaG (megahit assembly) | ecosystem: Environmental > Aquatic > Marine > Intertidal zone... | reverse complement strand
CATTATTATTAAATGTTGTATTATCAAATGTAAATGTATTTCTAAGTCTTGTATATGTGTCTGTAATTTTTTCGCCGTTCAGATAAAAGTTAACACTCTTTTCTTCTAACGCATCAAACTTTTCCCAATCAACTGTAAACAACGTTATCGAATCGGTTTCTTGTGTTAAAACTGTGCTATCAACTATTGGTTGTATTCTTTCGTTATTTGTTCTAATCCATCCGTTTTTATATTCGCCGATTTCTTTGTAGAATCCTACATTAACTTTCTTTGAAAATTCTGTTTGACCTTCAGTCCATATAAAAGATTCGTTTTCCCAGTTCCAGTCGAATTGAATATCACCAACGTTATTAATGTTAAGATAACTTAAACTAAATCCAAGTTCCGAGTCTATTGTGCTAGACCCTTCTTTATAAGAAATAAGTTTACTACCGGTGAATGTTGTTCCTGGATATGTTTCTTCGTTAGAAAAACTAATACCATTTTCGTCAAAAACATCAAAAAGAGGTGCTTGATTAACCGATGTTTTAACTTGGCTTTTAACCCAGTTTACACCGTCGAAATGATACATTAATCCTTGGTTATTGCTACCTCTTCTTACTAAGACAGATTCACCTATTACCGATTCCGAATCTTCAGTTTCTCTTAAATTAATTTGTTTGCGTCCGTTATGTGTAATAAATTTTACTTCATAAATTCTATTATTTGCAAGAGTATCTGTATCTGCAATTACTAATACTCGTGCTCCTTCAAACACAAATTCTCCATCTACACTGTAACTTGATTTTCCTTCAATTTTTGAAAATATATCAGTTGTATAATCATCAACATAGTCAACTGTTGACTTAGAATTGATTCCGTGATTGAACAGTTGTACATCAGGGCGAAATTCTATAATAGGTCTTTTAGCTCTTATTGCTTCGTCTGCTGGAAACGATCTTCCTTGCAATGCTAATTCTATTGTACTCTTATGGAACCATCTATTATATCTACTCCAAGGATTTTTATCTTTTGCTCCTCTGTTTATAGTGATATAATCTTTTTGGGACGGAAAACTTGCAGCGTCATCAAACGGTTGCGTGTCAAAACCTTCATTATCGTACAAAACTTCAGGAACTTCTGTTGTTAACACAGGGGCAATCAAGTCATTAAAATTAGTTAATCTTATTCCTTCTCCTACACCTTCGATTAACCAAGCACCTGTAGAATATTTTTCTGGCGTTATGTTTCCTTTAAATTCTACCACAAGTCCGTTTGAAAATTCTACATCGTTACTACTAAGATAATTTTCTTTTCCTAGGACTTCGTTTTCAACGTCGATTGCTGTATTTTCTTCAATGTCAGCAATTTGAAAAATGCCTATCCTAAAAGGGTCTATAGTACTTTGATAGTATAAAATATCCGGCGCATCTAATGGTATTTCAAATGTCAGTGTTCCGTTTTCTATTCCGTTATTTGTAATACCGTTGTCGTAGTTTAATGCAGAAAGTCTTGCTGTTGAATCGACTAATTGCCAATCTTGGCTGTCGATATCTATTGTACTTCCGTCGGCACTAACATCAACCTTGGCTCGCCATAATTTGCCGTCATAAACAGTATAATCACCTACAAAGTATGCTTTGTTTGGGTTATAAAGAAGAGATCCCGTATCGTAATTTGTTCTTATAACAAATCCTTCGCCGGGCGAATTAATATTAAACTTATATGTCTGTCCCCTATATAAAGTTAGGGTTGGATTATTTGTTACTCCGTCAGGAGTAAATAACCAACTTTGTACGCCTTGTCTAACTTTATATGTACTTGTAATTCCTTGACGTTGTCCGTAAACAAAAATTGGTGGTGGTCCTAACGGTAACCAATAATATTCTCTGTAATTGATGAATTTATCCCAGTCAATTGGAGGGTTCCAACTATAATGTTCTTGGAAGTTAAGTTTATCGTCACGTTCTGAATTACTATTAAAAAATTTTAATTGGTTTTTAAAATCTAAATAGTCATAAAAAGATGTAAAATTTTCATTTTCATCTTTTGTTGTTACACCCGGCTCTAATTGATAAGCACTTCTTAAAGAACTATCTGTATCAAGATAAACATTACTACCGGAATATGTTTTTCCATAACGACGACCCATATAACCAACAGTACGTTGTAATTGTCCTGGTTGGATGAGGGGATCTAATGTTCCTGCAAGGAACTTTTCATTAGTTTCAGTTTTAAAAATTGATGGTAGAAAATCTATTGATCTTCTTATAGGTAGTCCACTTTGCGGAAATGCCTTATCTGCCATTATTAATTACTCACTATTGTTCCAGAACTTGCTCTGATTTCTGCTGCTGTAATCGCAGAAACAACTTCAATATCATCAACGGTTGCACCGCTAACAAAAATTTCATCTGGTTTGCTTTGTACTTCAAACAAACTACCAAATGCCTGGGTTGATTGCTTCGGTACAATTACTAAGTTAGTCACATCCGGAGCGACTTGATTTAATACATAGGTATTAAGTTCGCTTAGATAAAACCTATCTCCAAAGTCCCAATTTGAAACATTAAAGAATCTATTAATTGCTGCGATAATTCTAACTTTTAAATCGTTAGTGTTAATAACCTTAGCACTATTTTTTACAACTTTAAATGTTGCTTGTAATTTTTCTTCTGCAGGTCCGCCAAATAATACTTTGTACTTAACTGGATGATAAACAATTTCGTCACTAATTGACTTAATAGCATTCAACGACGATCCAAAACTAACTCTTAAACTGTCTGTAGTTGGGGCGTCTGGTTTGTCTGCAACTCCTAATAAGAACTGTCTATATGCTGTATCGTAAGAACGTGTCAAAAGGTATATATCAATGATGTTACTTACGCTAGGATCAATTCTTCGATCGCTACTTGCATTATGAATATATTCAAATTTTAAATTCCTTCTTCCGAGATTCGCTTTATATGAACTTTCTAAAATAAGAGTGTTTGTTGTTTTGTCGACACGTTTTACTCTATTTTCATTTGGATCGTAAAAATAAATTAAATCCCCATCATCATAATCATTTACATTAACCAATGATTCTTTTTGTACAACTGATATAGGAGTTATGTCTGTATCAATCAATGTATAAATTACAGATCCATAATCATCTGTTGATTCTTGGAAAAATAAGTAACTTAACTCTAAATCTTCTCCGACTATTTCTTCAAAAGATTGCGGATCATCTATAACACCGTCCTGATCAGAATCTGTAAATGCAATTTTAATTTCTTCGTTACTTTCGTATCCGTCATCAAACTTAATAGTATCATCAATTTCAAAGTTAACATCTTTTACCAGCGGATTAATCAGGTCACTACCTGTGTTAATTCCTAGAACTTTAATTTGATCTTTAACTACTTTTCCAAGAGTTGAATTATATGCTCTATCATTAACATCTAAATAAAATCTATTTTCTTCGACACTACCAAATATATAATCCATCTTTCGAATTCGAACCAAATATTCATTTGCTTTCTTTACAAATGCAATCATCCAAGAAGAGTCAATTGCTTCGTTGGAAGTATCTCCTGCTTTACCTAAACTAAATGAATTTGTTAAGTCTAAGTTTGCTGATTGTATAACTTTCCAAGATGCTGTTTCTCTATCGTATCTTAGACCAAAGTTTATATTATTAAAGATATAATTAGACATTTCTGCCTCTAAAGATACTGGAAGATCATTCACAAACTTAGGAACAATCCTAGAAGCAATGGCTCCTGTTGGAATATCGTCACTGACTGATATTGCTCCTCTTCCGGATGATAGAACACCTCTGCCTGCGTTTGTTCCGTCGCCTGATACATTTACAATCTTAGTCCAACGATAACTTGTTTGTTTTGGGTTTGTTGAATCAGCAGTAACAAGTTTACCACCTTCAAATGCTTGGCCTTCCGGGGCGGTAAATTTAATGTTCGCTCCTGGTAAAATATATTTTAGGTTATTAGTAGCATAACTACTTACTTTTAATAATGATCCATCAATAGCATTTTTAAAATAACCTGTTGTTCTATTATATTCAGACGTAACATTTGTCCAAGAAGTGTTATTGTCTGTAAATAAAATTTTACTAAATTTAGTTAGGTAAAAATTATAAACATCTGTGTCACTAAACAATGGTTCGATACTATTTTTTATAAATGCAATTATCTCTGTTCTACCGGTAAATTTAAAAGAAATGTTTCGTTCGCCTTCTTCTTTGTAGATATAACCGTCATCAGCAAAAACTCTTATTGAACTATATTTTCCACTAGCATCAAGTATGTCTAAGTTTCTTGAAATTCCACTCGATGTTCTATTAATTGATTTTACTTTTAAAATATCTTGCGAACTAGAAAGTGGTGCTAGGTTATAATCCTCAGCAGTAATCATTCTATTTTGTGTATAATATGTTGCCGGTGCATTTTGTTTAATAGTATCAATACTTTCAGCAGGTGTTGCTGAACTTACAGTTGATTCTAAACCTAATCCGATTGTTAAAGTATGCTCTACTCCTGCTTTATTAAGATACTTTACATTGATATTAATGCCTTTCATATCTGACGGTAAAACAGAATAACTTAATCCGTTTGAAACTCTATAATATAAACGGAAAGCGCCTTGTGGTAAATTACCGTAAACGCCGTCTGCAAATACTAAATCTATACGATCATTTTCTTTTGTTTCAACATTGTAAATATTTCTAATATTCGCGTTAACACTATTGTAAGCAATATTATTTCCTGTAAGGCTTGAGACTTTTGTCCATAGACCTTGCTGTGCTCCTGTTGCGCTCAATTTATATAACCAAACATCGTCGTTATTAATATTAGGACTATCAATTGCGATTCTTTCGTTCGAAGTAGGTACTGAAATGGAAAAATCTGCTACTTCTAAACTGCCTTGTTTGAACATTAAATAAAAACCAGTATTAGCACTACCTGCACCTTTACCGTCATTTCTATATACAAATCCTAATTGATTTCCTGGGGTTGGTGATTCTTCGTAGATATAACTTCTACCTTTAAAAGATGTGCTAATGATTTCAAAAGCCATACTCTTGCCAGCCACTGATTTATTAAAGGTGTATACCGGAACATCTAGTGTTGTAGTTCTAAAACGATATTGCTCTGAACGTATTCCGTTAATAAGAGCATTACCTTGGCTGCGACCAAATTCTGTATTATCTGCCATTGCAGAATTTAAAATAATTGTAAACTGTTCTGCCCAGTTTGCGTTTGTTGGATCATTCCAACTTATAATTTGATTTGCTATATTTCTACCGTTTCCATCAACAAGATTTTCTGTTGTGCTAACAGTTCTAAATTTTAATAAACCTTGAGCACATTTATTACGTTTTGCATTGTACGAAAGCATACGTGCTAAACGTAGTACACTTTCTTTTCGTTCTGCTAATTCAATAAAGTTTTCACGTGATGCTAAATCAACACGGAATGATAAACTTTGTCCTAAAAACGCAATGGCATCAATAAGTGCTAGATATTCAGATGATTCGATGTAGTCATTGAAATCTTCAGGATAATTTTCCCTTAGATATGTAATAATTACACGACGTAGATTTTCAAAATCATAACTTTTAAAATCCGCATTGCGAAAAGTTTGATAGATTCTTGTCCAATCTTCATTGAGTAATAAATTATTTTGTCTAGCGGTTGTACTCATATATTCTTCCCTATACCGTATTTATTATAGTTCATTAACTACGCAGTTAACTGATCCTTGATGTTGCACTATCAAAATCAAACTTCATACGCTCTTTTAAGTTATAAGGCAAATAAGTAATAACTGCTTCAATTCTAATGCCTTGTTCTGTGCTATCTACTGCCACCGAATCTACCGAAATACGTGGATCGTAATTAATAATTTCTTCTACGTTTTTAGCAATAGTATCTTTTACATCTTGTGTAAAGTTTTCAAATAACATATCCCAAATAATAGTTCCAAAGTTAGGATTCTCTAACTTTTCGCCTTTACGAATATAAAAATGATTTAGAATATCTTGCTTGATAAGTTCAATATCATATAACTTATAACTCTTAGTGGCTTCTTTAGAACTAAAACCTTTATACTTAAAGTCAGCATTTCTTGCATCTCCTACGGATGCTTTTCCTTTTGACAACGTTCTTTTTCTATATGTTGATGCCATTATTCTTCTCCGGTTAATTCTCTGTCTGTATTATCTGGATTTTGTAATTCAGGAGCAAAGTTTTCGTGTAATGCCCACGGTTCGTGCATAGGAACACGCTTCATAATACTTTCTAAAGTGTCTTGTTTAACATATCTTGTACTTGCCCATTCTTGCGTTCCGTCGGTTTCGATAACCTGATGCGTAGCAAGCGGCGAAGCCGCCGCTGCGGTAGCGGCGGTAGGACCATTCATATGAATCTGGGCTGCGGTTTCTGTATGGTTTCCGCCACTTAAAATATCTGTAGTTGTTCCTGCTGTAAACTTATTTGCTTTAACAGTGTTTACATCAAAATTATTTCCTACGGTTATTTTGCCATCTCTGCCAACAACAACATTAGTATCATAAGCACTTTCAAACTGTATTCTTCCACTCACAAATTCTTTGGTGTCAATATCTTTACCTTCGCTATATTGTGCAGTGGCTTTCATATTAATATTGCGCCCTGCTTCGATATTAACGTCTCTATCAGCACGTAAATTAAAATCTGTTTTTGTGTGTACACTTACTGAATCTTCTGCATAAATGTCTATTTTACCATTAGATGTCATTTCAATCCAGGTTGAACCTTTAGAGTTCCCAATGTATATTAAATCTTCTGAATTGTGCATCAATAACTGATGCCCTGTACGTGTTCTTATGCGAACATATTCGTCCTTAGGAATTGTAGGATCACCTTTTTCTCCTGCTTCTAAATCAGCATATGCACCACCTTGTCCTACATCTCCTGCATTTCCTTTACGTTGAAAACGATCATCTCCGTCATCCATTACAAATGTTGTTCCGCCTAGACGACTTACAGGAACAGTTCCAACTGTTGGACTTTGAGCTGTGCCTATTTTTGCACGTTTAGATCCATTACGTTTATCTAGTGGTCCAGGGGTTGAGATACCGAACACTGCGCTTGGTACTTCTCTTCTTGCCGTAGAAGTTGTTGTTCCTCTAACATCATCTTCTAGTAATCCCTGCTTTAAAAATTGATCTGCTATAGGGTGAACTGATTTTTTTAACCTATCTATTTGTGCAAACTGGTCTTCTGCATTTAAAAGTCTATTAACTTCTCCTACAGGTAATGGTTGTTTTGTATTGTATTTCTTTTTATCCTCTTCGCTTAAGATTACATTGGTGCTGGCACCAAGTGCTGGCACCATATAATTAGAATATCTCGGCGGTACACAACCTATCCAGTATCCTTGCGATGGATCACCTTCAATAAAAATAACAATTACCGTTACACCTATGTCAGGTGGAATCATCCACATACCATAAGATTTTTGTGTGTCGCCAAAATCCGCAGGGTTTTTACCCATAAATTCGTACGGTGTTGAACCAAAGAAAGGTGGTGCTGATCTTACAATATAAGATTGTGTGTCGTCGCCTACGGTGTTACCTTGATAACGAAGCAAGGTAACTTTTAAACCTCCCATAAATGTAGGATCTAAATGGCTAACAACTCTTGCAAGGTAAGGACCCGATCCTATACCTGCGCTTTCTTTAGATCTATTATCTGCTGTTGTTCTGCGATTCTGTGCCATTAATTAATACCTTATGCTCCGTCAATGTCGAGATTGTTTCCACTTACACTGCCATCAGTTTCATTAGATTCTGTTCCTGATGGTATTGAAGTAGGACTTGGTGGTACTTCTTGAACTTCTTCGTCATCTTCAAAAAATTCTGCTTCTTGTTCTGCGAGCATTCTAGTTTGTTCACTATCAGGATTAGTATCATATTCTAGTGCTACTTCAAATAACTGATCTTCTGTTACACTAGTTGGTATTGGTTTTTTCTCTCCAATTTTTGTTTGTAGAGCGTTATCTGTATCAATAGGTTGATTCTTAGAGTCTTGTCCTTGCATTCTTATACAGGTTAAATTCTGTGTCCATACATTTCCGTTGAAATTATTCACACATTTAGTTACTCTATATATTCCGCTAAACGGGCTTTCTGTTTCATACTTGGAAAACTGATATGTTCCTGTTTTTTCATCAAAATCTGCAGGAGTTCTAAAGGAAATGTAAATGTAAAGATCGTTACCTTCGTAGTGGGCGGCACCATCTTGATTGATTTGATCTGATCCGTCAGACGGTGGAGAGAAATAATTACCCATACCGCTATCAACCAACCAGTAAGGATCTCCTAACACCTCTAGATTTAATCGAACCAAGTCTGCACTTGAACCATTAATAAAGGCATTATGAAAAGATTCAGCAACTAGTTGTTCTGTTGTTCTTTCACCCGAGCCACCTTTAAATTTATTCTTTAATAATGTTGGATCTCTTCTAATTCTAGATCTTCCAAAGCTCTCTGCTTGAGACTGAGCCGATTTTCCTTTTCCGGTAGGTGTGTTATTTCCTGTTGTTGCACCTACACCATTTTGGTCCGGATTCACTACTGTTACTGTACTTGCTTCTGCAGATGGGTTCATTCCTGCAAAGAATAAATTATTAATTTGTATATCAAATTTTAAAACGTCTGCATTCTGTCCAGTGTAGATATAATTGTATTTCTTAACAATACGTTTTGCCATTTGTCTATATCCGACAGGAGCGGAGTTTGGATTTGAGAAAATTGTATGATGTACTTTATAAGGAACAATTCTATAGATTATTTTTCTAGCATAATCTCCTACTAAATCATCAAACTCTAAAAATTCAATTTGTACATCAATTTTATACCAGGTTATTAAACCATCCGATTTTAAATCAGGTTTTACAAATTTATTTTTAGAATAACTTGAACTGTTTATTACTTGTGTGATTATATCAGTTAATGACATACTTTGTGTAAACTGAAAAGTTCTTTTGGTTCCATCAATTACCATCTTGTCTCTAGTAACTTTTCCTGTTCCTTCTTCTATTACGTCGCCTTCTAACTTAAACGGTACAATACCACCCGAACTTTGGTCAAATCCGAATATTGATTGACCTATTGGATTTTTACCAAAGTCTCCAGTTGCTTGAGATGACGAGTCCGATCCTAAAGACGAGCCACTAACCACCGTTTTTGTCGTAGCAGCATTTAAGTTATTTGTTGCACTTTTTTCTTCTTTTCGTTTTTCGGTTCTAATAAAATCGCTAGATTGTACAGGAAATTGTATTTCGTACACATCAGCAACTCCTATACGTCCTTCTTTTACTAATTTTTTTTCGTTGTCATTTAAAAAAGTACAAAGACTTTTATCACCAGAAACTAGTAATTCTTCTACGGTTCCTTCATCTCCTAATGTTAAAGAGATGTCTTTAAAAAGTGTATTTGTAGTATCTGAATATCCGCCTTGGTTTACTGGAACTGCTGTACACTGATATTCTGAGCCTGCTTCAGTAACTTCAAATGTAACTTTTGTAATGTTTATTGTAAAATATTTTGACTTTACAGTTTTTCTTGATGTTCCGTCTTGATTAAAGCCTACTATGTCTAGTTTTAAAACAAAGGGTGCTCCGGCATAGGTAGTGTATCCTGCTTTTATCGCAGCGTTTTGTAAACTTTGTAATAATAACCCCATACTATAAGGTTCTATAATTTTAAAACTAAATTTTGTTGCGTTTGTGTTACCGGCCTTTGGGTTAGCAGCAATCATATTTGTCATTTCAAAATCATCAACAAAGTATTCAGGGGAACCGTGTATTGTATTTGTTCTGTATTGATCGCCTCGACCTGCGCTTGAAAACACAATACTAGATTCAACTATGGATCCTGTAGTTTCGTTCATATCAAAATCTGCTAGACCAGATAGATCGTTACTTCTATATGAATCAGGTTTATTATATTGTTGAGGAGTTAAACAAGCCAACGACCAAAGTGTATTAAAAGAAGCAAAATCTTCTAAAGGGTTTGGTATTAAGTTTTCTTCTACTTCAGATGATAAATTAGATGAAGTTTTGCCGGCTTCTTCTTTCTGAACTTTAGATTTACCGTTCTCTATTTTATTTGCAGCGGCTTCTTGTTTTAATCCGGTAATCTTATTAGCAATACCTTTAACTATTTTTGTCGGAACATCGACCGGTAAAATATCAGTGCCATCTGGTTTTTTATCTGGTGCTGCTAGATATGAAGCATCGCCGAAATCTTCTTCGTCATCAAAATCTTCAAACTCTTGTTCGTTTATAGAGTAGTCAGAAGTATTACCAAGAGTATCACCTTCGGGTGTTTTTTTAAGAAAAATCGGAACCTTTAAAACCATCTTACACTCCTAAGAATTTTTCTAGGTTAGTCTTTTTAGGGCAATAAATTGAAGTTCCTGGTACAAAATCAAAAATTGGATCTTTTAATACATCCATATTACGTTGAACAAATACCCACCACAACTTTGCGTTTCCGTATAAGTCGTATGCTAACAAATCAGGACGATGTTTATATTGATTTTCAATAGTGTAAAGATAATCGTCGTTTTCTGACGGAACTGGTCTTATATCTAATAATTCTAAATATAAAGAATTTTGTGTTGTAGTATTATACGGTGATGATTTCGAATAAGTTGCCATTATAAGTATCCTGATCCGTCCGGTGAAGTTAGTTTGCCAGCAGCAAAATCTTTAAGACTAAACTGACGCATATTTGATCTGTTGTATATCGGTGTTACTGTGCAACTTATTGTGCTTAAAATAGGTACCCAAGTACTTGTTCCAAACTTATTACATTTAACATAATTTACATCATTAGGAAAATCTACTGTAAAGTTTTTAACTACAACAGGAACATTGTCAAATACACTAGCACCATAACCTGATAGATAACATACTATCGGTGGATTGCCCGCTAGTTCGCCTTGACCGTAAAACATTTTAGTCGCTGTTCTTAAAAACGTTGTGGCGGCAATCCAGTAAGCAGCATCTGTTTCTGTTTCTGCAGGGAATTGACCGCCAATGGAAATATCGTCAACTTTAGAATTTTTATAAGCCTGGAAGGGGTAGTTGTTATGTGTTGGTGATATTTCTGAATAATTTGCACTAGTTGATAATGTTATAGTTGGAAGTACAGGCCAAACTAAACCACCTGTTTTCTTTAACTCTTTCATTAACGGCGATCCGCCAAAGTATGACCAGTTGGCATTTAATCTTACTCTCCAGTCGTCTGCTGGATTCGAATCTAACTTGATCGCTGTACCAGTTTGCTTAAATAGTTCTGCACCCTCCGGAAGATTGGCACCACGTTTGAGACTTAATATATCATTTAATGCACCTGCTGCTTTAGAAATACTACCAGCAAGTCCGCTTACACCGCTTGCTAAGTCTCCCCCTGTAAGTTTACTCAGTGAGGATTTAATCTCTGCTGCGCCTGGAAATTTATCTACTAATCCCGAAGCATCCGAAGCCAACGACGACAGTGCTCCGCCTGCTGCGCCTGCTGCTTTAGTAGCAGAATCAACAACACCAGATATGCCGCCTAAAGTAGATTTAAAATTAGGATCTTCAACGCCGATTCCGTCAATTGTAGTAAATTGCTGGCCGCCAAAATCTATACCTGCTGTTGCTCCATTTAGGCCCGATCCTATTCCGCCTGACAGTTCGTTGATTTTTGCATTTAAATCGGCTTTATCGATTTCAGACTCTGCTGTTTGTAATGCTGCACCAGCATCTTCAGCAAATTTCTTTACAGTGTCTGACACTCCAGACACTAATCCTGCAAATGGATTTTCAGACAAACTAAAGCCAGAACCGCCTTCGCCAAAGCCTAATGCATTTGTCAAATCTTCGTTGAGCTTTCTATTCGCAGCAACTTGTTCTGCAGTGATGCTATTAGGATCACCGCTTTCTTTGTTGATGCGGGCTGCTTCTTCTTCAGGTGTGTTTGGATATGTTTTTCTTGCCATTTTGGTAAAATTAATCCCTTATTACTCTATTTATTCGAGTAATAATATGCTATTATATTAATCTCAAGGAGGTATCTTAGAATATGCAAAAAAGAGTAAATTATTTAAACAACAAAGATCTGTTAAAGGAAATACACAAAAGTAAAAACACTTTTTGTACTTTCACACAACCAGAACACCATCAGTATGACGTTATATTAGACGATATTGATAAAATTAACGTTCGTACTACTGCTGAAGCAAAACGTGCTCAGGCAAAACGTCTATCGCAGATCGCACACGAACAAGCGATGGAAGCGGCTGGTAAAAAGTTGCCTGCTAAAGAATTTGAGATCGACTACAAGAAGATCGCGAAAACTGATGTAGTTTTTCGTATTATGACGTTTGATCATATTCCGGAAGATTCGAAACGTAAAAAGACTAAAAAGACTGTTGCGGATCATCACGTTAAACTTAACTTTCCGCCATTCCAGCATTGGAAGTTTGACGAACACGACAACTTGATTTGTGTAGGAAAAAGCCATTGGTCAGGTGATTTAAGAGATGGTAAATTTGCACTCAAGAAAGGCAAAGCAACCAATGAACTCGCTAAGATGTGGATGAAACTTGTAGAT
>Ga0181572_10002678_pt1 | contig 12635 bp, 7 predicted proteins | sample 101ome_26_FD_133004 | JGI IMG/M metagenome (GOLD analysis project Ga0181572, IMG submission 133004) | Coastal salt marsh microbial communities from the Groves Creek Marsh, Skidaway Island, Georgia - 101408AT metaG (megahit assembly) | ecosystem: Environmental > Aquatic > Marine > Intertidal zone... | reverse complement strand
AAAGTTAAAGTGTCGGCAATATCAGCAGTGCTGTTAGCATCTAATGCACCAGTAAGTGTAGTAGCACCAACAACAGCAACATCACCGCCGAAAGAAGCATCAGCAGTAACATTTAATCCAAGTCCAGATGCTTTGGATAAAGTTAAAGTGTCGGCAATATCAGCAGTGCTGTTAGCATCTAACGCACCAGTAAGTGTAGTAGCACCAGTAACATCTAATGTGCCTTCGAGTGTTGAACTACCACCTACTTTAATATCACCGCTCATAGAAACATCTTCTACAAAGTATGTTACATTCGCACATGCATCCATGTGTTGTGTACGGCGGGTATGGTCGTCTAAACGATTTTGTGTATTTTCGTCTAAATCAACTAAATGACGAAGTTTTTCAGTTAAAACAGTTGTTGTATTACCTTCATGCTTAACGCTATACGATGACGCTTGAATACTAAATGTAGGAACACTAGTATCATCTGTAGTGTATAAATTCAAAGAATTATCACTACGAATCATTACACCGCCCCCACTGACATCAACAAACCCCTTTACGTAGGTTTGGCGAAATTTATTCGCATTATTTGATTGGTCGAACCACTGGCTCATATTATATATATTGTAAATAGATAAATAAAAATAAAAATTTATTGATACAACCAAGTATTTACAGTATATCTATATGTGCCATTAAGTGGAGTATTTACTTTATGTGGATGCGTCCAATATGGAGGAAACGCAATAATATCCCCCTTATTCAACTTGACGCTATAATTTTGTGTTGGAAAAACGAATTCCCCGCCGTCATAGTCATCATTCAAACACATAATCACGCTCATATTACGAACGCGCCGACGTCCAATTGCATGTTGAGAACTGTCTTCAACTACATTATCACAATGTAAACGTGTTGGACCGTATATTTTACGGATACAATACCCACTATCTCCGTTGGATTTCACATTATAGGTAAAATAAAGATGATGAATTACTTTATTGACTACGTTGAAAATTTCTTTATCTAAATAAAACGCAGCTTCACTATTTAACGAATTCAGATGGATATATTTACAAAACACATTGTGAGAAGCTTCCCATCGTTCATCATTGTAAGACAACTGACTATTGTAAAACTCGATGATCTTATCACATAATTCGTGACTTAAAATATTTTTATTTTGAATTAAGAAAATATTATTTGTCTCTATATAAGGAAAATCCGTATTGTTTGAAACATTAGAATGAACTACATTAATAATTTCATATACACATACTTGTTGTTCTATTGAACTATGAATAATTATAGATGAAACGTCTTGTATATAAAGCAGTTTTTCATTATCTATTTTTTCAATATGTGCGCTATCTTGAATAGTATCAATATTATCGATGTTAGAAATGACTAAGATAGAACAATCCAACTTAATAGTAGTATCAATATTACAAGACAGATCCAATGTATAGTTTTTCTGGACCACATAATGTTCGGGGGGAACCGTGTTTTTATTTGAAACATAGCTTAAAATTGTATTTTCATCCATTTTCATATAAAATATAAGTAGGGGATTATATTTATATTACAATATGAGCGATTTATTTATCAAAGAATATGAGAATGTATTAGAACCAGACCTATGTAAAGAAATCATAAAAATGTTTAATGAAAGTGAAACAAAGTATAAAGGTGTTACTGGCGGAGGGCTGAATGAGAATGTGAAAAAAACATTCGATATGCATATTTCAAATACTCTTCGAGATACACGTATTACCGAAGAACAGCGGAAACAGTGGCAAATATGCGATGACAAATTGTATCACGCTCTTACAACGCATTTACATAAATATTATCACGACGTCGGATTATCAGAATTATTAAAGGAAAAACATATTATTTCGAATACACACGATACTGGATTTCAAATACAACGCTATATCAAAAACGATGGATTTTACACATTTCATCAGGATTTTTCTATTGTAAAGAAAAATATGTGTCGTGTGGTGACGTTTTTGTTTTATTTGAATGATGTAGATGAAGGAGGTGAAACGAACTTTTTCAATCAAATATATGTCAAACCGAAAGAAGGGAAATTGGCGTTTTTCCCAGCAACGTGGAATTATATTCATAAAGGAGAAATGCCAAAGTCAAATGATAAATATATTGTCACGGGCTGGATATATGCTAATATTTAAATATATAGATTCATATTTAAATATTAAGTTTTGATGATGAAATTGATGGAAGTATATTTTGGATAAAACTTGTCTTCGCTTGTCAAGTTATATGATATATCTACATTTCCGGATTGGTGCGTGTTTGTATTAAAATAATCGTCAGCCATAACAAAAGCAGCGTCGTTAATGTATTCAAATCTGTTTGTGGTCTGTCCACCATTCCTTGCTTGTTGTCCGGCAAACGGAAAATATGGGATTTCTTCAGCGGAGACACCGGTACGAACAAAACTTACATCCACAATCACATTTGAGCTATCATTTTGATAACTATATGTGTTCTCATCAACATTAAAACTGATGTTTGTAGAAATATCGTGATTATGAGTAGGTAAATGGTTTACATCAATATTCGTTGTTCCACTACTAATATCATTATAATTATTATTTGAAAATGTAAGATCGTCTCCATTTGAACCGATTGGAATACGCATTCCCATATCGGGAACATTGAAATTTGTACCGTCGCTTATTAACGCATTTGATAGGTCTGGATATGTAGCACAACTATATTGAGAACCATCACATAATAACCAACCTTCAGGTGCAACATCTCCGACATACATCATAGTAAAACCGGCAGGAAACGCACCACTTGCGTTCCCAGAAATATCCATAGCAGCACCGGGTCGGACATCACTGCGCCCTATACCAACCGCACCACTATTTGTAATGGTAAAAATAGGTTCATCATCGCTATTTGTCAGTTCCATTATATTACCACTACCATGTTGATTTAATTTCAAAGGTGTGGGTCCATTTTCCGTATCTGATATATCAATATGTAAATTATCTTGATAATTCACACTTGTATCAATAGTAATTTCGTGAAATGTATTTACAGAGCCATTCAGAGATACATCACCAATCAACATAACAGGCGAATTGAATGTTAAATCTTCGTTTGATACACTTATTCTGCTTTGAGTAGTTTCATCCAAAAATTCAAAACTATATTTAAACTTCCCATTAGCAATAAATAAATCCCCGTTTTGAGAAAGAGTATGGAAAGTATTTGTACTAGTAGAATTATCATTATTAATACGCCCAAGCCAACAAGCCGGTCTATCTTTACTTAACCTATTTGCATTTATAGATGGTGCCGTGAGTTGATAATTCGGGTCGGCTAATGTTCCAATACCTATTTTGGATCCGGAAATATCCAACGCAAGTGTGTCTGTAACACCATTATAACTAAACAACTTCAATCTTTTTTTGAAGAAAGTCTCAAAGCCATTATTTGCATCGCTATTGTTTGTACTCGTTTGAATACCAAATCCGCCATTAATTGTCGATGTATTATCTGCGAATCCAAATAATTCGGTATAATTTGTATTACTTGTAGTTATATCTGTGAAATTGATGAAAGGTTTGTTTTTATTTATCGATACATATGAATTGCTATTGTCAACATCGTAATATACATTTACATATTTACTACAAGTTGAACTATTCCGGCCTACAAGTGACGAACCTTGAATATTGTTTGCAGAAATATCTCCTGTATCAGATACTTTAAAACGATCACTTACATTAAATAGGATACCTGTATCGAGTGTAGTTGAACCAATACCCATTTTACTTGCCAATATATTATTGTCTCCTGCATAGGTGCTTATGTGACTTTGACCCACAGCCATTCCAGAAATATCAATATTTAGATTTGCGCTGCGACTGTCAGGTGATCCTAACACGATTTTTTCTGAAATTCTTAATATTGTGGATGGATAAGTTGAAAATTTTTGGATATAGTTATAACAAAACACAACATAGTTATCTAAACTTGTTGAATCCTGGAAGACAAATCCATTTTTAAAATCATCTGATACGCTAGAGCTATAGGTTTGACTTTGAACCGCATTTAAACTAGTATTATTTATGTGTAATAGACTACCATGAATACCCAAGTTCCCGCCCTTAATCTCCAAATCGTCTACAATACCAGATGTAGAGCCTACACCCAGACCTAGCCCTGATAATAAAATTTTCACACCATTATTTATTCTAAACACATGGTTTTTACCATTGTTACTGAATGTAATGTTATTCGATCCACTATAATCCTGTAAAGTAATATCTCCATCATCGGGACGTAGATTATTCCACGATCCATTTGAATATAATTCTACTTTATTTGTAGTGGTATTGTAGCGAAATGAACCATTTGTAGTTGAATTTCTTTCACTTGTAGTTCCAGAAGGTAGTATGAGTCCTCCGTTCATAGATATATCTAAAATACCAAAATGATGAATGTGTGAAATATCAACAACACTTGACACAACGTTCAATACAGAGTTTCCGGATGAAATTTTATTATCTTTGATGAGAACCATTTTACTATATCAAATGTATTATATATAGTAAAATGATAAATATATCTTATTAATGAACGCCATGATAAATGATGAATTTAATTGTTGCATATGAAGGAATAAAATCGGCACCTGAATTATTGTTCGTGTTTGTAACTGTAATACCATGATGAATGGGGAATGGCTGGGTCCGACCTTTAAATACACCTTTTTCTGTATTTATTGCGTTCTTATTAACTGTATTATTTCCTTGATTTCCATCTCGTCCAGTACAAGTTTGACTTGTTTTTGTGATGTATTTAAGACCTTGACTGTTATTATTTGTCTCTACATTCATTATATCATTTAAACTGGTATCACCTGATTGCCAATTAGCATGTTCTTGGCCGCCGTCATATATTTCTTGTGTAAACAATGTATTTCCAAATTTCATATTGGTTTTGTTTAATGATATATCAAAATTGTCATCAGGATTCACATCATGAATATGACTTGGCATATGATTTTCTGTGATTTCATTCGATCCTGATTGAGATTCAAATGTTGTTCCAGATTCTGGATCTGGATTACCCATAGGCATACTATCGTTAAAATTTGGCAAATTTATAGTTGTTGCGTTTCCACCATATTTTGAACCAATAACATTACTTAAATCCACATAACTATTACGTGTCAAAGTAGAACCATCACATAACGCCCATCCAGAAGGAACTGATTGAGTGGGTTCAAGCATAATCACCGAACCCACAGGATACAATCCATATACTTCTCCAGACACATCTAATACATAGTCCGACGAAGCAGATGTACTATTATTTCCATCAGGAGACACGCCCATTCCCAATTTGGATACATTCACTTTTATTTCATTATTTTTCGACGCCTGCAAATAATAGCCACTATCAACCGTATTTTTATTTAATTCAATAGAAGGATTGGAAGTACTATTAATACTAAATTCGCTATAGATATACACGTTATTGCGAGTAATATTAATAACACCCGAGTTTATAGTAAGATTACCGCTGATTTCAAGATCATTATTAAATATAAACTTTTTAGTTGTGCTATTTGTGACATTCATAATGAGGTTATCATATTTATTTTGAATAATGCCAGAACTTATATCAAACGCATTTGATTTATAATGGGTAATAGTATCAGTTTGCACATTTGTGAATAAACTAATATTGGAACGCCAAAAGTTCTCCTCCGAGTTCCATCCTCCCGTTTTAAACCCGAACGAACAATCTGTAATTTTCCATTTTGACCCATCTGTATTAGAGTTCAAGTCAAAAAGATTAGAATTATCATATGAGACAGGTCCAATAATCATTGATTCATTACTTTCTTTATTATACTCAATCATCTTGATTGAATCCCCAAATATACGATGATATCCATTTGAATATAAGCTGAAATTATTATTGTATGTAGAAAAGTAATATGCGTCATCATTGTTAGCATTTGTCGCTCTAAATAAAGTATTATGATTGTTTGTTTTTGTAGAGAATACAAGACGATTTGTAATATTAAACGAACTGTCATTTCCGTCATCAAATAATAATTCTTGGGGTTTCAAATCATTTACACGAATATAATTACATGATAAATCACTGAATGAAATGTCTCCATCTGTTTGAACTATACATTTATTATTAATATTCAAACTTTGTCTGGTTCCGCACGTAACACCAATACCAATACCTCCCTTTGAATACAAAAATTTATTGTTTAATATGCTATTTCCAGTATAATTGATAGATACGTTGCCGCTAATATCGAGTGTATTTGACGGAAGATTTCCATTTAAATTGTGTCCTACTCCTGTAGAATTAATATGTAATATTTCATTATCTTGTATTGTCATGATTATTTTTCCAGAACCGACTTTTAAATCGAAATGGTTATTTGAACTTTCGAATATAATAGCACTTGAATCATAATGCATTTGACTTGTTTCAACATTATTTGAATTATAGAATACTATTTTATCTTCAATGCCGATATTTCCAGTAATCAATCCGTCTTGAGGATGGGTAATAAAAGCGCTACCATCATTCAAATGGACCCCAGAAGCATCCATTTTCATTTTGTCTGTGCCATTTACATTAAAAAGGATTGATTTTCCATTATCTCCAAGAGAAATAGAGGATACACCGTTATCAAAATTAGAATTATCAACTGTTACGCGATTCTCATTTTGAACGAATTTAAATTTGTCATCACTATCATCTAAATATATTGCACCGTTTTGCGAAGTATCGACAAAATGATAGTTTTGATGAAAAGTATTATCAAACCGAGGCAATCTTAATCCCTGAGTATGGAATTCTAAAATATTATTGTCATTCACGATTCTACTCATATTTAAACTATTGTCAATCACTATGCGACGGGTGTTTTTAATACCATCTTTTGTTAAAATAATAGTCATTATATATGTTAATATATAATGTAATAAGAATAATATATTGCTTTTTTTGACGAACATAGGGGAAATGTAAATGAATTATCAACCCGTATATTTGATGAATTTGAATGGCATAGAAGGTGGTAAATAACGATTCAACGAGTTAGTATTGTTTCCGTAATTTGCTACATTTAAATCGTAATTGGGTGTATTAAATGGCGTAATGTTTTGGTCGTTTGCTTGTTTTCTGAATGAAAACTGTTCTATACCAAGCCATTCTCTGTCTGTTTGTCCGGAACTTTGCAATACAAACCTTTTACTTGTTTTTCCACTAGAACCATCTTCACCGTCACCAACATGCTGTATTGTTGATTGGGCAATTAAATAACTGTCCTTTCCCGAGTTTGATATATCAACATAAGCCTCGACGTTAGAAGAAATATCATGACTATGTGCTGGAATATGATTTGTATCAATATTTGATGAACCGCCATTTGTGCTGCTCGTGTTTGCATCTGAACCACGCGGAAACCTTGAATAAGAAGCATCACATAATTGTGGCGTTGTATTATTTCCATCACATAAAACCCATCCAGGTGGAACATCCATTGTTACTGGGATCATCATAATAGACCCCTTGGGATATATGCGGGCGTGTCCGCCAAGATTAAGTATTGAATTACCGGAAGACACATTTGATTTTATGTTTACACGTTTATTTTGAATATCCACACTCACATTTCCCGAACTGTCTTTTGTCTTGAATAATGACGCGCTTCCACTTGTATTTTCTTGGGAAACAGATACTAATGGTACTGTTGTAGAACCAGAAATATCCACACTGCTAATATCTGCAAAAATATTATTATTTAATCCATTATCTAATAACTGAATACCTTGATGTGTGAGTGTAAAATCATTTGATGATTCTATTGGATTATTAATTTCAAAATGCTGGGATTTTATGGTTAATGTATTAACGAGACCTGTTGAATGTTCTATAATTGGTTTTCTATCGCTACTGTTACCGACATAACTGAATTTGAAATCACCAATCGTGCGACTTCCACCATTTCTAACAAGTAAAACATTACCCGATACATCTACATTACTTGCATCAAGACCTTGTTTTACATAAACACCATTATTTAAGTTGATTGTATGTGTTAATCCAATAGTAGGAATATCCAAGTTATTGAAATACATTTTATTTCCGTCAAAGACAAATCCGGAAGTTGGGGAACCAACGAAGTTGAATGAAAATTTGTCTTTATACCGAATAATAAATTCATCACCGCTAATACCCATACCATAATCATCGTTTATTTGCATACAATTGAAGCATATATCGTTAGAAATTGACTCGGGTTGGATGGTAAATATAGGGTCAACGCGATTACCGCTATAATAGCTTTGGTCCCGAATAATTATTTTATCACTATTTATACTAATCATGGAGACATCCGCATGATTGAAATTCATATTATTACAATACAAATCCTTTGCGTCAACGTCTCCGTTAGATTTTATACCAAAATTTCCACCCGTGCCACACTGAAAAGTGTAATTAGTATTCAAAGGTTGGTTATCCAATACAACTTTTTCTTCCACACATAGGGAATTTTCTGGAATAGACACATTATTATACCCGATAGCCATACTTCCATTTACGTTGACGCGATTTGAACCCTTTGTATCACTATTTACATTCATCGTCATATCTTTCAACAAAAGTTTTGTAGATGGAGCGTTTCCGGTTAAACCAACAATGAATTTTGAGCTGGATGGTTCTATTTCAAAACTACTGAACCCATTTGAATCCGAATATGAAATATCCACACCAGTATTATCATCGTCTTTAATGGATGTGGATATACCAGAGGCCGACGCATCCAAAAAACGGATCCCGTTCAATATAGATGCTGTGCCGCTAATATCTACTTTGTTTGTAATATCACTTGCATTCTGATAATTGACGCCCATACTACCATCTTGTGTCATGATGACTTTTTTGATACTATTTCCGTTTCCGTCATCAACGTAGAATTCCATATGTCCTCCATTGGAAGGGTCAATATATGTAATATCGTTCCCAAATACATCGTTATTCATGGATTGCCAGCGCGAGCCGTCATATCCTTTCAGAGTATGAGATCGATTGTCATAAAAGATTGTACCTTTGGGTGCGGATGAAGGTTCGCTATCTAGACGTGGTAATATTACACTATCGGACATGCTAATATCTAATACATTTCGCGATGTATTTATAATACCACAATTTAATTTCAAAGGCGCGTTGAAGGCAAGGTGTTTTAATTGTCCTATGTCACTAATCGCTTTATCATAAATATGAATGCGTCCGATTGAACCGTTGAAATTACTTCGATTGTTATCATTATCCGAACTGTTAGCCATATTTCTACCTAGATAGGCACCGCCACCGGAAAGATCGAGTTCTATGGTACCGCTATTGTTAAATGTAGTATTACTATTAATAAGAGTGCCATCTATAATAATATATCCCAGATCATAATTATCACTATTAGCATCATCGAAACTAAATATAATATGATGTGGGTTTCCATCATTAAGACCAGAAAAACCAGCTTCTTTTCTAACATTAGAAGCATATGTTTTAAACTTCACCGATTCGTCGTTGTCATCAATATAACCGGTTAAATTCGTAGGCACGGTATCAACAGGAGAAGAAGAACCAATATCAAATAATGTGCGATTTTTACTCAAATCATTAAATACAACATCTATGAGTTCGATGGTAATACCTACCGTTGTCCCTGTAAGCGGTACATATCCTTTATCTAATAAATCAACACCACCATTTGTTGTGCCATCAAATGTATCCTCCGAACTGTCATAACTAAAATATGGCTCATCTACAAATCCTTCAATATCATTATTTGTTATCTTCACAGCCATTATTATATATTTTGGTATAGAATATATAATATCATTACAAACAAAATGGGTTATCTTAATACATTAAATCAAGTCTTGATAATAAAATTGACATAAGTGTATGCCGGCATAAAATCATCACATTCACCGTTCTGTCCTAAACTTGTTGAACCCGAGACTTTTGTATTCACGTTAAAAAAATTTTCTTGTGTGTTATTAGCTGTACCAATATTAGTAAAGATATTTTTACCATCTTGGTTATATAATAAAACACCTCTTAGTTGTCCTCCATTGCATCTTTTATAGGAAAATATACTTGTTGAGATGCCATATTAATAAATAATTCGGTCTCATTAGCATTGTCTATTCCGTTATCTTGTCTATTACTAGTTGGTAAAGAATCTTGAGTAGTTAAATTCACGTCAAGAGAATTATTCATCGCAATATTTGTTGTTATATTATGATTATGTGTTGGTAAATGATTTTCCAATATTTTATTACTATTATAAGTTGTATTATTACTCAAATCCCCATAACTTGAATATGTCGTATTACTGTTATATCCTCGTGGGAATCTATTTTGCATATGTGGGTAGTTTCCGGATGAGCCACTATATCCTAATAATGATGCTAATTTTTCATTGTTGGTAAACGGCGAACCATCACGCAAATGCCATCCGGGGCGCAGTAGAACCACCGTACATCATCAAGAATCCAACCGGAAAAGCACCAGTTGTATTAGAAGCAGAAATATCCAAAGTAGCTCCGGAACGAACGTCTGTGCGTCCTATATCTACATTTCCATCGGTGTCAACAGAAAAAATGGGTGTATTACTGTTGTTTTTGAATTCAGCAATATTTCCAGAACCTTTTTGATTGATTATTATTTGATTCGGTGCGCTTGTAGAGCCACTTGTGTCTAAATTAACAACATCCGATATAGTAGTAGGATTAGTTCCTGAATCAAATTCAACACCATCAAATATATTCACGCTATTCCCAGTAAATGACACATCCACAAATGAGTAAAACATCAGAGTTAAATATGAGTATAAACAAATAATTATTATGCGTTTTCTAAAGCAGTAAGTCTTGCTAAAACACTTGCCAATTGTGTTTCTAAATTTTCTACTTTTGTTTCCAACTCTGCAATGCGAACCTTGTCCGCCTGTTGTTGACGGTCTATTTCTTGGGTGGCCGCAGCAGCCACCGTCCATATTGCGTGTTTATCTAACATATGGAAATTATTTACAAATTGTCCGAAAACGAAACATTGATTTGTACATGTGGTCTCATTATAACGATATAAATCACTTGGTATTTCTCCGTGTATTTCAATTGTAGTGCTATTGATAAGTTGTTTGATATAATAATATACTTTCTTGCGTTCAACACCTTCAATCGCAATAGAAATATTTTGATATACATTACCAGAACTATCTGTAAGGTTGAGATCTAAATTATCAAAAGTGCCACCATCTTGCAGTATTAAGAAACTGCCCGAAATATCAGCGATACTATACACATTTGGAACTGTTTCCGTCCTTGTGAAACACGCTTTAGGAATTACTTCGTTGACTTCTTGAGCAATGAACCCATAAACAGTTTCGTTTCCTCTGCCAATTGTATCAATATAAGAATAAGTACAAGGATTGAGTTTTCTAAAATCAACAAGTGCTTTATCATCTTCAATAGCAAGGATATTTTTCTTAATACGTGCATCACTATATACAAACATACCTTGTCCCGAAACGATTGTTTCATCGGCATAAATATTTATATATCTATCCACGGTGCCATCACCACCAGAATGCCCGCCTTCCATATGGGAATCCCATTTAAAACTAACCAAGGACGGATCTGCTGATCCATGTTTTCCCACCATCAAAGTAATATCGTCGAATTCATTATGTATAAGAGTATTATTCACACCATATCTTATTTGAACTTCGTTGTTGGAAGTATTGCTCATGTTTTTGCCGTCGAGATATGATATATTAGTATTAGTCTTATGGGTTCTTATATCAAGATCACTACCCATCAGAATCGTGTGTTTTCCGGTATATCCTCCATTCGCGTCTCCTCCAGAAAGGTCGTCCCACTTATATATTCTAAATAAATCATATCCATCAACATTTACACGGAAAGTTCCACTAATATCTAAATTAAATGAAGTATCTGTCTCAGTCGTACCAATGACAACATTAGATGAAGGTACAATAATGTTTCCGTTAATTGTGGTGTCATTATTAACATCAAGGGTGCCAGCAATATCCGTATTTCCAGAAGAAGCAGTTACATTGAATTTGTTTGTATTAATCGCCAAGTCCCCAGTAACATCAAGGGTGTTATTAATAATCGTTTCACCTGTAGAAGTCACAGAGAAATTACTACCAACAGCTAAAGAATTAGATAAAGTGGTAGCACCAGTAACACCAAGGGTGCCATTTACATCCAACTTATAACCTGGACTTATAGTGTCAATACCGACATTATTGCTATTGTTAAGAAATAATCCTGAATTACCACTATCATTAGCAGTTATTAGTAAGTTCCTACCATCAGTAACATCTGTTGTATGAGATTTAATGCGATTATAATTTGTTTCTGATTTAAAAAAGAATCCGCCAGCACTATCCATAATATTTAATTTTCCACTTGGACTTGTAGTGCCAATACTGACGCTATTGTTCTCAATATATAATTGTGTTGTACCGCCTGTAATCATTGAAATTTCATTATCATTAAAGTTAAAATTTCCATCTTTTT
>Ga0181572_10002677_pt1 | contig 12636 bp, 7 predicted proteins | sample 101ome_26_FD_133004 | JGI IMG/M metagenome (GOLD analysis project Ga0181572, IMG submission 133004) | Coastal salt marsh microbial communities from the Groves Creek Marsh, Skidaway Island, Georgia - 101408AT metaG (megahit assembly) | ecosystem: Environmental > Aquatic > Marine > Intertidal zone... | reverse complement strand
GCTGCCCCGGGGGCGCAGCTGTTGGCGGAGTAGGCCGACACCACGGCGTTGAAGTTCTCGACCTGGAGCGGATTTTCGAAATCGAAGCGCCAGTAGTCCAAGGAACCGAAGAAGTTCCCGGTGTCGAGGACCACGCCGAAGTTCGTGGCCAGGGCCGTTTCCGGCTCAAGATCGGGGTTGCCGCTCGTGTCTACGGCCTTGAAGGCGTTCGCCGGGGCCGTGAACTGGAGGGACGTGGTCCGACCTTCGAGGAAGTTCTGCGGGGGACCGCGGAACGTCGTGGACACCGAGCCCCGGAGAGTGATGGCGTCCGTCGCCTGGAAGCGCAGGGCCAGCTTGGGATCCACGGTGGACCCCACGTTGCCGCCGTAGTCTTCGAAGCGAACGGCCAGCTGGGCGTTCAGGCGCTCCGTGAGGGGAAGGCCAAGCTCAGCGAAGGCGCCGTACACGGTCCGCTCCGTATCCGCCGGGAAGGTGCCGGACAGGAAGGCGAAGAGGCCGGTGTCGGTGGTGAGTGCTGACTGGGTGCAATCCAGCGTATCCGTGTTCCCGAGGGTCACGGAGACCGGGTCCACGAAGGGGCAGGGATTGATGGTCAGGTCGTTAATGGCCGCGGGGGAGAGCGAGAACTGCTCGTTCCGCGTTTGGATGCCCGCAGCCCAACCCACGGTGCCGCCTGCGAGCTCGACGGGCAGCTCGCCGTTGAAGGTCGCATCAAATACCAGCAGCTCGTAGCTGGTCTCGGAGCTCAGGTCCGTTTCCAGCCAGGGCTGGAGTTCCCGGTTCATGCGCACGAGATCGGCGTTGGCGTTCGGGTTCACGTAGCCGTTCACGAAGGACTGCTCGAGGCCGTTCGAGAAGGGCGTGTGGTAGAGACAGCCGCCCTGACCGGGGGTGCCGTTCACGGGATCGCAGTTCGGGCCGCCGAGGCCGTCGAGGGCAAGGGCCAGGCGCTCAACGTACATGTCTGGCGTCGTGCTGGTGCGATCGCGCTTGGACCAGGATACCGCGACATCGAAGCCCAGCTGGCCGTCGAAGAGCGTACCGTCGAGGCCCGTTGCCAGGCGGTAGGTGTCCGTTTCCCGCTCGCCGCGACGGGGCTCGCCATTCACATAGCCAGCAGCGCCCGCGTGGCGGGTGAGGGGATACACGGCCAGCGTGCCCGCGGGCAGGAGCCCAGGGTTATTCGCGATTAGATCCTGTACGCCGGGGTGATCGGCGGAGACCAGGCGATCGGGCCCGAAGAGCGACTGAGGCGGGTAGGAGGGCGAGGTGGCCCACTTCGGGATGTCCATGCGGGAGTAGAGCGCTTCGATATGGAAATCGATGTTCTCCGTCACCGCATAGTTAGCTTCCACGAAGCTCTTATAGGTGTCCTGCTGCTCAACCAGGTTGTCGTAGTTCGTGAACTGGAAGAAGCAGGTGTTGGCAGACAGCGTATTACCGAAGGCTTCGCAAGCGGGATCGGGCACGCGGCCGATGATCCCCACGTTCCCCGTTGCCGGATTCACGCCCACGGGGAAGATCGTCCCGGGATTACCGATGGAGGAATAGCCCCCCTGGGGGTTAGCGCTTTGCGGACGCACGGCCCAGTCGAGGTCACCGAGGCGCACTTCGCTGCGACGCTCGTACTCAAAGGCCCCGGTCACGTGCCAGCGGTCGTTCCCCGTGCCGAGCATGATGCCGGCTTGATACTCGCCATCGCTCTCTTCGAAAGTTTGCCCGGACAGGCGGAACTCGGCGCCCTCGAAGTTGTCCCGGGTGATGAAGTTCGTCACCCCGGCGATGGCATCGGAGCCGTAAAGGGCGGCCGCGCCGTCCTTCAGCACTTCGATCCGGCCGATAGCAATGGACGGAATGGCACTAATGTCCACGCCGACGTTGGCGGTAGACACGTGGCGGCGACCGTTTACGAGAACCAGGGTTCTAGAGGAACCGAGGCCGCGAAGGTTGATGGTGGCCACCCCCTCGTTACCTTGGCCGCCGGAGGCGTTGAACTGGTTGGTCTCGCCGATGTTGCCGTTAGAGATGTTCAGGTTCCGGATCATTTCCGTGATCGTGGGGTTACCCACGTCCTGGAGGTCCTGGGCGCTGAGCACGTCCACGGGAAGGGCCGTATCTTGCGGCGTACCGCGGATAAAGGAGCCGGTCACCACCACCTCTTCGATGGCTTCCTCGGCGATTACGAGAGCCGGTGCTGAGAGCATCGCTGCGGGCAGCGTGCAGGCAGCAATGGCCCGACGTAGGGACAGCTTGGACATCTTAGGTCTCCCCTGCTTCATTTTTTCGAGCCGTGCTCCAGTGAATCTGGGGCATCGGATCGGTTAAAGCGCTTAGGAGAGTTAAGTGGTGTTTGACGTCTCCCCCAAGGCGCCGTGGGCGGAGAATCATTTTCGAAACATTTGGAGTCAAGGAAGGTCGCGGGGGCTGACAGGTGACGATTAACGCCCTGTCATTTTTTGATTACATATGGGAATAAGAAACAAAAAATTAGATTTTTAATTCATTGAGTTATGAGAGATCGTGCGCAAATGCTTAAATTTTGGCCATAAAAATATGGCGTGATTTGCGAGTCTTTGCGGGGGTGGGCAAAAAAAAGGCGGCCTCGAGAGCCGCCTTTTTCGTTAGAACAAAGGGTTAGAGGCTGTAGCTCAAGCCGACTTTGATCATGCGCCCGAAGGGGCTGTGCGTGTAGGGATCGTAGTTCAGATCCGTTTGCGCGCGCGGTGCCAGATTGTCGAAGACGTTGAACACCGAGACGTTTAGGCCAAGCTGGTCGTTCATCAGCGTGGTGTTGTAGTTCAGATCGATGCTGAGGTGCTCGTCGATCGTTTGCAGATCGGCGATGGCGCCTTCGTCATCGTACTCACCCCAGTACCGAGCGGTGACCGTGAGACGGTGCGCGTCCCGGGTCAGGCGGGCAAACACGCTGCCCTGGAGCTCGGTGATCGGCGTGATCTCGTTCCGGTTGTCGTTCAGGTTGCCGGCAAAGTCGCCGCCGGGAATGAGGAACAGACCGCCATCGGTGGTGAAGTTGTCCACGTCGTACTCAAGGGTGTAGGTCCCCTGGGTACCGAGCGCCAGCTCACCGAAGCTCGTATCCCAGTCGTACTGACCGAACCAGTCGATACCGGAGGTGGTGATATCGCCACCGTTGGTAAAGACCCGGGAGATCCGAGTGATGTTGGCCGGAACGGCCGCTGCGCCGGTTTGGAACGTGATTTTACCCCGGAGCTCTTCACAGGCCGTGGAAGCCACCGCGGGATCGGCGCAGCCGTTGGTCCCGTAAGCGGCCACGATGCCGTTGAAGTTCTCCACCTGAAGCGGATCGGTGAAGTCGAACTGCCAGTAGTCGACGGATCCGAAGAAGTTCGGATAATCGAAGATCACACCGAAGTTCGACGCCACGGCCTCTTCTTGAGAAAGATTCGGATTTCCGTTGGTGTCGATGGCCTTAAACGCGTTCGTCGCCGCTACGAAGGACAGCGCCGTGCCCCGGCCCTGCAGGAAGTTCTGCGGGGGGCCGCGGAAGGTGGTGGAAATGGAGCCGCGTAGCGCGATGTTGTCCGTCGCCTGATAGCGAAGGGCCAGCTTGGGATCCACCGTCTCACCCACATTGCCGCCGTAGTCCTCGAAGCGCACGGCCAGCTGGCCGGTGAGCTTGTCGGAGATGGGCAGGCTAAGTTCCGCGAACGCGCCATAGATGGTCCGCTCCGTGTCCCCGGGGATGGTGCCCGAGAGGAACGCGAAGAGACCCGTGTCCGTGGTCGTCGCAGACTGGGTGCAGTCCAGCGTGTCCACGTGCCCAAGGGTCACGGAAATCGGATTCGTGAAGGGGCAGGGATTGATCGTCAGATCGTTGATGTCGTTAGGATCAACGACATACTTTTCCTGACGGGCCTGGAGCCCTGCGGCCCAGCCCACCGTGCCACCGCCGAGCTCAATGCCCGTGGTGCCATCGAAGGTGGCATCAAAGACCAGAAGCTCGTAATCCGTCTGCGTGCCCAGTTCGCCGGTATCGAGCCAGGTTTGCAGCTCCCGGTTCATGGCCACAAGCTCCGGATTCGCATCGGGGTTCTGGAAGCCCGTGATGGAGGACGTGGCCCAGCCATTGCTCAGCGGTGTGTAGTAAAGGCATCCGCCTTGCCCCGGCGTTCCCGTGGCGGGGTCGCAGTTCGGGCCGCCCAGGCCATCAAAAGCGAGGGCCATGCGCTCGACGTACATATCCACACCGGTGGTGTAGCGCTCGCGCTTAGACCAGGACAGGGCGATGTTGAAGCCGAGCTCATCGTTAAACGCCGTACCCTTCAGGCCGCCGGCGAGGCGGAAGGTGTCCGTTTCCCGCTTGGCCTGCCGCGGCTCGCCGCCAACGTAGCCCGCTGCGCCGGCGTGGCGAAGCAGGGGAAGGATGTAGGCGGTATCCGCGGGGATGAGTCCCGGGTACTTGTTCTGGAAATCGATGACCCCAGGGTGATCCATCTGCACGCGGCGATCTTCACCGTAAAGCGCCTGCGGCGGGTAGGACGGGGAGGTTTTCCACTCCGGAATCTCCATCTTGGAATAGAGGCCTTCCAGATTGAACTCGACGTTCTCGGAGATATCGTAGGTCACCTGGCCGAACAGCTTGTAGGTGTCCTGCTTTTCCACGAGGTTGTCGAACTGGGTGAACTGGAAGCGGCACACCACGCCATCGCGGGTATTGCCAAAGTCTTCACAGCGGGGATCCGGGAACACCCCCGCAAGGGAGTTGTCGGCGCGGCGGGCAAAGATCGTCCCCGGGTTACCGATGCCCGAGTAGCCGCCCTGGGGATTGGCTGCGAGGGGGCGCACGGCCCAATCGAGGTCACCTAGGCGCACTTCGCTGCGGCGCTCGTACTCGGCCGCTGCGGTGATGTGCCAGCGGTCATTGCCGCCGCCCCAGATGATGCCGGCTTGATATTCGCCGTCCGATTCTTCGAAGGTTTGGCCGGAAACCCGGGCCTCGATGCCTTCGAAGTTTTCGCGCGTGATGAAGTTCACCACCCCGGCGATGGCGTCGGAGCCGTAGAGCGCTGCTGCCCCGTCCTTGAGCACCTCAAGGCGGCCAATGGCGATGCTCGGAATCGCGCTGATATCCACGCCGATGTTGGAGTCCGCTACGTGGCGGCGTCCATTGATGAGCACCAACGAGCGAGCCGAGCCCAGGCCCCGCAGGTTAATGGTGTTAACCCCTTCGTTGCCCTGGCCACCGGAACCGTTGAACTGGTTCGTCTCGGCCAAGTTACCGTTGGAGATGTTTAGGTTCCGCACCATTTCCGCAATGGTCGGGTTGCCGATATCCATGAGGTCTTGCTGGCTCACCACATCGACGGGCAGGGCCGCGTCTTGAGGGGTGCCACGGATAAAGGAGCCGGTAACCACCACCTCTTCGATCGCCTCTTCCGCGAATACCATGGAAGGGGCGGCCAAAACGGCGGCAGGAAGGGTGCAGGCAGCGATTGCCCGCCGTAGGGACAGCTTGGACATAGGTTCCTCCCCAGTTGATCGTTCCATCCTCACGGAGCTTGGGCTCTCTGGTGTGGGGATGTTCCTCAGGCTTTCTCCTGAGCAGACCAGAGAATCCCGAGATAACACCAAGCTGTCAATAACGCTTTGACATAAATTGAAACAAAACGGTCTAAGGCCTTAAAACAGCGTGATTTGCATATATTTCTTGTGGGCTCATGACAGAGAGAGCATATGCCTATGGGAAATAAGCAATCGAATAAAGAAAAAGCATTGAATTCATCAATGACTGGCGAGGATGTTTCTTTTGGTAACAACTCTCGGCGATAGCCCCCCGGGGGGCGTGACGGGCCTGGGTTGTGTCTCGCGGCCCCTTGGGCCACGCTCAGGGAGTTGAATCCTGGGGAGGAGTAGGCATGCAGCAGTGGCAGATTGGTGATGTGCGCATCACGAAGATTGTGGAGATCGAAGCGCTGGGCGGGATGTCCTTCATCTTGCCTCAGGCCCAGCCAGAGGCGGTAAAGCCCCTCTCCTGGATGGTTCCCCACTTTATGAACGAAGAGGGCAAGCTCATCGCGAGTGTCCATGCACTCGTGGTGGAGACCCCCACCCTGACCTTGGTGGTGGATACCTGCATCGGCAATGACAAGGAGCGGATGCCGAACAAAAACTGGCACAAGATGCAGACCCGCTTCCTCGAGGATTTCAGCGCGGCGGGCTTCGATCCGGAGAAGATCGACGCGGTGCTGTGCACGCACCTGCATGTCGATCACGTGGGCTGGAACACCTACTGGGATGGCTCAGCGTGGAAGCCCACCTTCCCGAATGCGCGCTACCTCATGGCGAAGAGTGAATTTGAATACTGGGAAAGCCACGAAGACGCGGTGACCCCCCACCAGGTGTTCCTCGATTCCGTGGCCCCGGTAGTGGAGGCGGGCTTAGTGGACCTTGTGGAAACGACCCACGTGGTTTGTCCAGAAGTGAGCCTCGTGCCCACCTTGGGCCATACGCCGGGCCACGTCAGCGTGCGGATTCAGTCCCAGGGCGAGGAAGCGCTGATCACCGGAGACTTCCTCCATCATCCTTGCCAGATGGCCCATCCCGAGTGGGCTTCCGCCGTGGATTACGACGCCGAGGCGTCCACAGCGACGCGCTGGCGCATGCTCGAGGCCTACGCAGGCACCGACAGCCTCCTGATCGGAACCCATTTCGCCGGTCCTACCGCGGGGCGGGTGGTGAAGGATGGGGGCGTGTTTCGCTTGGACGTGGACTGAGCCCATGGGGGCCAAGGGGAAGGTTCAGCGCTACGCTCCTGAGGCGGTCGCCGGCGGCCTTTGCCTCCGGCGGCTCTTGAATGTCGATCGTCGGAGGCATCGTCTCACTTTAGCGTGGGAGTTCTCCGGCGCCGCTGGGGCTGCCGGCACGCCGGCTTTCGGTGTTGCCCTGCTTATCCTCGATGCCACCGTCGGGCAGCTGGCGGAAGCCCTGGGCCTAAGCCTGGGTTCGCGGCTTCATTGCGCATTTCGGGGTGCGGTCCCGAAGCCTGGGGAAACGGGGTTGTGGACGGAAACGACCGTGCGTCCCCTGGGGAATCAGTGGGTCATCGAGGCGGTGCTGCGGGATCCGCTGGCCCCGGAAGGGCCAGCGCTGGAAGGGACTTTTCTTTTCGAACGCGCCGACGCAGACGCCTAGGAGATATCGGCGGCGCTATGCCGCTCCCTCACCTGCTGGCTTTCCTCGCCCCAGGGGCGATTCACCCGACTACCGCGCTTTACCGGCGTCCGGTCGCTGATTTGCTGCGCCCAGCGCTGGACGTTTTTGTAGCTTTCCACCTCGAGGAAGGTCCCCGCGCCGTAGAGTAGGCCCTTCGCCAACGCCCCGTACCAGGGGTAGGTGGCGATGTCGGCAATGGTGTAATCCGCCCCCGCGAGGTACTCCCGCGTCGCCAGGTTCTGATCGAGCACGTCCAGCTGGCGCTTCACCTCCATGGCGTAGCGATCAATGCAGTATTCGATCTTCATGGGGGCATAGGCGTAGAAATGCCCGAAGCCGCCGCCGAGATAGGGTGCGCTAGCCATCTGCCAGAAGAGCCAGGACATGACCTCGGCCCGAGCGCTGGCTTCCGTGGGTAAAAAGGCGCCGAATTTCTCAGCCAGGTAAACCAGCATGGCGCCGGATTCAAAGATCCGCGTTTCCGGCGTGGTGCTTCGGTCTACGAGGGCGGGGATCTTCGAATTGGGGTTCACGGCCACAAAGCCGCTGGAAAACTGGTCTCCCTCGCCGATATTGATCAGCCAGGCATCGTATTCCGCGTCGGAGAAGCCCTTCGCTAGGAGTTCCTCGAACATGATGGTGACTTTCACGCCGTTGGGGGTCCCGAGGGAGTAGAGCTGGAAGGGATGCTCGCCTACGGGCAGGGCTTTTTCGTGAGTGGCGCCCGCCACCGGCCGGTTGATATTGGCGAAGCGGCCGCCGTTCTCCGGGTTGGGCTGCCATACCTCTGCCGGCACATAGCCAGCGGGAAAGTTCTGATCGCTCACAGGGGTTCCTCCATTCCTCGGGAGGACCTATCTAAGCACGAGCGGGGGTCGGAACGACACAAAGGGAAGGGCGGGAGGAGATGGTGGCCAGGGGCAGAATCGAACTGCCGACACGCGGATTTTCAATCCGCTGCTCTACCGACTGAGCTACCTGGCCAGGGGAGGCGTATTTAACCGGCGTAGGCGCTGATAATCAAGGCGCAAAATGGGAAATCCACCGCTGCATACCCGAGAGCTGAGCCCGCACCTTGCGTCGGGGCGGCCCCATCCGTACCTTTCGTTATGTAAATAAATTTCCTGTTGGCAAAGACCAAACGGGCGGGCTTAGGTGCGCCCTATAAATCGTGGGGGCGTTGTGCAAGGTGAACCGAGCGGGCCGCTGGAAAACGAGGAATCCCAGGAAATTCCGGACTATTCCTCTGACTATGTGGTGGGCCAGGACAACATTCAGCCCTTCGGCTTGGATATCCATAACCCGGTCTTTGTGATCTCCGGCAGCGCCATTGTTCTTTTTGTTCTCTTTACATTTGCCTTCCCCGCATGGGCCGCGGAGAATTTCGGCGATCTACGGCTTTGGCTCACGACCCGTCTCGACTGGTTCTTCATGGGCGCCGGTAACCTTGTGCTGCTGTTTTGCCTTTTCTTGGTGCTATCTCCCCTGGGAAGCGTACGCATCGGAGGGGAGCGGGCCACCCCGGACTATGGCTATGTGAGCTGGGTTGCCATGCTGTTTGCCGCCGGCATTGGCATAGGCATCATGTTCTACGGCGTGCTCGAACCCATGAATCACGCGCTCCATTTGCCCCTGGGAGCGGAGGGGCTGGAGGGGGAGGCGCGACGATCCCTGGCCATGGCGGCCACCATTTATCACTGGGCCTTCCATCCCTGGGCCATCTATTCCCTTGTGGGCTTGTCCCTCGCCTTTTTCTGCTTTAACAAAGGCTTGCCGTTGGTCATCCGCTCCGCGGTCTATCCCCTCTTCGGCGAACGCATTTGGGGGCCCGTGGGTCATACCATCGACGTGCTGGCGGTGATCGCCACCATGTTTGGCCTGGCCACGTCCCTGGGCTTTGGCGCCGAGCAGGCCGCCGGGGGCATTCGCTATCTCTTTGGGATTCAGCCGAGCGACGGGCTCAAGGTCGCCATCGTCGCCGTGATTACGGGGCTCGCCCTCATTTCCGTGCTCCGGGGGCTCGATGGGGGCATCAAGGTGCTCAGCGAAATCAACATGCTGGTGGCCATTGCCCTAGGCTCCTTCATCTTGGTGCTGGGGCCGACCCTGGGCATCCTCGAGGCCATCTGGCACAACACCGTGGCCTACCTCGCCTACCTTCCTGAACTGTCAAACTGGATTGGCCGGGACGACGATTACTACATGCACGACTGGACCACCTTCTACTGGGCCTGGTGGATCGCCTTCTCGCCCTTCGTGGGTATGTTCGTGGCGCGCATTTCCACGGGGCGCACCGTGCGGGAGTTTATCCTTGCGGCCATGTTGGCCCCGTCGGCGATCTTCATTTGGTGGATGACCACCTTCGGGGAGACGGCCATGGATCAGTATTTCCTCCAGGGCTTTGCCGGGGTGGCCGACACGGTTCGAAACTTTCAGCCCGAATTGTCCCTTTTTGTCTTTCTAGCGGAATTTCCCCTAAGCGGCGTCACCTCCGTGGTGGGGATCATCCTGGTGCTGATCTTCTTCGTGACCTCGATGGATTCGGGCTCTCTCATCGTGGATACCATGACCGCCGGCGGGAAAATCGAAACGCCCCTCACCCAGCGGGTGTTTTGGTGCGTTTTCCTGGGACTCCTCGGCGCCGCCCTGCTCCTTGGGGGCGGGCTATCGTCCATTCAGGCCCTAGCCCTGGCGACCGCCTTTCCCTTCGTGCTGATTATGCTGATGATGATGGTCAGCCTATTTCTAGGCCTTCGAGCGGAGCGGGTCTTGCTGGAGCGGGGCGAGGCGGAGCCCTAAGCCTCCGGCGGCACAAAGCCTTCGGCGGCATCGACCCCTTCCCGTTCGAGGAAGCGGCGCCGCTGCTCATTCAGATAGCTTCGGGCGTCCGGGTCCATCAAATTCAAGTGTCGCTCATTGATGAGCATGGTTTGGTGGGCGAGCCAGGCTTCCCAGGCTGCCTTGGAGAAGCCCTCAAAGATGGCTTGCCCAGCGGCTCCGGGGAACGGGGGCGCTTCAAGACCGTCCAGGGTTTTCTGGAAATAGCGGCAAAACACCGTTCTTGCCATCGGTCGTGCTCCTTTCGCTGAGGCCCTGAAGGTACCGCTTAAGGGGGGCCGGAAGGGGAAGGGTGGGCCAGCGCTCGGCGGCATAAAAGGCCCCAGCCTCCCCGGGCCCCGTAAGGTGGACATGGAAGGGGGTGATTTCAAGGCGGAAATGGGTGAACCCGTGCTCAAAGGGGGCTTCCTGCGTCCAATCATTTGCCCCCGGGGGGAGCCCCTCGGCGGCGAGCACCGCGTCCAGCTCTTCGAGGGCTTCGAACTCCGGTAGGGAGAGCAGCCCGCCCCAGAGGCCCTCCGGGGGGCGGGGCTTAAGAAAGAGCGCCCCCTCGCTATTGAAGGCCAGCAGGAAGAACCGCCGGCGCAGGGGGCGATCCTTGCGCGGGCGGGGCGCGGGGCGCTCCGCCACCGTACCCGTGCGGAAGCTTTCGCACCCCGCCTGCACGGGGCAGCGGGCGCAAGCGGGCTTGCGCCGGCACAGCAGGGCGCCGAGATCCATGATGGCTTGGGTGTAATCCGCCGGGGCCGCCGCGGGGGTTTCCTGATCGGCGAGGGCCCATAGGGTGCTGGCGACGGCCGAGCTGCCGGGCCAGCCATCCACGGCGAAGTAGCGGGCGAGGACCCGTTTTACGTTGCCATCGAGGATGGGGGCCCGAACATTAAACGCCTGAGCCGCAATGGCATTGGCCGTGGAGGGGCCGATGCCCGGCAAGGTCACGAGCACCGCGGGGTCTTCGGGAAAGACGCCTCCGTGCTCGTGGAGGATCGTTTGCGCGCAGCGATGGAGGTTTCGTGCCCGGGCATAGTAGCCGAGGCCGGACCATAGGCTCAGCACCGCGTCGAGGGGCGCTTCGGCCAGGTCCTGGAGCGTTGGGAAGGCCTCCATAAAGCGAGCGAAATAGGGTTTTACCGTTTGCACCTGGGTTTGCTGGAGCATGATCTCCGAGAGCCAGATGCGATAGGGCGAGGGCGGGCTTTTCCAGGGAAGATCGTGCCGCCCTTCCTTGGCGAACCAGGCCAGGAGCGGTGGGGCGAGGGGCGGCCGGGCGCTCACCGGCCGCCGTCTTCCCGAGGCTTCTGGAACAGGCCCCGGAGGAGGGCGCGGGCCGGGGCCCTTAGGGCGTCGGGAAGCTTTTCCTCCGCGGCCGCTTCCAGCGCGTTCCGAAGGGCGCTGCCCTCCCCCCGTTGAAGGGCTTTCAAGAAGACTGCGCGATCCAGCGCGCAGGTGCCAAGCCCCGCCTCAAGCTGGGGGCAGCGCAGGGGCAGGGGCATCCCTCGCAGCGCCTTCGGCACGGGAAAGGTGGCGCCGCCCTCGGCGAAGCGCCCTTCCGCCGAGAGGGCCGTGCCCTCAGCGCTGAGTTGGAGCGCGCCCGTCAGCGAAAGATCGTCGATGGCGAGGGTGAAGGGCTGGGGTGCGCCCTCGGCGCCGAGGGAGAGGTCGCCGCTTAAGCTTTCATAGCGAAGGCGTTCGGGCCAGCGGGCAAGGGCATCCTGGTCCCCGAGGAGCAGGGCCGCCAGGGATAGGGGGGCCTTTAAAGTGCTGGCGTCTAGGGAACCGGGGGCTCCGCTGACCGTCAGCGTGCCCCGAAGCCCAAAGGCGGCGTTGCCGTCCTCCACAAAGGCCCCTTGGAGGGCGAGGGCGCCCAGGCCCCGGAGCCGCGGATCCCAGGCTTCAGGGGTGAGGCCTTCAGCTTTGAGGCGCAAGGCCCCTGTATCCCCTGATTCATAGTGATAGTGAGCGCTTGCTTTTCCTTCGAGGAAGCGGGAAAGAGCTAGGGTCCCCGACCCTCCCGAGGTGCCAAGATTCAGCGTGAGGGCCGCGGGTCCCAGGGTGCGCTTCTGGAAATTAAGGGCGTCGATGGTCGCGTTCACCGTTCGATGCCAGCGCAGCGCGGGCTGCGGCGCGGTGCTGGAGGGGGCCGAATTAGGGGCGGGGGCGCTCGGCGCTAGGGCGTCGGCGAAGCGATCGGCGAGGGCCAGGAGGGGATCGAGGTGCAGCGTCGCCCCTTGCAGGGTCAGGGCGCTTTCTAGCCGCTGCCCCCCGTCCTCGCTGCGAAGCCAAGCCCCCCCCTGGAGGCGGTCGCTCCCCAGCTGAAGGGTCAGGTCCTCGGCGCGGAGCTCTTCCTCATCGCCCCGAAGCCGCGTTTCCAGGGAGAGGGAGTACGGGGCTGGGCCCCCGGTGAGGGCGCCGGCGAGCTTCAGGGCAAGGCTGCCCCCTTCCCGCGCCAAGGTGCCCTCAAGTCCTTCCAAGGCGAGGGACGCGATGCCCTCGGAAGCGGCCAAACGTAGGGTCACGTTGGCGAGCTCCATTCGTTGTACGGGGAAGGCCTCCGGTGCGGGAAGGGTTAGGGTGAGGCGATCTTCCGGCCCTTCCCCGTGG
>Ga0181572_10002676_pt1 | contig 12639 bp, 5 predicted proteins | sample 101ome_26_FD_133004 | JGI IMG/M metagenome (GOLD analysis project Ga0181572, IMG submission 133004) | Coastal salt marsh microbial communities from the Groves Creek Marsh, Skidaway Island, Georgia - 101408AT metaG (megahit assembly) | ecosystem: Environmental > Aquatic > Marine > Intertidal zone... | reverse complement strand
TGGATTGCAATGACAGAATTCGTTGTTCCAAGATCAATTCCAACAACCGCAGACACCTTTGAACCTCCGATCTTTTTTGCTCAATTAGTCATCGTCGCGCTTTGCGCCACTCGGTAACGAATAGTGGGGACACCTAGTTAAGGATTCAATTTCTTTGACCGGGAACTCAATCGAAGTGCTTTCCAGAAGCATCTTTCCTCTGAATGTTGTGCTCGAATCTTCACAAAATCTCATCGGCATGTCCGTTTATCCGCACTTGACCGCCCCGATGGGCTTGAGCCTCGCAACGGGTTCGAATCACGGACTACCGTTCTTTAGGTGAGTGCTGAACGCAATTTGAGGTTGTCGAATAAGGCGAATGACCACTTCGGGAACGTCGCTGACGCGCCCAAAAAGCTAAGGGTTCCATCACGCCGTTGTACCTCTGCCTCGTTGGCACACACACGTCCGCAACAACAGGCACCGGGTTCTTGTGAATTCTCTCAAACATCGTGGACCACCGAAGTTGGTCAGGTATTTGCAGGAGCACAATGATGCAAACACCTTTTGTCGGTGAAGGTCGGAAACGAATGGTTGAGCGACTGCTCAGGTCGTTCGACGAGGTCTCTTCCACATCTGTCCCGGCATGGATCGATCTCTCGGCGCCGTCGGGTTGGGGCAAGACTCGAATTCTTCAAGAATTCTTTACAACGTTGAGCACTCAACGACAGGTCGACCCACCGTACTGGCCAACTTCGCTCTGGCAGAGCGCTGAAGTCACGGGCGACACCGTCCTGAGTGATCGGAAAATTCTGCGGCCGACGTTTGCCCATACTGCGGAGAGTCTCCCCTCGTACATGTGGTGGGCGATCGCTTGCTCGCGGTCGCGTGGCCATCAGACGACCGCTCTTGCGAACGACCTACGACAACTCGTGGCACATAGTTCATACCTTGACGACGCGCTCACCGCTCGCAAAGGGCGCACCGTCCGACTTCTTGCGAGCCAGCGGCAACGAGGTAAGGAGTTTGCCGAAATCGGAGCTGAAGAAGCGGCCACTCTCATTTTAGAAAACGTCCTCAGTTCGGCGATACCTGGTCTCGGCCTCGCCCGGCCAATTGCTCAAGCAGTTCGCAGTTCAATCGACGAGAAGCGTCAACGACAGCGACGCAGAGAAAGCACCGACCTGATCGTCGAGGATTCCGATGAACTGGTACTCGGTGCGCTTTCGCTCATCCAGCGACTGTCAAGCCCGGGCAACTTGCCGATCGTCATTGTGGTTGAGGACCTTCACCTAGCCGACCGAGAACTTGCTGCCCTCCTAGAAGCAAGTCTGGCACTTGACTCTGCGAACATCTTGATCGTCACAACGTCATGGCCCGGATTTATAGAGGACAATTCGCACCTTTCCAGTGCCTTTGCGACCGCCCGAGACCTCGGGCGATTCACACAACTCTCTCCCGGCGGCAGTGGCGACACCCAAACCGATCTCACACCCCTTCATCCAGATGAATTGGCCAGCATTATCAACTCGGTCTTTCCCGGCACTCCCGACAACATCATTGAGCACCTCATCTCCATCGTTGAGTCACCTCTTGCCCTAATGCTCATACTGGATCTCCCTCGATTTACCCGATTCCGCGGCTCACCCCTGGCAGTTCCAATTGAGGATCTGCCGTCTGAATCGTCGGCTATTGAGGACATCGTCCGTGAGATCTGGAACGAGATGCCAACGGATACGCAGCTTGAAATTGGAATTGCCGCACTATCTACGCCTCTCGCATCACCAGAAGTGGCAACCACTTCCCTCCCTCAAACTGGCAATGCTCTCGGGCATCTTGACGAGTGGGATATTGACCTCATCGTCGATTCCATCAGTTCGCTCCAAGCGGCCTTTCCGACACTACGGGATCCCGGACGAACTGCTGACCAGTACGCCTGGTCAACCGCTCTGTCATCCTCACTTAGAAAGTTCAGAGACCCTCTGTACTTCAATGTCGCATGTTCGAGAGTTGATGATCACTTGTTGGCTTCCGAGCGCACGACCTACCGGCAATCGCTTGCTCTCGCTGCGGAACAGCGATGGCATTCGGCTCTACCCGCGCCTGAACGCGAAGGCCTTGCAAACCTTCTGGTCGGGCTTTCACTCGGCGAAATTTCCATAAATAAGCGTGTGCTCGCAGAGGCCGCACTTCTGCTTCTTCATTCGCTTGAATTAGAGCCATCAGCGTGGAGCGATGCGATTGCCTTCTCTGACGTGGTGCTCAGAGGAATCAACGACCCAATTGCCTCTGCCCCACTCGCGATATGGAGATCACGTCTCGCATCAAACTTGGGCGACTACGGCGGCGCCCGGCGCAGCCTTCGGGAAATAGTCCGAGTTTTAGAGAACGGCAACGAACCCACCCTCCTCGCCGAAGCCAAACATCATCTTGCAGCGGTCAGTGCGCAGGCCGGCAAACTAACAGAGGCAATCGAATTAGCTGAGGCGGCGCTGGCTGTGCGCCAACAAGAATTTGGCTCCTCATCAGAGCAGACACTGAGAACGATGATGAATTTGGCGTGGTTCACAGCACTCTCTGGCGAACACACGGCAGCAGAACGACAACTACGCGACATCTGCGAAAAAGCAGAACAGGCGCTCGGAAAATCTCACCCGATTTACATCGCCTCTGTCGTCGCTTGGTCTGCGGCAACGGCTCTCGCCCACGGACGCAGCGCTGCAATTCCTCGTCTTGAGGAACTCAGACGGGATGCCGTTTCGACGATTGGTCAGGAATCACCAATTGCGCTCATTGTCGAATACAACCTTCTCGTCGCTCAAGCCCAGTCGATGGCACTCACCGATGCGGAAGCAGCCCTCGAAGGATTACGACAGCGGGCTCTCCTCACATTTGGCAACTGCCACCCATTTCTTGACCAATTGGAAGAGGGATTCGAACAGTCAACCGATGACTGGGAATTCTTTGTGCAACTCATGGGAAACCGTTCATCTCAATAGCGCGCTAACTCTCCGCCCGTTAGTGCCATGCGGCCCTCCGATTAGGGTGTCAATTGAAGAAGAACATGCTGGGAGGATTCAAACATGTCATCTAACATGCCCGTTGGCGACCCGCTCTTAGAACCAGCAGAAGAGAGTGACAATCTCGGGGTTGGAACCGTGTTCGCCGACATTGAATTGGTTCCTCACCAGCACGTCAATTATGCGCTTGCTCACAACGGTCTCCCGTTTATCAAATCGCTTCGAATCCGACCTTTAACAGCGAGTTTTGGACCCATCGAAGTTCGAATAAGTGGCCGCTGGGCTGCCGGACCGCTTTCCCCAATCAAGCCATTCTCCAAAATCGTTGACACCATTGCCGAGACCAATAACTGGATCAATGTGGACGTACGAGACTGTCGTCTCGACGATGTTTCACTTGCCGAGTTAGCCGAAGACTCACCCGCTGAAATCGTTCTGGAACTTCACGATCGACATACCGCACAATGGCAGGTCGAACGACACGAGATAACGGTCTTTAGTCGCACGCAATGGCTTGCTGCCCAACCAGAAATCACGGCAGCATTCGTCCAACCGAATCACCCTAAAGTTGCTGAAATCCTCAAGGAAGCCTCCTCAATTCTGAACGAACTGACAGGCTCCGAAGCCATCGATGGCTACCAAGCTCTTGCTGGGGGCAACAAAGACCGTCCTCGAGCAATTGCTCGAGCAGTATTTGATGCATTAGGGAACCACATCGACCACTACATCAATCCACCGGCAAGTTTCAACGATCGAATAGGTCAGAAACTTCGGCCACTAGACCAGATACTCAACGATGGTCATGGGACGTGTTTGGACCTTGCCTGCGGTTATGCGTCGGTCCTTGAACAAGCGGGACTTCATCCAATCGTCTTCCTATCTCACGGCCACGCATTCACGGGAGTGTGGACAACCCCGCAGACGATGCCGCAAGCCTCAACAGACTCGTTTGCGACGGTGATCAACCGATTCGAAACCGGTGAAATCCTTCCAGTGGAGACAACTCTCATACCTAAGGGGGCCGGTCAATTTGATGCAGCCGTAGCCCACGCTCGGAAAGAATTCACCGAGCGCAAGGTCGAATGCGCCTATTGCCAACGTCTTGCGGCAAACAATGTGCCTACTTCTGACCGAACACACCTAGAGGCAGCAATCGACATCCGAGTATGTCGGCAAGAGCGCATCCTGCCCCTGCCCGCGCGCGTGGTTCAAGGTGACCACATCGTCCTCGTCATTGATAAAGGAGGAGATACTCCGCCGGTCGTCGAACGTCGAGATATCGCGACGGGTGAGTTGCTCCCGAGCTCAGTTCCCGCTCGGGTGCAGCAGTGGAAAAATTCGCTGCTTGACCTCAGCTTCAGAAACCGGCTCCTCAAATTCTCGCCGAGTGCGTCAGGGCTTGGATTGCTCACCGGCTCGGATCTCGTTGCAGATGTTGAAGACCTCGTCAATGAGGGAAAGCCGCTGAAGATCTTGAGCAATGACAGTTTGTCTGATGTTCGGCGAGAAGCATTCCAAGCGCATCTTGAGGCAGCATTCGGAGTGCGCAATGTCGCCGAGGCCGCCCGCCGGCATGGGCTAAGAGCGGTACAGCGCGTTCTCAACGACGACCTTGAGCCACTTTTCAATGAGCAACAAGCCGTCTTTGCCTTCACCGACAGAGGGAGCGTGCCCGCAAAAGCAAAAAATTTGATTCGAGATGCTCGAGTAGAAGAGCAAGACACCGGGGTGAACAATCTTCACCTCACATTTGGGATGCTCAAGTGGTCAGCACAAGGTTCAGATGTCGGCGATGTCACGTCCCCGATCTTTCTCGTTCCCGTCAAAATGGTGCTGAAACGAGGGGCAGTGGTTCCAGAGCTTCGACTCGACGAAGCCTCCTCGACCAGCATCAATTACTGCCTCATCGAGGCGTTAAAAGCCCGAGCTCATCTTGATCTCGAATGGTTCAAACGTGACATTCGCGACCACGCTGGGTTGGACGTCAAAGGCGGATTGTTGCAACTTCGGGAAGAGATCCATGACCGAGGTCTTGACACCCAGTTTGGCTTCGAAGTCACCAATTCGCTCTCTGTCGGACTGCTTCGTTTCAACAAAATAAGGCTTTGGAAAGATCTCGATGAACACTGGGACCGCTTCAACTCATCTCCGGTCGTCCACCACTTCATCTCACGAGTCGGAGAGTCATTCGTCGACCCTGTTATCGAGCAGCGAACTGAGACACCATCGCTTGATGACACGACTCTTCTCAATCCCCAACCAGCCGACGGGGCTCAGTCCGCAGCAATTTTGAAGGCAATCTCAGGAGAGACATTTGTTCTCGAAGGGCCCCCGGGAACTGGGAAATCCCAGACCATTACAAACCTGCTTGCGAACGCCCTAGCGCATGGGCTGAAAGTGCTGTTCGTGGCGGAGAAACAGGCGGCTCTTGACGTCGTAAATGAACGGCTTGAAGAAGTGGGCTTGATGCCCTTCTGCCTAGACCTACATGACAAAGGCTCAACAACAAAGCAAATCAAAGAGCAACTTCTTAAGGCGCTCGACTTCGTCCCAGAGAACCAAGGCCCGTTGTGGGAAAGCCACGCCACGAACTTCTCAGCATTGGCCGAACGACTCGACCGGTATCACGACGACCTTCATGAGCGTGAAATTGGCGGATCCTCTTACTACGACGCATACCGGCGAATTGTCGAACTCGGTGATGGCCCTGCGGCGCAAGTTGGACGCGAGATTCTTGGCGCCTCAGATGCCCTGATTGGTGAGCTGCGAACCCTTCTCGCTGGAATCGAAAATTACACCGATGCGGCTCAACCTAGGCCGGGCCACCCATGGTCATTTGCCACGTCGACGTCATTCGAGTCGATCGATCGACAAATCCTCGCATCGCATCTGAGGACCGTGATTTCACACCATCACCACCTGGCAGCATCAGCTTCATCGCTAGCCACACTCACAGCGGCGGCGTCATCGCTGGATGATCTGGATATCGCAATCGAACTTGCTTCATTGGCAAACGCAGGGATTGACCTCACCGAACAAATCTTGTCGGCGGCCTCGAGGCCGGCGTGGAAAGAACGAATGAGCAGCCTGATCGAGCAGGCAATTGTCGCTCGCTCGGCAATGATCGACGCAGTCGGCACCATCACTGCTGACCATTGGTCACTTGACACCGAGGCAGTCACCCGAAGAGTGAACGAGGCCGCTTCCTCGTTCTTCCTCGGACGGAACAAACGAATTGAGGAGTCTCTCGGGCTCCTTCAGTCTTCGCCTCTCCTCCGTGAAAGAAACCCAAAAAACATCAACGAACTGCTCAAAAGGGTCACCAACGCAATTGATGAGGCCAAGCGAACCACTCAGGAATTACTCAGCGCATCTGATGGGCTTCGCCTACTCGATGGTCATCCCTATGAGGCAAACGTCCTTGAGTCGGCACAACTGAGAATCAACGCCATCGCGTCTCTGGCCGGCCGGTCGGCCGCTGGGGATGATTTCGCGAGAGCTGTTCGTTCCGCAACCACAAGCGCCTTGTTGTTCCCTGAAGAGGATTTCAAAGCACTTTCTGAACTTCGCAACTCACTCGAAACTATTGGCACGCAACTTGGCGCAACCGACGACTCATGGAACCTGTGGCTCCTCGGCGACACATTTGCAACAGCCATCAGCCGCTCGGAATCTGTCTGGTCGAATGGGCTCGACGACGGAAGCCTCATCACCCTAAATCGATGGACTGCCCTCATCGAGTCACTCGAGCCTCTCAATATTCCGGGGCTGTTTGATTGTCGAACAGCGATCCTGACTGGCGCGATTCCAGGACATCAAGCTTCGTCGGCGTTTGATCGGGGCTTGTCGGACACAATCCTGCAAGTCGTCGGAGAACAAGCTCAATTTGACATCTTCGATCACCACGCGCACAACAGGCGTGTTGGCGAATTTGCAAACTCGCTTTCCACGCGCCAAGACCTCCTTAAGTTGATCATCCCGCAGATGCTGCACGCCCGTCGTAGTTTTGATTCAACGTCTCAGGCTGGCCGTATCGGTCGCTTCCGCACAGACCTGCGTGCAACAAGAAGATCCCGCGGAAGCCAGTCCATTCGCGCAATGGTTGAGAGCTACCACGACCTCATTGCTGAGCTCACTCCATGTTTTCTCATGAGCCCGGACTCGGTTGCAAAGTTTGTCCCACCCGGTTCAATTCAGTTTGACCTCGTCGTATTCGACGAGGCATCCCAGATTCAAGTTGCGGATGCCATCGGCGCACTCGGACGAGCGACGAGCGCTGTCATCGTGGGCGACTCAAAACAGATGCCCCCGACGATGGTTGCTCAAGCAAGAATTGGAAGCGGAGACGACGAGGTCATCCCTGTTCAATTCATGGACGACGATCAGCCCGAACTCACCCCGGCACCTGAAGATGCCGAGTCAATCCTTGAGGAATGTGTCGCGTCAGGGGTCCCCCAAGACATGTTGTCATGGCATTACCGAAGCAGGGACGAAGTACTTATTGCGTTCTCGAACCAGCATTACTACGACGGCCGGCTTGCCTCATTTCCTGCTCCCTCCCAAGCGCAACCTGGTTGCGGCATCGAGTACCACAGGGTTGACGGGCAGTTTGATCACGGAAAGTCTCGAACAAATATTGCTGAGGCGGATGCGATCGTTCAGCACATTGTCGAACGAGTTCATCATCCCGACCTGTCGAAGTTTTCGATTGGCGTGGTGACACTCAACATGGAGCAACGAAAGCTGATCACGCAGAAACTGCTTGATACCAACGACGATGCCATCCTCGACCTACTTGAAACAGACGACAAAGAAAAAGAGTTGTTCGTGCTCAACCTAGAGTCTGTTCAGGGCCGGGAACGCGATGTCATCATTCTTGGAACAGCATTCTCCAAGCGCTCCGATGGCTCACCGATGCCACTCAATTTTGGGCCGTTAACGAACCCGCGAGGTGAGCGACGTCTAAATGTTGCTGTAACCCGCGCCCGACGACAAATGGTGATTTTCTCATCGTTTGATCCGACAGAACTCGCTGGAGCAAATTCGACCGGAATGGTTCATCTGCGGAACTATCTCACTCTTGCTAAGCAAGCTAGTGAGAGCCCTGAGTCTCTCGATCATGCGAACTCTCCAGAAACCAACGATCCCTACATCGATGAAATTGCGGAAGCCATTGCACAAAGAGGACACATCGTTCGTCGGGGATACGGACTCTCTGCCTTCAAGGTTGACGTTGCGGTTGCTCCCGCTGATGATCCATCAAAATTTACGGTCGCAGTGCTTGCCGATGGCCGCACCTGGGGAAACCGACGGCTTGTGCTTGATCGAGACGCGCTTCCGGTCAATGTATTGGGCACATTGATGGACTGGCCAAATGTCGTTCGCGTGTGGCTTCCGTCCTGGAGGGCTCGAAGGGACGAGGTACTCGACGCAATCGATGAGGTGCTCCGAAATCCAAATCAGGGATCACCAGCAATGTTGAAGAGCGAACCGGGGGCACCGAACGACACCCTTCCGTCCTCTTCCCCAGCCAAATCCACGACTTTCGCTCCGCCCCGCACCGACAGCTCACCATCCCTTAAAGGATTTCCTGAGGTCGACGAACGTCCAAGCGAGGAGCGGCCCTACATCACCTGGCCAGAACAGGTGTTAGGTGATAGCACTGACCTTGATCAAGTTTCTGCACGGTTCAGATCGACAGTTGAGAAGATCATTGAGGTTGAGGGACCAATCGAAGAGACTGACCTTCTGAAAAAGGCGGCAAATGCCTTCGGCTTGAGCCGCCTCAGCGCAAAGCGGCAAGACAGCCTCCGCGTAGCGATTCCTTCGGCGCAACGATTTGAGTCACCGTTTGGAGTCTTCGTGTATCCGACTCAACTCATCTCGAACAACAAGGTAAGTGATTCATTTACTTGGTTTCGGATTTACGAAGATCAACGGCGCGATGTCGCATCGCTATCGCCAGAAGAACTTCGAAATATATGCCTGGAAATCGCCCGAAGTACGGGCGGGATTGAGCAGGAGGAACTTGTTCGGACGGTTCTTCTTAAGCTCGGATACAGCAAGGTTGCTGCATCAACTCGTGAAGTCGCCGAGAAACGGATCCAACAACTCATTGACCTCAATTGGCTTCGGATCGTCGACGACCACATCATTGCCGACTAACAATCCATCCACAGAACTTCGGGGGAGTCGCCACTCAACGGCGATGGGTTAACTCGTACTCACAGTTCAACCTCGCCAACTTCGTCGAGTCCACAGATCAACCCCTTTTCTGGGTGAAATGTGAAGTAGATCGAAGCTTCGGCAAGCGCCTTGATCGCTTCAACCTCGTCATCAAATCGCCCGACAACGATGCGCTGCTGATCTGTGTCTCCATGCGTGTTAACCCAATACAGATTTCCCATGCGAAGGAGGTCTTCACTTTGGTTGAAGATGCAGGGACCAATTGTCTCCCACGCAGCACGTCCGCTGTCGATCCAGACAACGCCGGCGGCATCTGAACTTGGAACGAACCAGGAGGTGCCGTTCACGTGATCAGCAACCTCAACCCCGACGCCATCGATCAACAATTCATCACCCCAACCAAATCGCTCAGCGAATGGCGCTAATGCCTCTAGAACGGTCACGAAGTCGTCGCAGTTGGTCTCGAAACTGTCAATATCGAGTGATGTTTCAGCGGCAGTTGATTTGATGAGATCTACGTCGTCAAGCGCAATCTGAACTTCCTCTCCATCCCAGTACCTAATTGAGACGACGAATTGTTCAGCAGACTCTGTGTTCTTCGATTGATTTCGCACCACCGCGAACCTCCTTGGTTAACGTCGTTAGAACAGGGTTTCAGTCTGGTCAGGCTCGGCGAAAAAAGCCGCAAGCATCTCTTGGTACCGTTTGGTCACTCGTTGCACCTCACGGAACATGAAGTCGAGGGTGTATGCGTCGACTTGGGTTATCAGCAAACTTGCTTCCGCTCCAAGCGAACTGCCAGTCCACACCAATCGGACGAAGTGCTCGATTCGATTAATTGAGTTCAGTTCCTCAAACAATTCCTGGCATTTGGGGACGCCATTCGCAAGGATTGAAAACACTTGGACAATCGGCTGCTTGCGTGACGTATTCAGCCTTGCCCAAATTGAGTGATGTAGCTGTGTTATCGGGTAGTCACCGTCTTCATCGGGCTGTATCGCGTCGACTCGAAGGATGGTGCAAAGCGCTGATGTGAGCGTATTTCGTTCTTCCACCCATCGATCTGTTGGTGTGATTACTGCGTCAAACTCTGCGGCGCGAAGTCTCATTGGAGACATTGGGCTCGAGGAAAGGGTGACCGTGACATCGCCGGCAACTTCGTCCATTAGGTGGATCGCACTCTGCAACGAATGCAAGTCGATGAGTGCGGCTGGAGTATCTGGAACTGAAGTATGCGCAGAGATATCGACTTCCGTATCGAAGTAGCTCACCCAAGGGGTACGAAAACGAAGTGCCCCATCGGCCCCGTGCACCCAAGTGTGACAACTCCGGTCATCCATGTTCACTCCCACTGGAACGGTCGCCGCTTGGATGACTCCGTCACGAAGACGCCTTGGACACACGCTGATAGTTGGACCATCGGCTTCGGTAAACGTTCGTTTCCAATCAGGAAACACCTCGGGCGATTCGACGAACCGCGTGGCTAAACCGTTCGAATGAAACTCAAGTTCACGGTATTTACCCCAATCGATGACCTCGATGACACCACTTCCAAGTTCGAACCGATTGAACATCCGCCCGTGGATAAGAACACGGCGCAAAGGTTTGGTACCGACGGATGACTTTACGGGTTCGCCGGATGTTCGCATCGACAGCGTGACCGTGCCGTTGCTTGTCACCCAGGTTCGCTCTGATCCATTGATCTCGAGGAGAATATGGCCGAGGGCGGCAAGTTCTTCCGCTGCAATCGCCCATTTAAGTCGTTCGTATACCTCTCGGATTTCATTATCTGAGATCCGAATGCTCCACTTGTTTCTTGGACCAGTATCAGTCACCAAATCTCCTTGCTCTTCGCATTTGGGGTCGTTCAATTTTTTGTGCGGGGTAGAAATAACACGCGTGAAATCTCGAATATTCCAAGATTGATGACAAATATCTCGTGAAAGTTTTCCCAAGGTTTGCGGGGCCATTTAGATGCTTTTGCCAGAGCTCCACGAGGCTCGCTGAAGACACCGATTTGATTTGCCTTCATCGATCGCCGACTACTCATAGACAGGACGAGCCATCGAGAACCGGATACGGATCAGGCGTTGTTGAGTCCGATCCAAACTGAGATTCTGCAGGTTTCTGACCATTGATCCCAGAGGTCAGATGCGACACCCTTAAAGGATCCGCCGTTTTCAACTGCGTTGGTTACGGCGCTAGCTACTGGCTCCCAATCAATCCAATCGGCGAACACTTCGACAAGTTCGGGGTCTGTTCGTCCATTGCGATGCTCTATTTCGTAAATATCCTCTCGCTCGTCTAACTCCGCCACAAAGCAGCAGTAGCCATCTCGAAGGTCGAGAAGTTTCCATCGATCGAGACCAGAAGTTCTTGACGCAGTTTCTATTCCGTCGGCCGCTGCGAGAATGTCTCCTGCTGGCACGGCTCTTTCGTTTTCAAGTTGTTCTTCATCACACTTGAACCATGCGATTTCTTGGTCATCGGAGTTCAGGGCGAATGGCGCCCACCTGAACCCATCGATAGCCACTTGCGGAAGGCCGAGGTAATCGCTGAGCGCATCATCACCCGTGTCGAACTCATCAACACCCTGCAGGACTTCTTCTGAACTAGGTAATGCTGCTGCAACCATTGAAATTGAAGAGGGGTCGAAGGTGTGAACATGTATTGCTTGCCGATCTTGGATGGACAGAATTTCTTCGAGGTACTGGGCTGACGCAGCATCGTCCCGCACAGGTCGCCATGTTCCATTCTCCAGTCGGGCGTATCCGCTGATTTCTGGCTCGGGCGAGCCGTCTATGTAGCGCGCTACAGAAATTCGAACCGGCCCTGCAGTGTCGTTCGTCGGGATTTCAGAAACGCCAGCTGCTTCTCGCATTCGTCGTGTAATTTCCTCCTGTCGAGCAAGCCGCTCTTGCTGCGCAACCTTTTGTTCTTCTTCGTTCTTCAGTTCCCATTCCTGATACTCCCGCTCCTCCCGTTCCCGTTCCAGACGGCGTCGTTCGTTCTCATCGCGAGCGCGCTCTTCCGCAGTCAGGAGCTCGTCTGCGAGTCGTTGTTCTGTTTTGGCTCGTTGGCGCGATGCCGCTTCGTTGTATGCCTCTGTTGGCCCAATTCCAGCCTGAATAGCATCTCGTGCTTCAGCAGGAAAGACAGATTGTTCCCACCATCGAAATGCTTCGCGTGGTTCTAGCCCTGCGATTTCTTTGAACCGGCGTTTCGCTAGTTGTGGCATGAACTCGTTTCGGAGTTCTGACCACAATTCATCGCTGCTGTCATGTTCAGTCACGTCGAAATCCATTCGTCTCAGAAGGTGTGGTTGTGCGTAGGTTTTGAATCAATGAGCTGATTGACGTCAAGCGTCAGGGTGACAGCCCCATTGCGATTGTGCGGGTCGCACGTCACATCTATTAACCGCCAACCTCCGAGGCACATCATTGAAAACCAAAAG
>Ga0181572_10002675_pt1 | contig 12639 bp, 9 predicted proteins | sample 101ome_26_FD_133004 | JGI IMG/M metagenome (GOLD analysis project Ga0181572, IMG submission 133004) | Coastal salt marsh microbial communities from the Groves Creek Marsh, Skidaway Island, Georgia - 101408AT metaG (megahit assembly) | ecosystem: Environmental > Aquatic > Marine > Intertidal zone... | reverse complement strand
CTTTAATACTGATTTGGAATAACTAAAGGTTTTGTCAGTTAATGCAAGATCATTGAGAGTTAGTTATTGTTAGTGATTCAATGATCTTAATATTTCATCAACGCAGGCTTCAGGTGACAAGTTATTACAGTCTATTCTGATGTCTGAGTACCGATGATAAAGCGCTTGTCGCTCTTCAAAGAGACTCTCTAAGCTCTGACCTGGTTTACGAGCGATGCCTCTGGATTCATAATTTTTGATACGAGCCAGCAGCCCAGCCAAGCTAACGTCTAGATGAACTATAGGGCCTAGGCCAGCTAAGCGGCGCATGCCTGCTTCACTGTAAACAACACTGCCACCAGTAGCGATGACACGATTTTCAAAGTGACTTTCTAGCAGGACATCTTCTTCGAGTTCGCGAAGCACTTGGTAGCCCTCTTTATCGACTATATCTTGCAGAGAACGGTTATGCTTTGCTTGTATAAGCAGATCGGTGTCGATAAAGTCTCTTAGTGTTGCTTTGGCGAGTAGTGGGCCGATAGTGCTTTTGCCTGCGCCAGGCATGCCAATAAGAACGATCACTTGATGAGGCTGTAATTGCGACATAATAATTTTTCCGTTTGGCAGCATATCCCGCTGCCGCGAATAGATTCAGTGTTTTTACCGATGCCATCTGGCGAGCCAGTCAAGGTAGGGATGTTACGCTTAGACGATCTCGATCCGTCGATGTCGGGTAATAAGGTGTTCAAATTACTGCCAAATATTCATCAAGTGCAAGTCTCTGGCAAATGCGGCATTGTGACATTTGGTGGACCGTACTCTAATCATATTCACGCCACGGCGGCAGCAGGGCAACTATTCCAGATTCCCACAGTGGGGATGGTTCGTGTCGATCCACCCCTGCTTGATAATCCTACTTTGTCCGATGCTAAAGCGTGGGGTATGCAAGTGATACCCGTCAATCGCAGTAATTATCGACGGCGTTATGATGCCGATTTTATCAGTGAATTGTCTAGTCAATTTCCAGATTATCTTGTTATTCCAGAAGGCGGGTGTAATGCCTTGGCTGAACAGGGCTGTCGCCAGCTGGGCGAGTATGTGGCTGATTTGCCCTATGAAGAAATATTCTTAGCCTGCGGTACAGGCACAACTGCCGCGGGTATTGCCGCGGGTATTGCTAAACATCAGCGCGTGAATGCGGTGGCGGTGCTAAAGCAATTTAAAAATCAGCAGGCGCAATTGCTAAATCAAAATATCAGGTGCTGGACTAATTTTCATCAAGGAGGCTATGCGGTTTTATCCTCTGAGCTAGCCACGTTTATAAAACGTTTTGAAGATGTAAATAGTCTTCAATTAGATCCTGTATACACGGCTAAAATGGCCTTGGCTGTCACTCATCTGGTGGCAGCGGCAAAGATTGATCCGGACCAATGTTTGCTCATTCATACCGGCGGTTTGCAGGGTCGACGAGGTATGCAAACTCAATTAGAGGCCCTATGGCGCAATAATCCCCCTTGCACATGACGGTGTGGCTTGTACAATCCTTTCATAACATTGCGAGAGCCAACTATGCCCTCAGAACGATTTAGAACCATTGGTGTCCTTGGACGCGTTGAGAAAAAAGCTGTCATTGATTCGGTGCAGGTGCTTATTCCATTTTTGCGCCAACGCAAAGCCCGCATCATATTGGAAAGTGATGTGGCGGCAGTTTTGCAGTGTGCTGACTGCGAGGTCATGGACCGAGAACAAATTGGTGCCCACTGCGATTTAATTGTCGTCGTGGGTGGCGACGGTAGTTTGCTCGCTGCAGCACGGACCTTAGCCAAGTTTGATGTGCCTGTGCTTGGGATCAATCGCGGTCGGTTGGGCTTTTTAACTGATGTCCGTCCTGAAGAAATCGAGAAGCAGGTCGGTGAAGTGTTAAACGGTAAATACTTGAGTGATTCAAGATTTTTACTCGAGGCGGAAGTTGAGCGGGATGGCAAAGTCGTCGCTAGTGCCGATGCACTTAATGATGTGGTTTTTAAGTCGGGCCGCTCTGCGCGTATGATCGAATTTGAATTATGGGTAGATGGTAAGTTTGTCTACAATCAACATTCAGATGGATTGATTGTTTCAACACCTACGGGCTCAACCGCTTATGCCATGTCTGGCGGCGGTCCGATTATGTTTCCGAATCTTGATGCGATGGTGTTAGTCCCCATGTTTCCTCACACCTTGAGCAGTCGGCCTTTAGTGCTAGATAGTCGCAGCGAACTCCGCCTGGTTGTGTTGGATTGTCACCCACAAATAAGTTGTGACGGCCAAGTTCATATGAATTTGCACCCTGGAGACGAAATTTATATCAATAAAAAACCGCACCGGTTAAAGCTTATCCACCCGATGGATCATGACTTTTATGCCACTTGCCGAGACAAGTTGGGCTGGGGCGGAAGATTGGTCGAGGAATAACGTGGCACAAGAACTGTTTCGCTGTGCGACGTCGGTTGACCTATCAGAACTTAGTCGGCAGCTTTGGCAGCAAGGTATAGGCCACCGTATTGAATCCATTGGTAGTTGGCAATTCGTGACTATTGGGGATGATGTTGACCCTCAGGCGGCGAGCGCTATTGTACAAGCCTGGATGCAGGGAGAAGAGCTCCAAGTCCAAGTAGTGCACAGCAGTGAAAGGGAGTCGATGGGGGCCTTGCTAGCTCGTTTTAGTGGCGTGCCTGTAACAACAGCCTTATGTCTGCTATCGTTTTTGGGGTTTGCATCTACCCAATGGTTACCTCCAGATACGTTGTTGTCGATACTCACTTTTCAAGGGTTTGAGTTGCGCGGTGAGTACATCGCTTTGCCACCTGCTTTTACTTCCGTTTCAGATGGACAGTTATGGCGTTTATTAAGCCCTGCTTTTATCCATTTTGGGTGGCTGCATATTGCTTTTAATACGCTTTGGACCATCGAGTTTGGGCGCTGCATTGAAAAACGGCAAGGCAGTCTGTCGCTGCTACTGGTATTTTCATTACTAGCGCTTGTCAGTAATGTTGCACAAGCGTTTATGACCGACGGTTTGTTTGGTGGAATGTCAGGAGCAATATATGGCTTTTTGGGTTATTGCTGGTTAGGTAATCGACTGCGACCAGGAAGCTTACCTTGTGTTTCGCCAGCTTTATTTGCTTTTATGCTCGGCTGGCTAGTTCTTTGTTTAAGTGGAATCGTCACGTTGCTTGGTTTTGGTCAAATTGCCAACACTGCTCACGTGGCGGGATTATTATCGGGCTTATTGGTCGCATTGTTGTGGTCTGGCCGGAGTGGAGTTAACACATGACACTTGAAGAGTTGATTGAAAAAATGACCCCGCAAATGCATAGCGTGGTTCGCCAAGCCGTTGAGCTGGGTAAATGGCCAAATGGCGATGTATTGGATGCAGAGCAGCGTGAAATGTGCATGCAGGCGTTGATTGTCTATGAGGGAAAGCGTTTACCTGAAGAACATCGCGCAGGTTACATAAATACCGAGAAGTTAGAAAAAACGGTGTGTGACGATGATGAGCCGCAAAACCTTCAATGGGTAGATAAGCACTAGGAGTTTAACTTGACCGAAATAATAGCAACGGGCGCTATCGCCAAAATGCGTACCGAGTTTTCAAGCCCGGTGCAGTATAGACTGCCGATTGGCGACAGCGAAGTGGCGATGAACCCATTGATAGGTAAGCATTTGAAACTTGAGTTCTTGCATGAAATTAGCTGTTGTCACTGCGGTAGAAAAACCAAAAAGTCGTTCAGCCAAGGTTATTGCTATCCATGTTTTACCAAACTGGCTCAGTGCGATAATTGTATTGTGAGCCCAGAGAAATGCCATTATGACGCTGGAACTTGCCGCGAGCCTGAATGGGGAGAGACTCATTGCATGATCGACCACTATGTCTATTTGGCGAATTCGTCGGGTTTAAAAGTCGGCATAACACGCGGAACTCAAATCCCAACCCGATGGATTGATCAGGGCGCAACTCAAGCCATACCGCTGTTGCGAGTCTCTACCCGCCGCCAGTCAGGTTTGGTTGAGGTCGCGTGTAAGGCATTTGTCGCAGATAAAACCAACTGGCGAACCATGCTGAAAGGGCAGGCGGAACCGATTGATATGGCCGCTGCTGCCGCAGATATATTGACCAAAGCCAGTAGTGAAATCGCCGCGTTACAAGGTGAGTTCGGGATTAATAATATTCAAGTGCTAGAGACTGCTGAAGCCGTTGATATTGACTACCCTGTGGTTGAGTACCCGACAAAAGTTGCCTCTTTCAACTTGGATAAAAACCCCATGTTAGAGGCTACCCTTCAGGGCATCAAAGGTCAGTATTTGATTTTTGATACAGGTGTTATCAATATGCGTAAATATACTTCTTATCACTTACAACTGTCAGTTCAGCAATAAAGGAAGCTCATGTCGACTCCACAAACTATTTATCTAAGCGATTATCGCGTTCCTGAATTCTGTATCGACAAGACCCATTTGCTGGTTCAAGTCGATGATGACGTTACCAAAGTGACGGCGACATTACATATGCGGCGCAATCCAGAAAGTTCAAATCAGGAGGCTCCCCTTGAGTTACAGGGTGTTGAGCTGGATTTGTTACATCTTTTTATCGATGAACAAGAATTGCATCAGCCCGCTTTTAGTCTCACGAAGGAAACATTGACAGTGCACAAAGTGCCAGACGTTTTTGTTCTGCGCAGTGTCGTCAATATAAAACCTCAAGATAATACCTCGCTAGAGGGGCTCTATAAATCGGCCACGATGTATTGTACTCAGTGTGAAGCAGAGGGCTTTCGTAAAATTACCTATTATTTAGACAGACCTGATGTTATGTCTGTTTTTACGACGCGTATTGAAGCTTGTGCCGAGCGCTATCCCGTGTTGCTTTCAAATGGCAACCCCGTGGCCAGTGGCAATAATGATACGGGTAAACATTGGGTGGAATGGCACGATCCGTTTCCGAAGCCAGCCTACTTGTTTGCCATGGTGGCGGGTGATCTCGCCGTACGAGAAGATAGCTTTACCACCTGTAGTGGCCGTGATGTTGCTATTAAGCTTTTTGTCGAACCGAAGGATCTCGATAAATGCGATCATGCTATTGATTCGCTCAAACGGAGCATGCGCTGGGATGAAGAGGTATACGGCAGAGAATACGACCTTGATATTTTCATGATTGTGGCTGTCGATGACTTCAATATGGGGGCAATGGAGAATAAAGGGCTCAATATCTTCAACACCTCTTGTGTGTTAGCCAACCCACAAACAACGACCGATGCCGCTTTTCAAAGAGTCGAGGCGGTGGTTGCACACGAGTATTTTCACAATTGGTCAGGGAATCGAGTGACTTGCCGAGACTGGTTTCAGTTAAGCCTTAAAGAAGGGTTTACTGTTTATCGTGACAGCGAGTTTTCTGCGGATATGGGGTCTCGCGCTGTAAAGCGGATCGATGATGTCTCCTTCCTTCGCACGATGCAATTTGCTGAGGATGCTGGCCCTCTAGCACATCCTGTAAGGCCAGCTTCATATATTGAGATCTCCAATTTTTATACCCTAACCGTCTATGAAAAAGGCGCTGAAGTGGTGCGAATGATCAATACCCTTATTGGACCAGAAATGTTCCGCCGAGGAAGTGATCTTTATTTTGAGCGCCACGATGGTTGCGCCGTTACCTGTGATGATTTTGTGGCTGCCATGGAGGAAGTGAGCGGTAGAGATCTCACTCAATTTAAACGTTGGTATTCGCAGGCGGGTACGCCAAAAGTGTCTGCTCGAGGTGTTTATGATAGTGAGGCTAAGACCTATACGTTAACGCTTTCTCAATCCAGCTTACCATCGCCTGGACAGGAACAAAAAGAACCTTTCCACATTCCTATCCACACCGCACTCATTGGAGAGCAGGGCGAGATTTCATGCCGATTGGAAGGTGATAATATCGAGAGCACTGATTGGGTATTGGAACTTGTTGATCCTGAGCAAACGTTGGTGTTTCACGATGTCCATGAAGCGCCGGTGCCCTCGCTTTTGCGTGGTTTTTCAGCCCCTGTAAAATTGGATTTTCCCTACACTTCCGCTGAATTGCGTTTTTTGATGACCAGGGATGGTGATGCATTTAATCGTTGGGAGGCCGGACAAAATTACGCATTACAGATTATTCATCAATTGCTTGCTGACTATGCTGCTGGGCGAGATTTACAGCTTGATGAAGCCTTCGTAGCGGCGGTCGCTGATACATTGCAAGACAAGACACTAGATGATGCATTTATGGCGCGTATGCTGCTGCTACCTAGTGAAGCATATATCGCTGAAACTTGTGATGTCGTCGATGTGCACGCCATTCATGCGGTAAGGCAATTTATTCGTAGATCACTTGCCAACGCGCTGCGTGCTCAATGGTTGGCTATCTACCACGGTCGCCGCACTCAAAAAAGCTATGAGCCAAGTGCGCAGGCTATAGGTCAACGAAGTTTAGTCAATACCGCACTAGCCTATCTAATGGCTGATGATCACTATGCTGAGGTTGATTTGTGTTACCAGCAGTTCAATGATGCGAATAACATGACCGATCAATTTGCAGCCCTTAGCTGCCTAGTGAATAGTGCTGCCGCCCATGAAGATGGTGCAGCATCAGAAGCACTAGAGCAATTTTATCGTCAGTGGGCTCACGAACCTCTAGTGGTAAATATGTGGTTGTCTGTTCAGGCAGGAGAGGCGACTTCAGGGGCATTAGAGCGCGTTAAAAAATTGATTGAACACCCCGCGTTTGATGATAAAAATCCGAATAAGCTCCGATCTGTTATTGCGGTATTTGCTGGTCAAAATCCGACGAATTTTCATGCCGTTGATGGTTCTGGCTATGCGTTTTTGGCAGATCGGGTCATTGCGCTAAACAAAGTCAATCCCCAGATAGCGGCAAGATTGGTGGTCCCATTGACTAAGTGGCGCCGATATCCAACAAGCTCCCAAGTCATGATGAAAGAGCAACTGGAACGAATATTAGGCGAACCTGAACTCGCGAAAGATATTTATGAAATTGCCAGTAAAGGCCTAGCTTAATCCATTTTGGCTGGCAGAGATTAACCCTACGGTGTAGGGTTTTTTTCTATATAAATAGCCTATCTAAAAAGAGGTCAACCATGAATAGAATAATATCAATCTTAGCCATCGGTGCAGTCTCTTCTGCCCTGTTGGCATGTAGTCAATCTGATCAACCTACCGGTAATGCTGCCGTTACAACAAGTATGTCTCAAGGTGTCACTGAGCAAACGATAACGAATCCTGGTGGTGAATGGCCGGCGGTTGGCCGCACCTATGATGAGCAGCGTCATAGCCCTCTCAATGCAATTAATACTGAAAACGTTGGTAGTATGGGCTTGGCTTGGTATGCCGACCTGCCTACCAAGCGTGGTATGGAAGCAACACCTTTGATGGTGAATGGTAAGCTCTTTCTCTCTTTGCCCTGGGGTCAAGCAATGGCTTTTGACGCTAAAACGGGTGAGACACTTTGGCATTTTGATCCCAAAGTAGACAAGGCTTACAGCCGTTATGCATGTTGTGATGTGGTAAACCGGGGTATGGCGCTTTGGGGTAATAATGCGTACGTAGGTTCAATTGATGGCCGTTTGCACGCCTTGGATCAAGCCACCGGTAAGACTATTTGGGAAGTTGATACAAAAATTGCCAATCATACCTATACTATTACTGGTGCACCTCGCGTAGTTAATGGTTTGGTCATTATCGGTAACGGTGGTGCTGAAATGGGTGCTCGTGGTTATGTCACAGCCTATGACGCAGCCACTGGTGAACAAAAATGGCGTTTCTTTACTGTGCCTGGTAATCCTGCAGATGGTTTTGAAAGCGCTGCTTTAGAGATGGCTGCTAAAACTTGGAACGGGGAATGGTGGAAGCATGGCGGTGGTGGAACCGCGTGGGATTCATTCGCTTTTGATCCTGAAACAGATCTACTTTATATAGGCGTCGGTAACGGCTCAGCCTGGAATCAAAAAGTGCGCAGCCCTGAAGGTGGAGACAACTTGTTTGTTTCCTCCATTGTGGCGGTTAATGCCAATACGGGTGAGTATGTTTGGCACTACCAGACAACTCCAGGTGACACGTGGGATTATACTGCGACACAGCATTTGATCTTGGCTGACATGGAGGTCAAAGGTGAGCAACGCAAGGTTGTCATGCAGGCTCCAAAAAATGGTTTCTTTTATGTGCTAGATCGTGTTTCGGGTGAGTTGTTATCAGCAGATAACTATATGCCTATCACTTGGGCCACCCATGTGGACATGGAAACCGGTCGCCCGGTAGAAAATCCCAAGGCGCGTGAGAGTAATCCAGAGTTCCCAGTAGTACCAGGTCCATCGGGTGCACACAACTGGCATCCTATGACTTACAATCCTGACACCGGTTTGACTTACATCCCGGCGATGGCTAACTCTGCTTTATATATTGACGACTATCGGATTAAAGACCGTGATGTCATATGGAATATTTATTACAACCCTGAAGCGGTAGTATTTTTGCCTGACGAAATTCCTTTCGAGCAGCGTGCTCCCATTGCCGATATGGTAGCTCAAGCCTTCTTGATTGCCCGTGACCCCAAAACCAACCAAGAAGTGTGGAGAATTCCACAAGGCTTCTATTCAAGCGGTGGTTTGCTATCAACGGCGGGTGGTTTGCTATTCCAAGGTGATTTGGAAGGGACTTTCCGTGCCCACGATGCAAAAACAGGTGAAGAGCTTTGGAGTTATGCTACTCAAGGCGGCATCATGGCAGCGCCTATGACTTATGAACTAGACGGTGAACAATATGTGGCAGTGGCTCAAGGCTGGGGTGGCGAAAGTGGCTTGCCCTTCGGTGTAGTCTCTGGTCCAAAAAATATGTTCAATATTAGCCGTTTAATGGTCTTTAAATTGGATGCAAACGGCGAGTTGCCTGTCATTCCATCTCGTGAGCAAGTATTGGCTGATGTCGATTTTCCTCATGCTACTGCTGACAGAGTTGCTCAGGGTAAAACATTGTACGCTCAATACTGTGTTTACTGTCACGGCGGAAACGCAGTGAGTGCCGGTCTAATTCCTGATCTCCGTTATGGTTTGGCAAATACCTACGCTGCATGGGAAGCCATTGTTCATAAAGGTGGTTTGAGTGCTAATGGTATGCCATCTTGGAATGAATACATGACGCTTGATGAAACTATGGCTATTCGTGATTATGTTCGTCACGAAACTAAGCTTGGTGCTGAGCGTGGCGAGCGACGTATTGTGCGAGCTGATTAATATCAATTGAATATATATAGCGGGCTTTGGCCCGCTTTTTTTTTGCTTACGATAAGGTAAAAAATTAATTAACTGTGGTTAAGCGGGTAAACGAACGCAATTTTTCTACAACCGAGGCATTAATGGAGCTAGCAGGGAAATCGCCGGGCTTTGTTTCTTTACCAGGCTCTTCACCACACAGTAATTGAAGTGCGTCATCGGCATGTTCAATGGCATAGATGTGAAACTGACTTTCGGCCACTGCAGCAATAATGTCCTTGCCAAGCATGAGGTCTGAAATATTACTCGCGGGAATGATAACGCCTTGATGGCCACTTAAGCCGCGTGCTCGACAAATGTCGAAAAAGCCTTCTATTTTCTCATTGATTCCGCCGACGGCTTGTACTTCTCCGTATTGATTTATCGAACCTGTAATCGCCATATCTTGCCGAAGTACTCTTTGGGTTAGCGCTGAAAGTAAGGTGCAAAGCTCTGCCACTGAGGCGCTGTCCCCATCGACATAACCATAAGATTGCTCCATAGCTAGCCTCGCTGAAATGGCGAGAGGGAAATCAATACAATAGCGACCGCACAAATATCCAGACAGAAGCAAAATACCTTTTGAGTGAACCGCTTGGCCAAGATTGACTTCTCGTTCAATATCTAACACACCATGTTTACCGGGGTGTGCTGTTGCAGAAATTCTCACGGGGCAGCCGTAAGCACTATCACCCACTTGAATAACAGTAAGTCCATTACATCGCCCAACAGCGCTACCGTGTGTGGCGATTTTGATTCGATCACTCAAAATACTTTCTTTGATCAGTTCGTAGAGTCGAGCATTTCGCTTAGCACGATACTCTAACGCGGTAATGATGTGCTCCGCATCAATACAATCGGCGTAGCTAGAGGCAACAAATTGGTTTGCTTCGACGACCACTTCCATAATGCGATCGATGCTGGCAGAAAATTTAGTTTGATCTTCGGCCAGGCGGCAGGCATGACTGAGTAGGGCGGCGATAGCTGCATTATTAAGTGGGGTTAGCTGCATATCTTTGGCGCGTTGCCTAACATCTTGTGCAAAATAAAAGATATTTTGTTCATTGACTGCAACCTCTGAATCCATATCGACAAGAACCCGGAAAAGTTCGTCAAAGTCGTGGTCATATTGTTGTAGTGCATAGTAAATATCTGGCGGGCCGATCAGAATAATCTTGATGTGTAATGTCACAGATTCAGGTTTAAGCACGCTCGGTAAGCTTGCCTGCAATTCACCCACCTGGGGATCAATATGAATTCTGCCGTCCCTAAGGCAGTGTTTAAGCGCCTCCCAAGTGTTGGGCTCGCGAAGCAATTTCTCGATATCAAGAAGCAAGTAGCCACCGTTAGCCAAATGAAGTGCTCCTGGTGCTATAGATCGATAACTCGTTTGAAGGCCGCTACTGCTGGCCACGTAGTTGATACGTCCAAACAGATTGCTGTAGGTGGGGTTACTTTCCATGATAACCGGAGCACCGTTTCTGGCGGCATCACGGGTTAACAGGTTGGGCATAAAGGTCGCTTCTAAGTTTTGCCTTTGTATACCGAGTGTTTCTTTTGCTGCTTCGGAATCGTTGTCTTGTAAGTTTTCTTCAATAAACCGAGGTAGATGATTAATCATCTGGGCGAGGTAGAGTAGCACCCCAGTTTGGCTAGAATACTTTTGTTGAAGACCTTCAAACAGGGGTTTGATGGTTTGCTTAATGATATTTTCACGCAATTCTTTGAGCTTGTTGTTGAGCTCTCTTTGCCATTGGGGTAGTTCAAGCAATCTCTCATTGAGCATCTCTTCGGCAATTTCTACCGCCTTGCGAAATAGCTCGCGTTGCTCTTCGCTCATGACGGCAAACTCGGTTTCATCCATAGGTTGACCGTTTAGGAGTGGTGTAAAAGTAATGGCGCCATCTTCCTTAAAGATGGCCATATTATTCTCCGAGGCATAGCGCTCAACATGGGCCATCGCTTGTTCGTAGGTCTGATCATAGAGTCTTTGCAAAGATGATTTAGAACGCAAATAACTGGGATTTTCAAATACTGTTGGAAATAGTGATAGCAGGGACTCCATCAGGTTTTCCATGTCTTTCATGAACTGCGCCCCTTGCTTCGGAGGCATGCTGATGGCTCGTGGCTCTAATGCATTGTCAAAGTTATTGACGTAGAGCCAGTCGTTGGGAGTCGGGCGACTGCTGGCTAGCGGTTTAAGGAACGTTCGAACATGAGCAACGCGGCTGCTACCTACGGGGCCAGCAATATAAAGATTATAACCTGGCTGGGAAATGTTAATGCCGTGGCTAAGCGCGCTAATTGCCCTTGGCTGGAGCGCGCTGGCAATAGTGCTATCTTCACTTGGAATAAAGTTTTCGTTCAGGGCGGGATGGTTCGGGCCGATATTGCGGGCGAGTTGTTGCACGGCGAGTTTCATAGCAGCTCCTTGCGATGACTTACTTTGATGCTAGCACATGCTAGAAGACCTGTGACAAACTATTTTCAAATCGAGAAAAAGCATTATTTATACCTATCCCTTGCGTCGCCAAAACCTGTAAAATTAACTCTTTAGATACACAATTTCTTATTTAAGGCCATTATCATGACTGTTAGAACGCGTATTGCGCCATCACCCACCGGTGATCCGCACGTCGGCACTGCCTACGTTGCTTTGTTCAACCTCGCTTTTGCCAAAAAACATGGCGGTGAGTTTATTCTGCGCATCGAAGATACCGACCAAACTCGTTCAACGTCTGAGTCAGAGCAGGCCATTTTTGATTCGTTGCGTTGGCTAGGGCTCGATTGGGCTGAAGGCCCAGATGTAGGGGGGGCACACGGTCCATATCGCCAAAGTGAACGAGGTGATATTTACGCACAACATTGTCAAATGCTCCTCGACCGAGGTCATGCTTTTAAATGTTTCCGCACACCTGAAGAGCTTGATGCGCTGCGAGCAGACTTAAAAGAGCAAGGTCTTAATCGTGCGCTAAAACACTGTGATCTTGCGCTTCCAGATGATGAAGTGTCTCGCCGCGAAGCTGCAGGCATGCCCTACGTTGTGAGAATGCACGTTCCCGTTGATGGCCGTGTTGAAATCGACGATATGCTAAGGGGTACAGTCGAATTAGACTGGGCTCTTGTCGATGCTCAAATTCTCCTTAAATCTGACGGGATGCCAACTTATCATTTAGCTAACGTGGTCGATGATCATTTAATGCAAATCACCCATGTGTTGAGAGGTGAAGAGTGGATCAACTCAGCGCCAAAACATAAGTTGTTGTACCAATATTTTGGCTGGGAAATGCCAGCTCTATGCCACTTACCTTTGCTGCGTAACCCTGATAAATCAAAACTGAGT
>Ga0181572_10002674_pt1 | contig 12640 bp, 11 predicted proteins | sample 101ome_26_FD_133004 | JGI IMG/M metagenome (GOLD analysis project Ga0181572, IMG submission 133004) | Coastal salt marsh microbial communities from the Groves Creek Marsh, Skidaway Island, Georgia - 101408AT metaG (megahit assembly) | ecosystem: Environmental > Aquatic > Marine > Intertidal... | reverse complement strand
TAATTTCAGTCACAAAAATATTTTAATGTTACTATTTTTTTTAGCATTGACAGTAAGACATTTTTTTATTCTGAAATTTTTTTGTTACTGGTTGTTTTACCCTAACAAAAATTAGGGTTATGATTATATTTTGTTAGCATATTCAGTAAGAAATATTCATTGAATTGTAACATTTTTTTCATAATAAATTAATTTCGTATTAGAAAGTGACTACAATAATTGTGAGGGTATTAGGTCACAATATTATTTCAGAAAAAATATCAATACAACACCCTAATAGGGGGCTTCGCCCCCGGTGGCTCGGTGCTAAAGTTCCTTTATTTTATTCAAATATGACATTGTCATAGCTTTGGGCTACGTTCATTTAAATATAACGCAATATATTTACATGATGTTTGTATTTGGTTCTTCATCTTATGCCCTCTTTCGATGCCTATACGTTTGTGCTTTCTTTGTTTTTGTTTTGGTACGCTTTTTTCTAGATTTGATTTGTTTGTTTCTTCCACCATTTTTCACTTCCATCTGATTGTCATGTGCTTCTAATATCTTCAATGTTTTGTTAATTTCTTCAATTATATTATTGACTTTATTGATCCCATACATGGATGTGTTGAATGCGTTGATTAAAATTTTTGTGGAGAACTTATCGTATTGTTTGTATAAATCCTTCAATTTTACTACGGTATCTTCAATCTCGTTGGAAACAGTTGAATCAAAATTCATAGGGTATATGTGTCTCAACATTGGGATGAATGAATTGTTATGTTTTTTACAAATATTACAGCTTTTGGCACAGCAAGTCCGGGGGATAGGGTTAGAATGGTTTTCTCCGCATTCTTTCAACTCCATTTCTTCCATATGATGTTCTCTATGAATAAAATAACCAATCAAATTCAATTCTTCAAAATCAATATCCTTTATTTCTACTGGGTCTAACATGCGCTTGTAAAGAATCTTAAATTTGGGTTTAATAACCTCTACTTTCAAGACCGTTTTGTTAAGGTCATCCAATTTTGTAAATTTTACATTTTTAATAAATTCTATGAAGAGATGATATACTTCATCGATTCGTTCTTTCATTGGTTCATCCATTTTTTCGTTATATGTTTGCAAAAATCGTTGAAATGCAATACATTTTTTTAATGAAAAGCCCTTGGCGGTTATTTGATTCACTATGTATGTAGGTAATGTTTTCAGGCTGCTTGTTGTTAATTTTACTCCCAAAATTTTGGATATATTCTCTGTTAATCCTCTTGTTATTCTAGTGTATACCTTATTGTATATGTTATTAAAATAAAACATGTTATAAAGTAAATCTGTGCGCTTCGTGGATTTTACGTTATGAGAACTTGTATTTGTAGAAGCTCTATCAACTCCATTCACAATTGTTTTCATTCCCTTCAACTCTCCATCCAACCCAAATTCTAGTTCGTAGTACTTGTCATTACTATCATGCTTGCTGCCATCAATAATAGATAGAGGAATTTCCAATGATAGCTTATCCTCACTTTCGTCAGTTATTTGTCTGAATAATGTTATTACATCTAGTACTATTTCGATTAATTCCTGCATATTATTTATATAACCTGTAGATAATCTTTTTTTAAAGCATATAAAAAAGACTCTCATTATACATCATTACATGAATAATACGGAGAACCTACAACCACTAACCATTTCAAACCCAACTATATTGCAATTTTATGGTTCAAATCCACAATTTGAACCGGAGTCAATACTTTTACATTATATTGATCTACTTAAATCATCTGCTACAAAATCGGAGAACATTAATTATAATACTAAATTAGGAGAAATACACCAAGTTGTTACTGAAAATGCTGTCAAACAAACGGAACTACATAATACTATATTACATTTTCAAAACTATTTTCAATCATTGCAAAACCAAATGAATATAATCAAAAGTGAAGTGATTTCTGATATTCAAATATTGTTTTCAAATAGTACAATGGAGAACATAAAATCAACGGAGAACCTCATTTGCCAAAATATTAACTCACTCAAAGACAAAATTATGAATTTTATCTTGGAACAGCAACCTAAGCATGATGCGACCGTAATCAACGCTCTTCGTAGCAACATTTCTGAAAGTACTTCCGAACTTAAAATGCAAATTATGTCATCTACATCAAAGGATGAATTACAAAACGTTGTCAATACTCTCAATGATAAATTCACTCCAATCTTACAACAAGTTCAAGAACACTTTCGTCAATATGAGAATTCCTCCAAAAAAGGAAAAATTAGTGAAACTATATTACTATCAGTGTTATCAAAATCATTTCCTGATGCAGATATCATTGACACATCAAAAGAAACTTCTGCTTGTGATTTTCGTATGTCTAGGTCATTAAAACCTGAAATTTTGTTTGAAAATAAAGATTATAAACGAAATGTTCCATTGGATGAAGTCAAAAAATTTGAACGTGATATTGCCAATAAAGACCGTTGTGGTGTCTTCATATCTCAAAACTCGGGCATCGCTCATAAATCTCATTTTCAAATTGATATCATTAACAAACATTGTGTCGTTGTATATATTCATAAGGCCGAGTATGCTTCCGAATACATTACACTTGCTGTTCGAGTCATTGATGAATTACAACCACGACTCATTCATTGTATCCAAAATAATGAATCCGTTCAAATCACTCCCGAAGTTCTCCAAGCTATTGCTTATGACTATACTACCTTTATGCAGTCAAGATCCAAAATGATTGATGAATTCAAAAAATTTAATAAGAAATTTTTAAATGACCTGGAGAACATGGATTTCCAAAACATATGTCATTTCTTGCAGATTAATAATTGTATCTCAAGTAACACGACTAACAATACCCAGAAAAACGATGAATTTATATGTAATAGATGTAATCGTGTTTTTACCTCCTTAAAAGGTTTGAACGTTCACAACCGTAAATGCAATTCTGCTGAAAATAAAGTCGGTTCTGAGGATTCCACCATGATGGATATTTCACATAACACTCCTAATAACACACCCAATGACACTTCCAATAATACCCCAATCATTCCTAATAACACCAACGGTCATATAGATCAATACTTTGATGCCATCAAAACCGATTTAAATACTCTTCCTTAATGTTTTTTATCATCATAATTTAATATGGATAAAGATGCCCTTTTTGCTGGAATTACCAGTGGTGTTTGTCAAACTTTCATTGGATATCCTTTTGATTCTATGAAAACATGGAGACAAAATCATCAATTATCCACACGGCCGCCTATTACTATCCGAAATTTATACAAAGGCATTCAGTTTCCTTTGATGCAATCCCCTTTCACCGTTGCTACCGGATTCTTTGTTAATGACGCTGTGTTATCCTACACGAATAACATTTATATGAGTGGTTTTGCTTCGGGTCTTATGTGTTCCTTCTTCCTTTGCCCTTTCGATTACTACAAAATTCAACACCAACACCACTCCAGACCTAATATATTACATTCATTCAGCAAATTACATATCGTTTCCTCACGTGAAATCCCCGCAAATGTCATTTATTTCTCTTTTTACTACCATCTCCGTGATTTCAATGTACCTATTGGCATATCCGGTGCTCTATCTGGTATTTCTTCTTGGCTTCTTACATATCCCTTTGATACCATTAAATCAAGAATGCAACTCAATCACACTTTATCCATACAAGATGCTATCTCACAAGGAAGTTTATTTAAAGGTGTCCGTATTACCTGTACCAGAGCTGGTATTGTCAATTATATGGCCTTTGAAGTATATGAACGCACAAGATCACTTCTTAAACAATTCCACTAAGTAATATATCATTTTTACAATATTACTTAGTACTTAGATATCTAAATCCATCACAAAACGGACTAATAATAAAAATACTATACTATGAATTACTAATCCCATCATAGTAGGACACCCCTTTCCATCTGCTATTTTTCCAAAAACGCTCATTAATAAACCATTTACTAACTTATATGTAATTGGGTTGATGACTATGATGAATATCAACAATGTATAAAAGCTATATCTCCATTTATCCATGGAACTCGGTTCCTTATTACACTTTTTGCAATCCTTGCAATCCTTACAGTCACAATTTGGTTTTTCCATCTACTATCTACTATATACTTTATTTATATTATTACTTGCATCATTTGTATTCTTTTCTTCGTTGGTTCTCCAAATCATCATCACTATCAGTGCTGGCACCCTTTTGCGTTGGGCTTAATCTTCCACATCTTGTTAATCTATCAAACGCTGTAGTCTTATCTGTGGGAGTAGCCGATGGAATTACATATCGGTTGTCTTCAATCGGTGGTCTACGTTGTCTTGATAACCCCATTCCTCCATGATGGAATGAAGACGACGGTACCATTGATTGATTTCTGGCGTCAAACCTTAATGCTTTCTTTCTTAATTCCGTCTCATTATTTATATCTGTTATCAAATTGTCACTACTTAAGTCATCCGATGAATCATCATCCTCATCCACTAATGAATTTTTCAATTTCATATGTTCGTAATCTATTATATTTGCTAGTATATCCACCAAAGAACTACTATCACGTTCTCCGCGATTACCTTGTAACTTTAAACACTTATGTTCGTAATCTACCATCTCCTTCATTTTACGTGTTACCATCTTTGGAACCTCTATATCCAATTTTAATAACTCTAAATACTTTGCACGATTCTTATTTATTACAAATTGTGACTCACGACGGTATTTATCTGGTAATTGTATCTCAGATGCTATTTCTGCCGCAAAACTTATCCAATCTTGTTTATATTTGATTGCTAGCTCCAAATTTTCCTGTACTTGACATATCTTTAACGCACCCGTACATAATGTTATTAAAAATGATGCCATTACTACTGCTACATTACACCAAAATCTTGTTGAATCTGCCAACGATGCGTTCTCTATTGTCGCTACACCCACCGTTCCAGATGCTGATGAGAATATTAGGTTATAAAATGTTACTTGACGCATGAAATATCGGTTATGTTCCACAATTAATTCCATTTCACGTATCTTTTTTCTCCCTATCGCTACCCATGATATTATTGTTATCACATCCTCCTTGTTCCATACATTTCCTGCTTGTGAAGGTTCTCCGTCCATTGCCATTTATACTTTACTTATAGTATATTTTATTATGAGTTATTTATGATTGTTTTGAGTTCAAAATTTATAATATTTATCCAAGAATATATCTATACATGTATTATTCCTTTTTAGCAATAGTTGCTCTTCCAATCCTCTGTAATGGATTCTACAGTGGTGTATTCCGTCCTTCTTCTTACACTACCACTACACACATAACTTCCACTCAATTACACTCCAATCGCAACTACCCTTTCTCTCGTTACTATTATGAAAAATATTTAAGACGCTTAAATTCTAGAAATATCACCATTCAAAATAATGCTCTCGCTGAAGGAGATACATTCTTTCGTCAAGCTGGAGCTGGATACAAAACTTATTCTCTCTCCAACCGTGTCAATAGCATTAATAATAACCAAAATGACAATCAGTACAATCAGTACAATCAGTACAATCAGCATGATAAGTCCGATGAAAATCCATTTATTCCACGAAATATTACTGACCCTAGAGGGATTCGTATCATTTTGGGCGGTAATATTGGAAACATTGGCAACATCTTCCCCGAAGGTACTGAAAATGACGACTCATTTCGTAAATCTGTCAATCCAACCTCTAAAAAATCAAAACACTTTGAAATGGTATCTGATGTACCATACTCATTCGAGGATGTTGGTGGCTATCACAATATTAAAGACGAACTCTCACAATGTATTGATATCCTTACCAATTACACCAAGTATGCGAAATTCAACGTCCGTGTCCCTAAAGGTCTCATTCTTGAAGGTCCACCCGGTAATGGCAAAACTTTACTCGCTAAAGCCCTCGCAGGTGAGTCCAAAGCTAATTTCATCTCTGTCTCCGGGGCCGAATTCCAAGAAAAATATGTCGGCGTTGGTGCCTCCCGTGTACGAGAACTCTTTCAATTTGCTATGGATAACAAACCCTGTATCATCTTCATTGATGAAATTGATGCTCTTGGAAGAGCTCGCTCTGGTGATGGTGAAAGTTCCTCTAGTGAAAGAGATAATACCCTTAATGAACTCCTCGTTAATCTGGATGGATTTAAAAATGCTACTGGTATATTTCTTATTGGTGCTACTAATCGTGCGGACCTTCTTGACCCTGCTCTTATGCGTCCTGGTCGTATTGATAAACGTGTTTACATAAATAATCCCGATGCTGATACCCGTCGTGCTATTTTAAATATTCATATCCATGGTAAACCTCACGACAAATCTGTTTCCATTGATAATTTGGTTGATTCCTCTAACGGATTATCGGGAGCACAACTCGAAAACCTATTAAATGAAGCCATGTTACTCGCAATTCGCGATAACCGTGAAGTTTTTAATGCCACTGATGTTGAAATCATTCTTAACCGCATTCTCGTCGGATATCAACCAAACGCCCATCAATTCAGTGAGGATATTATCGACCATATTGCTATACATGAATTAGGTCATGCTATTGTTGGTTTATTAGCCAAACATCACTCAAAAATGAAAAAAGTTATTATTAATCTTTCTGCGCCATCCAGTCCTGGTTACACCCTCTTTGAACCATATTCAAACGGGCTTAATACTCGTGAAGCTCTTTTCGAACATTTAATGATTCTTCTTTCTGGTCGTATCGCTGAAGAAATGGCTTATGGCGTCTCTGTCACCACTGGTGCTATCAATGACTTTGAAGAAGCTTTGAAATTAGCCCAAAAAATGATTATTTATTATGGCATGGGTAAGAAAATCATTTATCCATATATGAGTGATGCATACAAAGAAAAAATCGATAATGAAGTCAATGATTTAATCTATCAAGCCTATGAATGTGCTGAATTCATCGTTCGTAATTGCAAAGACCTCATTATTGAAGGTGCTGACTTACTCAAACAAAAGCAAATTATTACTGCTGATGATTTGGAAACCATCATTAATGAACGTTATAGTAACATCCGAGAACTTAAAATATAAAAATATAAGCTGTATCCTGTGACTCCCATGCAAAATTGTCTTGAAAATATATTTATTTTGAAGGCATATTAAAACATCTATTCATTATGAATCATAATAATCCTATGAAACTTGTAAGAATCCTCAGTCAAATCATTGGATTTGATTACGAAATTGCCGTCTCAAAGCTACAAGAAGTTCGCAATCTACCTATTCCAGATAATTCTCCTTTCAACTCCCTTGCTCGTCTTATCCACGAACAAACCGAAAAAGAACAAAAAACAAATATTTGGGAAAACTCCCCTTTTGAAGAATTGTCTAGCCTTCAATCTAACAACGTTGGTGTCACCGGAGAACAGTTCATCCATTATCTCTGCCAATACAATGGTATTCCTGCGTCTATCGATGGTACCAAAACTAAGGGTATCGGTGGTGGTACCGGCGATGGCATGATTCTTGGGAAAGTAGTTGAAATTAAAACAGCCCATCTTGGTGTATCCAAAAGCTTTCAACATGAATTGGGAGAAAAACCTTGGATCGCTGATTATATGATCTTCACTGATATTGCACCTCAAACTATCTATCTCTCTATATTCCCTAACTTTACCGAACAACAATACAAAGACTGTATCAAATGTGCTCCTTATTTCCAATCTCGTTCTATTTGTTGGAGAAAAAAAACAGGTGCTTTCAAGTTTGATACGACTATTCCTATCAATGAATTCGCTGCTAACAGAATTAATCCGAACACTCTCAAAATCACTGATGATACTTCATATCAAGAAATCGGTCAGTTTATTTCCAGAATCATTGTTTGAATTCCTTGATTATCTGGGAACTTCTCAGATTATATGCTCCATTCGTTGATAGAAATGCCACTTCACTCCAATTTATATTCCTGCTTTTCATTATATTTGCTTCTCTATCTTTTAAAAACACGATTCCATAACCTCTACATCCCGGTAATTCTCTGAATCCTTCATAATATCTCATTTTTTCTCTTCCGAAACATGTAGAAGGCAAATACACGTCACATTTATCAAACATTTTTTTATTTCGGGTGCTTGATGGTGTTCCACCGTCGCTTAATGAATATATTTTTACTTCTTTTGAGTCATTATCCCCCAATTTATAATTCGCCGGTGATTCGTGATTCTTCGACCATATTTGAAATATACAATTCACTCCCACTTCTCTTCCGTCCGGATAATTAAAAGTTGAATCTACTTTTTTTGAATATATCAGATTAAATCCTTGCACCCGCTTCCTTGGCACTCCTTTCCCATCACTTTCAAATAATTGCGGTAATATGAAACATACATAATCTGCGAATTCCGAGTGATTTATAAATCGTAATGCCATATGTCCTCTTAATCCAAACGGTGGATTTCCAAATACTACATATTTCTTGTCATCGGTTGGATGCCAATTTAAATAATCTTGTTTGATTATGTTTTGTCCTTTTGGCTCAATATCCATACCTATCACTCTCTCATTTGGTAATGCTTTTAAAAAGGAACCTCCTCCTGCTGATGGTTCTATGTAAGTATATTCATATTCATCTTCTCCATATCCTTGGATTACTTTTTTGAAAGTCATATAACACTCATTTGCGGTGCCTTCGGGTGTATAAAATTGGTCTTTCTCTTTAAAATCATAATTCGTATAGTCTATCTCTTTATCCGCCATTTTCATCAAATCAAAACGATATGCTGGTGGTACTAATTCTTTTATTATCCATCTATTCACCGTTCCGGGAGCCAAATTTAATGATTTGGCAACCACTCCTAATGTCTTATTCTTTATTAATTCCTTTGTCATTTCTAATAGATTTTCCGTCATATTTTATTCGTATGTTCTTTGTATATCATCATTATCTTACGTTTATTTCAATTTTATATAAAATTGATGTAATTATTCCGATTTTATTATTACTATATTACATAATACATAAATATACAAATACACAAATGATAGGTTTACGTCTTTTGCAACAGTATATTCGCTCCAGCCCAATTCGTCACTCTATTTATAAACATATTAATCCTGTTCTAACCGATGTCTCTCTTCGTGACGGTATTCAAGGCATGTCACCTAATGATATGACCCTCACACGCAAAGTGGAATTATTCCATAATATTTATTCCCGTAAATTAGCCCAAAATATTGAAGTTGGTTCCGTTGTTAATACTAAATTGTTACCGATTATGGTTGATGTTCCCTCATTATACAATTATTGCGGTCAATATATTGATGATTCTCCTGACTGGAATTACCAACCTCGATTACACGTTGTTGTCCCGAAATTATCTTATCTTGAAACTGCTGTTTCCCAAAATATGAATAACTTCGCCTTCTTATCCTCTATTTCCAATGAATTTCAAAAAGCTAATCTCAATATGACTCTGAGTCACACCAAAAAACAATTGCAAGTCATGAATCAATATATTAAGGATAACGACGTCCAAGGATATAAAAAATTGTATATTTCCTGTGTAGATACTTGCCCTTTTCGCGGTAAAATCCTCAATACCGATATCGCTGAAGAAATATCCGAGTATTCTTCTTGGAATATATTTGACGAAATTTGTATCTCCGATACCTGTGGTAGATTAACTTTTACGAACTTTAGATACATTATTGATATATGCTCCCAACTTAATGTTGATATGGATAAAATTTCACTTCACTTACACGTTAGTAACCGTCCAACCCATATTGAAAATATTATTCGATATGCTTTGAATAAACGAATACATCGGTTTGATGTCTCTATGTTATCTCAAGGTGGCTGCAATATAACTCTCACACGCAAAGAACTCCACCAAAATTTGAGTTATGAATTATTCTATGGTATTCTCACACGATACATTGATGATCTTGCCAAATCTCACATTGATTCTGTGAATAACTTAAAAAATTGATTTAGATTTTCATTTACTCTCTATTTATAATCCCAATACCAAATACATACATAATACATATACATACAATATGACTTACACCATTGATATTGATTTTGATGAAGCCAGTCGTTGCTGGATGAGTAATAAACTCTCCATTGGTAACGGTTCTTACAAATATATTTGTGGGGCTATCACCAAAAAAGGTGACAAATGTAAAAATCATGCAAATTGTCGTCTTCACAAACAACCAAAAAAGCAATTAAAATCTAAAAAAAAATAAAAAACAATAAACAATGTAGACAACACCAACAATACCAACAATACAAACAACAATTATTACTCAAAAATGATATAAAAAAATATAACAATAAATATTATACAAATGAGTACTCCTCAAGAAACCCCTGCCACCCAAGAACAACAAGTTGATATTTTATCAGTTCCTATCAACGACCAAAACACCGCTTTACAAATTATGGTCGCTTTTTTAAATGTAGCCCAACGTCGTAGCGCATTCTCTATTGAAGAATCTGCTCGTATCTGGGAAGCCATGAAATTCTTTATGGTTAAAGCACCTGCCGCCGAAAATACCATGGAACCATCTACTACTATCCCTTTTGAAGAAGAAACTCCTGCTCCTGCTGATGACAGTGAATCTGCATAATTTTTGTCTTATTTTTAACTTATTTTAACTCTTAACTCTTAATAATTAAATTTTTAATCACATTTAATTATTTTTTATTTGCTGTTTCTCCTATCTATGACTTTACCTATAACCCAACTTATGACTCTCCTCTATCCACTGCCACGTTTGCAACTCTCTATAAACTCTTCATCGTCCAATCTATCACTCTCAATGCTCTTTCCAGTTATTATTGTCGTTACTATCTTATGGTAATCTTCAAAACTTCCATTTAATGTCACTATTTCTCCTGTCTTGATATTGAATATTTTAAATACTTTTTCTTGGTACCCCAATAGTTTATATAACCAAGCATATATTACCACTTGTACTCGGTGTTCCAATGATATCTCACTCGTACATTTTAATTCATATATGGAATCTTTCGTTACCAAATCCACGCGTGCAGAAAACCGATATCTTAATGTTTCTGGTATTACTCCTTCTAATGCTTTATCAATTCCCTCGTGCTCGTTTTCGTCACTTTGATTGATTATACTCCATTCCGCATCCGGTTCTTCACTTTCACATTCCGGTCCTAATATATCATGCATTCGCTGTTTACATCGCTCAATATCTTCTTCTCCTAACCACATACAATCCTCTATCGTTATTTGCTTCAATTTACTATAGTAGTGTTCGTCCAGCGCTTTATACACATTTGATGCAAACAGATAATCTTGAATGCTTGTCATTTTCTCGGGCACTTCTTCTACCGATTTCTTCAAATACTCATTTGGACGTTCCAATTGGTCGAATCGGAAATGAATCATGTCATATAGAACAGACTCATTCGTATTGTTCCATTTGCGATTGATATCGTCATAATACATTCCTGGAATTGCAATTCCATTTATATCACTGACTTCTTCGTATAATTTATTAGTGGTTTGGACGATAGATGGTATATCGAATGTTTCTCCTTTTTCCTTACTGACTGTAAAGATTTCACTCAAAATTGGTGTTATTACATCTAATACATCTTCATGCATGAATTTTATCAGGTCTGTTGGTGTTGTATTATAAACTGCGATTTCTCTTTTTTCATTCTCCGTCTCTTCATAAAATATTGATCTTGGAATTCCCATAAACTTACAGAAGTTGCTGTTATTTAATTCATTATGATCGTATTTCAAAAAATCTAATGGTCTGTCTGTTGCATGATTATCCGTTTCAAATACATACAATTTACTACTTGCTCTCGTGACCCCCACATACAATGTATTCGGACATTCCATTCTTGGCAGGTTCCTTCCATAAAAATCGAAATAACTGTTATCAAAACCCACTATAAATACATATTTACGCTGTCTTCCCTTTACTGAATGAAACGTTGAAAGTCCGACTTTTCCAGTTATCACTCGCTCATCCATTTTATCTGTCTCAAACAGAGGTACAAAACAGGGTATATCATTCATGACTAACGCATTTTCTATTTTACGCATCCTTCCACCTCTTATTGAACCATTCAGTATAAAAATGTCATCAGGTTTTGCTTTCTGCTCTTTCATAAGTTGTAATATCGTATTTATAATAATCCTTTCATTCAATCCACTGTTACGCTTCACATATACTACCTCTGGACCTTCTTTACATGAATCCATATATTCTTCTCCAAACATGACATTATTTACGAATTTACGAATATTATCAGTCACTCTGTATGACATCTTCAATGACTTTTTGACGAAATTGGGGGACCTCATATTCACACTCGTATTCCATAATTTATCTGCCAATGTCAGAAATCGTGTGTCTGCTCCTTTGAATTCATACAATCCTTGACGATGATCTCCTAATACCATTAATTGAAACGGTCTTTCTGAATCTTTCACGAATTTTTGAAGGAATTTGAAATACAAAGGTGTCATATCTTGTGCTTCATCCACTACCAACACTGAGAATTCCAGTTTAAATAATGGTCTTAATGACATCTCTTGGTACATGATATTACGCATACCTGTATCATTATGCGCATTT
>Ga0181572_10002668_pt1 | contig 12665 bp, 15 predicted proteins | sample 101ome_26_FD_133004 | JGI IMG/M metagenome (GOLD analysis project Ga0181572, IMG submission 133004) | Coastal salt marsh microbial communities from the Groves Creek Marsh, Skidaway Island, Georgia - 101408AT metaG (megahit assembly) | ecosystem: Environmental > Aquatic > Marine > Intertidal... | reverse complement strand
ATCGGTAGGATCATCAGCAAGGGCGTTATTGTCAGGAGTGATATCAGATAGGGAGGCAGGATGGTCATTGGTATCTGTGGATGCGGCAGAGTGATCATCTGCGCCAAGATCAGGGGTATCAGATTGGTTTGTGCTATCCCCTGCCACTTCAAGAAATGGATTTTCAAGCGCTTGTTCATCTAAAAAGGCTTGGATTTCCAGATTGGTCATCTGCAAAAGCTTAATCGCTTGCTGAAGCTGAGGGGTAATAATAAGCGACTGTTTTTGCTTCGCTCGTATTGATGGCATTAACTGCATCTTGATCCTCCATCCTATTTCTTTGGGCCTTAAATTCTTCTTAATCAGCCCGTCTTGAAAAAAAGATGAAGTAAATTTTGACACTGAGCAAAATAAACATTTGACGCAGGAAACTGTCAATTATTAATAAAATATAATTAATAATATCAATATATTAACATTAAATAGTTAATAAAGTATTAATATAGTGTCAAGTTTTCGGCGTGACCAACCGCATCATTTTTGGTATGAATGTTGCAACGTGCTATGCCACAGTTACGCTATGGTAAAATGCCCAAATAACAATGGAGGCTATCCTGATTACGGTTAGCAGAACACGTCCAAGTCGCCACACCGGATGCCAGCGTTGCCGGATTATCCGTCTATTTATCATGGTGGTGGCGATGCTTGTTTTAATCGGGCTGATTGCTGGTGATAAGTTTCAGTTTCTAAACTTTCTTACGGCAGAATATATTGCCGCGGCAATCTGGATTGTTGGTGGGTTAGGGTTTTTGGTGAAATTGCTGTTTTGGTGGATACAAAAACGCCGCGCCGTTAACGATCCTGAACAAGCCTAACAGCCATTTCCTGATACGGAAAAAACCGTCCATAGGTATAACCATTGAAAAAATTGACGGTGTAGATATGCCTTGTGGCGTAGGGGTTAGGCTGACCAGTCCAATAGGGTTCACCTGAGGTATTAGGAAAAACATCAAGTTCGATTTTGATATCCTCACATTCATAACAGACGATTCCCTCAAGCTCATCGAGATTGGGCAAGCGCCAATTCCCGCCAAGTTGTGTATTGGCTTGAAGGATGGCTTCTTTTATTTGATCATGATTGAGTTTAACAATCTTGCCAACACAAGTCTCACCGTTCCATGTCTGCCCAACGCTACATCTAAGCCATTCCACCCCTGATTTCAGATCAATCACAATATGATCACGAATGATAAACTGAGTAGAAGCCATCGAAGGGGTAGCAGTTAAGCCCATCATTCCGACAAAAAGCCCGAAGAGTGAAATAACCTTGAATGTGCGATTATACAGGCGAGACAGCCACATAAATACTCTCCATTCCAAATATTATAGAAATATAATATTATGTTTTCAACAAAAGGGACACTGCAACTTTTAGACCAATAATAAGTTGGCAATTTATGTTGGTATCAATCTTGCAGATATAGCCCAGAGATTTGAACAATCATCACAGGTTTTTTTATTATGGATATTGCATCGTTAGTAGGATTTGCGGGTGCCGTTGGTATGATTCTAATGGCAATGGTCTCAGGAGGTGGTATTGGCCCCTTTATTGATACGCCCTCTATTCTGATCGTTTTTGGCGGCACATTCTTTGCGGTGATGTATACCGCCCCCTTGGGTGTCTTTCTGGGCAGCTTTGGGGTGATGGCGAAAGCATTTTTACCACCAGTTAAAAAACAAGACGAGCTGGTTCTTCGCATGGTTGAACTTGCAGGTATCGCCAGAAAAGACGGTATGATGGCGCTTGAAGGCCAAGATGTGCCGGACAAGTTCTTCCAAAAAGGTCTTCAGATGTTGGTGGATGGCGCGGATGAAGCAAAACTTACCGCGCAGTTGAACCAAGAAATTAAAGCTATGCGGTCACGTCACGAAGCCAACCAAGGGGTAATTAAGGCTTGGGTGGACTTAGCCCCGGCTATGGGAATGATTGGTACATTGGTTGGTCTCGTGCTTATGCTTGGTAATATGGCTGACCCAAAGGCGATTGGACCAGCGATGGCGGTGGCCTTGCTGACAACCCTTTATGGCGCTTTTATTGCTAATATCATGTTTGCCCCGATGGTCACAAAACTCGAAGGTTATACCGCCTATGAAACGGTTTATCGGGAAATGGTTGTCATTGGGCTTAAGAATATTGCGCGCGGGGAATCCCCACGTAACATTCAGGATCAGATGGTCTCTAACTTACCACCGAAATTGCAAGCATCAGTAGAAGCCGCCGCATAATCGGCTTCTCATCTTGCTCTATCGTGGCTTGAGAAAAGGAAGAAATCATGGCTAAGGAAAATGAAGAAGCAGTAGAAGAAGAAGAGCAGGACGAAGAATGTCCCAAATGTCCGCCTGTTGGTGCGCCAGCATGGATGGCAACATTTGCTGATATGGCTACTTTGCTGATGGCTTTCTTTGTTTTGATTTTGTCTTTTGCTGAGTTCAATGTCCCAAAGTTTAAACAGATTTCAGGGTCACTTAAAAATGCCTTTGGTGTTCAGCGGGTCATCCCTATTGTTGAACAGCCAAAGGGTACGACGGTTCTGTCATTGAACTTCAGCCCATCTCCTGCGCCTTCCTTAACCCAAGATATGACACAGCAAACCACGGATACGACAAAGCCTGATCTCGAAGTTCAGACTAAAACTAATGATGGTGAAGGCAGCGATGGCAGTGCAGATGATATCCTCAAAGCACTTGAGGATGCGATTGCGCGTGGTGACATCGAAGTGGAAACTTTAGGTGAAAACGTGGTTGTAAACTTTACGGCGACAGACACCGATCAGCAAAATATGCCGCAATTGTTAAAAGAAACCTTGAACGCACTTGAAGCCGCAAAACAAGCAGGTGGGCAAGCTGACCAAGAGGTGCTGTTCGGCGGTATTGAAGATAAGTTAAAGCAAATGATTGCTGCCACCGAAGCCGCCCAAGCACAACAACAGCAAATGGCGCAAGCATCATCAGAAGCGAGCGAAGCTGCCCAAGATGCGAACCGTAAGGCTGAGATTGCCGAAGATGAGCTAAAAATTGCGCTGAAACAAGAAATTGGCCAAGGCTTGGTCGATGTTGAGCGTATTGATGATAAAGTTATCGTTACTGTGGGCTCTGGCGGGGCGTTTGCCTCTGGTTCGGCCGCTCTAACGCCACAAGCACAGGAAACTATGGCTAAGATTGCTGGTTCCAGCAGTGAAGGTAAAGGTAAGATCAAGGTTTCTGGTCATACGGATGATGTCCCACTAGTCTTTGGATCTAATTATCGTGACAACTGGGATTTGGCTGCTGCGCGTTCTTCCAGTGTTGTGCAGGCACTCGAAAACACAGGGGTTATCCAAGGTCAAAGGCTAGAAGCCATCAGCTATGGCGAAGCTCAGCCCGTGGCGTCCAATGATACCGAAGAAGGCCGTTCAAAGAACCGCCGGATTGAAATTGAAATCAATTACTAATGACCCTCCATGCCAGCATCTGTGTCCATCATCAGGTGCTGGCCTAAGGAAAAGGTCGCATATATCAAGATACACACTAGCGATATTTAATATTAAGCGCTTGAGGGGCTGAAACCAGATTGAGGTTTCAGCCTTTCTTTTTGTCCCCATCCAATAAGATAAAGCGTTACTACCTTAACCGCCTGGCAAGGATAGGGGGCAATGCCCCATGGCATAATCTGATGATATGGGATACCATTTGCTATATCAGGTCATCGCCTAGTGATGGGGAGCTGGCCCACAATGGCCAGAGGGATGGGATAGGTCGCCTAAATATCCTTGTGCTCAGAAGCTATGCTGACATCAAGCGATATGGCATCACAGAGCATGTTGACGTTCAAGTAAGTGATATAGCAGCCTAGGTGCCAGGGATAGAAGACCGCTTACGTTTCTTTTTCTTTGGCTCTTGTGGGGGTTCGGGATCACCAATAAGAGAGTTTCTAAAGCGTGCCTTTTCATCAATCTTGCGAACGGTAATTTGCACCTCTTTGAGATCGCGGGCAGCGATCACCATCCACATTTGATATTCTTTATAAATGATAAAACTGCGCAGCATCATCAAATAACCACGCTTAAAATAAAGCGCTAATAAAATATAGCTAATGACGAACAGCACCCAATGCACAGCAAAGGTGATGGCATAGATGACTGAGACCGCAAGAAGGGGTTCAAATAGCCGGTTCTGGATCAGCCAGATAGGGGGAACATAGAACGCGACGGGATCAGGTGAGGTGTCAATAATTTCACAGCGGCGGTAAAGGTCCTTGAGCACCTCAAACACGATCAATTCCTCGCGTGCGGGAAAATCATAACTCTTGATGTTCTTGACAATCTCTTCAAGGTCTTCGGGTTTAGGAAACTCTAATGTCACCCCAAGTGGGCCATAGGCAATAATATTAAAGATGCAATCCTTACGCAGTATGGTCAGGAGAACACCTGTCTCCTCATCACATTCTTCCATCAGAGTCTGGAACTCAATGATACCATCTTTGTAGATTTGGCCGTCTACACCAAAGATTATATCCCCTGCCATCAGCCGCAAGGTACGCGCGCGTGAGATGGTGTTAATTTCTTTAACGGCAAGAAGGCTGGAATAGGCGTTTACATTTTCACCTAGTCCAGACTCCAGAGATTCATCAGGCATGATTAGTTCCTTTCATGCCGGAACATACCGTATTCATTACGGAAAGGTAATGCTATTTTTGTTGGTTTCAATCTGCTGCATGATGATCATATTCTGTGACATCATTTTGTTCAGCAATTCAAGCAATTCGCCTTGGCGTGTATAGATGGCGTTCAGTTGACGACCATCATCCATACCCGTAGCCATATTGTTGATGGCTTCCATCGTATTTGCTTCAATAGTGTTAAGCTGGGTCATAACGCGCTTATTTTGGCCCGTGATTTCATTTGCTAATCCTTTGCTTACAGCATCGGTAAGCGCCTTATTACTGGCAGACACCTTATCGGTGGTTTCCTGCATCTTCGTTACAATCGCATCACGGGTTAGTTCAATATTGCCATTGAGGTTTTGCAATTCTGAAATCAACTGATTGTTCTGAGTCACCAAAGACTGCTGTGTTTTCAAAGCAGACTGAAGACTGGTTAGTGTTGTGTTCACTTCATTGACATTCTCTGCAAATACGATCAAGGCTTCACGACTTGTGCTGGTGATAGCATTGAGATCGGACATGGTGCGGAAATAGATCAGTCCAGCAAAGATAGAGGTAACGACCACGCCAATAATGGCACTGAAAAAGATAATGGTTGTGGAACGATGTATTTTTTTCACACTGCCCTCCAGCGCCTGATTTTCACGTTTGATTTTGCCGTATTCCGCTGTCACATCCGTGGCAGCATCGGCGGCATCAAGTGCAATCTTGATGCTGTCCTGAATATCCTTTGGTCGCATACTCATTATCGTCTCCTAAAAAGGGTTCAGCGCCGTTTATTGGCAGAAACCAGTTTCGTTTCGTGATATGCACATTCCGTGCCAGCCGCCTCAATCACGCTTCGCGATGGCAACATGCGCCCCTTAAAGCCAAACTTCCGGCATCCATAGGGTCTGTTAGGATCATGGGTGATAAAATGATGCCTACAATCAAAACAATTTAACGGTTTTTTGGCGTTTGCATTACGATTGGTCATGATCCGACTTTCGTAAATTTTGAATTGTCATCACCCAGCTGGCTATGCGAAAGCGCAACGCGCCAAGAAAACAAAGCAAGGCTGCTAACCACGACAGGCCAGCCCGGAGCGTATCGCCCATATCATGCCATTGAAGCGCGGTTATGACCAGATAGATCGCCGACCCGAAAAAGGTGACAGTGCTGATTAATTCCCCTAGGCTATGATGTCTTGTTTTTGGCATATCACATCTCCGACTTTTGATCTTAGTTCAGCAGTTGTCCAAATTCATCATACTGCAATTCTGTGGGCACATTAACATCAGGTTCTTGTAAAACCTCACCGCGGTCAATACGGTAGATATAAGCCAACACAACCGCCACAGCATTATAAAGCTTCTCACTAATTTCTGCGCCAATATCGCCTGTAAAATATAGCGCTCGCGCTAGTAAAGGATTACGGAACACGGTGATATTATGCTCATTCGCCTTGGCAATGATGCGTTCTGCGATCAGCCCTTTGCCCATGGCAAGGATCACAGGTGCACCGCCTTGTTCTGCGGTGTAACGCAAGGCTACGGCAAAGTGGGTTGGGTTAACAATCACGGCGGTAGCATCTGCAACTTGATCCAAGGCTTCTCTTTGCCGAGAGCTTTGCCGAGATTGTTCCATCTGCATGCGCCGAATTTTTGCCTTCACCTCTGGTGAACCTTCGGTCTCTTTCATTTCGTCTTTTAATTCTTTCATCGACATTCTTAGGCTTTGCATATGCGTGTGGCGTTGCCAGAAATAATCAATCGCAGCGATAATCAACAAGGCTATCAACAGCATCCCAATTAAGACTTGCAGGCCGAACAGCATCATTTCTAAGGCCTGATTCATAGTGCTTTGGGTTAGCGGAACGACGCGTGGAATAAACTGATAAATCACGACTGTGGCAATGCCAAATAACAGACCCACCTTTAGGAGGGATTTGCCAAGCTCCACCAAACCTTTGACCGAAAAAATTCGCCCCAATCCGGAAATGGGATTGATCCGGTTACCCTTGAAGCTTAACGCTTTCGCAGAAAAATTGATGCCGCCAACAGCAAGTTGCGTTAGTAATACCACAAGGACAATAGGCACCGCGACGATAGCCATCAGCAAAATGAAGTTCCAGAAAACAACTTCTACCCTTGCCAACCATGCTCCTTCGAGGATTTCAGGGTGGTCAAAGATAAATAAAGACCCCCACGTTTGAAGCATTCTTCCACCAAAAATTGGCACCATCGAAATGATAGCCAATCCGGCTAGCATGCCGGTAAAGACAAACATTTCCTTTGAGGAAAGAACTCGACCTCCTTCCCTCGCTTTATCAAGTTTTCGTTGCGAGGGGTCTTCGGTTTTTTCTTGGCTGTCATTTTCCTCAGCCATGATGCAATTCTCCTATCAAGTCATGAAGATGCTGGATGGCGTCATTAGTCAGGTCTGACATAGCGTAACCCAGAAAATCAGAAGCAAAATAAAGAACGAAAAACACACCCATTAACGAAATTGGAAAACCAAAGGAAAAAAGATTCAGTTGTGGGGCCGAACGCGTCACAATACCTATTGAGGTGTTGATGAACAAAAGAATCATGGTGATAGGCAACATAATCATGGCGGCGCTAAAGAACATCGCCCCTGCCGCTTTGATACCGGAGGCCACCATAACATCAGCATTAGGTTGAAACCCAACAGGCATAATATAATAGGTTTCAAGGATTGATCTGATGATAATCAGATGCCCGTCAAGACTGACAAAAATCACCATCAGAAACAGATAGAGGATTTGACTGACCACAGGTGTCTGACCGCCAGCGTTAGGATCAACTTGCGCTGCATAACTAAGCCCAGAGGTTGAGGCAATTTTTTCACCAGCCAGCGAAACTGCACCAAAAAAGATCGTCAAGATTAATCCTGCGCATAACCCGATGCTTATCTCGGTCATCACAATGGTAATTAATGCTGGTGAGCCAAGGATTTCTGGCGGCAACAAAGGCATGGTAATCGCAATCGAAGTGGCTAGCGAGATCGACATGATGATCCGGATATTTAAAGGCACCCACCGTGCCCCAAAAAATGGCGCAGATAAAATAAAAGAGCCAATACGCAAACTGCTAATAAAGAAATTAGCCAGATATCCCATGATAAGTTGCAATTCCATCCCTGGAAGGGAGGGGCCAGCAACACCATCAATGGCGAGATCCGCACCCATCAGTTGATTGCCACGATCTGATCAAAGGTGTAGTCAAAATAGCCTGTCAGGGTATTCAGCATATAACCAGACAACAACCCAAACACTAACAGCACAATGATTAGCTTAGGCACAAAGCTTAAGGTCATTTCGTTGATTGAGGTTGCCGCCTGAATAATACCAATCAACAGACCAACAGCTAACGCAACCATCAAAAGCGGGCCAGCGGTCAAAATGATCTGCCAGAACATATTTTGCAGGAAATCTACATTGGTATCAAAGTTCATAATCTTAATCTCTCTAGCCTTAGTCAGGCATTACATGGTGGAATAAGTGGCAACAAGTGAGCTAACCGTCATTGCCCAGCCATCGACCAGAACAAACAAAAGTAATTTAAAGGGCAGGGATACCAGCATTGGGCTAAGCATCATCATACCCAGAGACATGAGGGTAGAGGCAATGACCATATCAATGACCAAAAATGGCAGAAACAAAAGGAAGCCAATTTGAAATGCCGTCTTTAGTTCTGAGGTGATATAAGCAGGCAACAACACAGAAAAAGGAACATCTGCATTGGTGGCATAAGGTTCATCGCCAGCCATTTCTGAAAACATTGTAAGGTCATTAATACGGGTATTTGAAACCATAAAGTCCTTAATTAAGGCACTGCCAGAATCTACCGCCACATCTACCCCAATTTGCCCATCAAGATAAGGTGAGATGGAAACTTCATAAATCTGGCTGAAAGTCGGCGCCATAATGAAAAAGGTCAAAAACAAAGCAATTGCAATCAACACCTGATTTGGTGGCGTCTGCTGAGTTCCTAAAGCTTGACGCAAAATAGACAGCACAATAATTACGCGTGTGAATGAGGTCATGCCCAGCACCAAGGACGGCAATAGCGTCAAGGCCGTCATGAGCATCAGAATCTGAAGGGACAGGGAATATGTCGTGGCGCCATTACTGCTATCGACAACCGTAAAGGCTGGCAAGCCGCTAAGCGTATTTCCAAGGCCATTCTGGGCCATAGCAACCCCGGCGGTCATGATAAACACAAGGGAAAGTCCAAGGCGAGCAAAGAAAGTAGAATAAGTCATGACTGGGATAATCCAAGTAAAGGGTTGCGCTGACGAGCTTGCTGCATCGCTTTGAGAAAAGGTGAGGTGGTAGAAGCTTCGGCCGAAGTCTTTTGATCGGGGCTAGCCCCTGAAGCTGAGTTGGTAGGTGTTTTTCCTGTTGGCTTGGCCCCGGCGGCAGATAAAGAGAGGGGCGCTGTTTCCAAAGGCATAATCACAGGGGCTTGATTTTTGGTGGTCAGGACAAGATAGGTTTTCCTATCAATCGTCACCAGCTTAATGCGCTCATGACCACCAATGCCAGTATCCTCGATCAGTTTGATCCGGCGATCACTTCCAAACTGGGCTTTCAATGGGCCTTTAAAGCGCCTAGCCAAAAACATCAAGCCTATCAGCACTGATAAAAACACAGTGATCGTGATAAGCTGGCTATATGTAAAGGTTTCAGACATGAATGCCCCATCATCAATTTGCACTGATAGAGGCAAAAGCCATGCCAGTTTTAAGGGCTAATTTTTAACGAATTGATTATTAATAAAAAATTAATATTAAGAGAGGCGATTTTCTGAGGATGTCAGAAAATTGTCACCTCTTTCTGACCAAATCTGAATGATGAAATCTGATAAGATTACAGATTTTCCATGCGTTTTTCTGGTGACACAATCTCGCTAAAACGAATACCAAAACGTTCCCCAACCATAACTACCTCACCACGAGCAATGATGGTGCCATTAACCAGAATATCGAGGGGATCACCCGCGAGTCGGTCAAGTTCAATCACAGAGCCTTCGTTAAGGCGAAGCAAATCACGAATTTTAATTTCGGTTTGTCCGACTTCAACCGTCAAGGTGACATCGATATTTTCCAGCACGCGCAGATTATCAACGCTGACCCGTTCCGAAGATTTTGTTTCTTCAACAGGGGTTTCGGTTTGGTTTTCGGTTTCTTCGGCCATAATCATATCCTCTTTTGGCTAAAGCTTAATTTGAAGTAGTTTTAGTGAGCTTGACAGCGGCTTGTCCATTTACCTCACCAATTTCACCCATAAAGATCACATGCTCTTTGAGCATCACCTCAACCCCGTCATTAATTTGCATAGGGAAAGTGTCATTTGGTCTAAGGGTAATCAGCTTATGCATCGAAACGGTTGGCTGACCAAGTCTTGCGACAATCTCAAGTGGAATTTCCATAATGGCTTGTTCCATACGTTCGCGCCAGGTTTTGTCATCATCAACCATATCTGATTGCACCCTAGAACGCAGCTGGCTGGCTATAGGTTTCAAGGTTTGCAATGGGTAAATAATATCAAAAGTAGCGGCCTCAACATTAGGCAGCTGAACCACAAATGAACAAATTATGACCAGATCATTTCCATCAACGAATGAGGCAAATTGAGGATTAACCTCACGGCTGCTAGGGGTGATTGTGATCCGGGTTAAGTCTTTCCAAGCTTCCATCAAAGCAGAGTTCAAGCCGCCGGTGATTAACTCAATGACGCGTTCCTCAGTGGTGGTAAACTCATTACGGCGTTGTTTAAGGGTTGAGATTTTCCCGCCATAGTAAGAATTGGTTAAGATCGAAATGAAGCTTGGGTTAAGCACCAGCATCATACTTCCGCGCAACTCTTCAATTTTTGAAATATTAAGGCTGAGGAAATTGTCCACATCAGAGGTGTATTCATCAAAAGTTTTGACCTCAGGCGGAAATGAGGAAATCCTTGGCTGTATTCGAAGCATGGGCAGAAAAATGCCGCGAGCAAGGCGCGAAAACCTCTCATTTACCATTCTCAGCGCATAGTAATCCCCTAGAAGGGACAGGTCATCTGAGCCAAACTGAAATGATCTAATATCCACATTATCACTAATGTCAGCTATTGCTCCCTGGCTTGTAGATTCATTCTGCAAGCCATCAATCAGGGCATCGACTTCATTTGAGCTAAGTTTTCGGGTGGATGTCACAACAGACCTCGCCAGATGAACAAATAGTTAATCACGTTATTGCAACACAAATGAGGTGAAATGCACTTTCTCAATGCCGCCAAAACCCTCAAGCGCTTCCAGCTCTGTGTTAAGGGCTTCTTTGATGGCTTCAGAGAGCATCTTGCGGCCAGCTTCACCTTTGATATCTTCTTCGGTATAATTACCAATGCGTTGCAGGATAATAGAACGCAAGCCTAATTCATGCGCTTCCACATTTTGCATGACGGTATCATCATACTGGGTGGATACCGCTAAACCGAGCTGCAGCATCTTACGTGAGTTATCAAGGTTTGTGGTAAAAGTGCCAGCAAACTCATAATAGATTGTCTCAAAGGTTTCCTCTTCTGGGGTATCCTTTGATACTTTCTCAGGATCAGCGTTTGCCTCTTCTTCTGCGGTTTTGGCGGCATCGCGCTCTTCCATGCTGCGTTCGATCATTTCTTCTAATTCTTCTTTTTCAATGACATCGCCAGCAGGGGCAAAGAAGAAATAGCCAACAACCATACCGATGGAAATCAAGCCACCAAAAATGCCGATTTTCTTCAGAAGCGGTTTAAGTCCGCCAGATTTCTTTTCATCTTCGTTATCGTCAGCCATTGCTCTATCCTCACATCGTGACGTTAAGCCAGAATATTAATCTGACTATTATTAGCATTATCTAATGTTTTAGTCGATGGATCGTCCGCGGAATCCTTTTGTCCGTTGCGATCCTTATCAGAGGCTTGGTCTTTTCCTCCAGACAGATTACCAGAATTGCCCTGATGACCATGTTGTGTGCCTTGCCAGCTTGATGTGTTCATCTGGCCAAGCTTCATGCCATATTGTTCAAAAATCTGCTGTAGCCTATTTTCGGGGTCTGCCAGCATAGTGGCGGCCTCAACGCTGGTTGAGGTAATACTTACTGACGACACATTGCCTGTCATACTAATTTTGAGAACAAGTCGTCCAAGGCGTTTTGGCTCAAGGATGACTTCAATAGACTCATCGCTATTGCCTTTTGAGGCAGATTGAATGTTACGGATCAGCCGATCAGGCCAGTTTTCTTGTTGCATATTTAACCGAATTAACCGGCCATCTTTGCCTTGATCTAATCCCATTCGCGTATCCAGATCAGTCCCTTGGGTTCCATTCTGGCCCTGCTGTTGTCCGGATTGCTGACCAAAATGGCTGCCTTGTTCGGTGCTGGCAACAGCAGAGTTTGCTGTTGAAGATGAAGAATTTGCCAAAGCTATTTGAACTACCCTCGTTTCCATCAATTCCGCTTTTGTTTGACTTGTAGCAGTGGGAACAGAAGATAAAGTTTCAGATGGCTTTAATTGGACTTGACGCCTTGGCATGACATGATCTTCATCATTGGCTCTTGGCTTAGCTTTTTTGCTCATTGCCGTGATAGGATCTGTCTTTTCAGGCTCTTCCTTTTCATCACCATTAGCACTTGGCTTAGCTTTTTTGCTCATTGCCGTGATAGGATCTGTCTTTTCAGGTCCTTTCTTTTCATCACCATTAGCACTTGGCTTAGCTTTCTTGCTCATTGCTATGATAGGATCTATCTTTTCAGATGCCACCTCCCCTTCATCAGAGGTGGAGGCCGTCAGGGATAACTCTTTTGCTATCTCATTATTTGTCATAGACATAGTAGCCTGTGATGTGAGTTTAGCCATTGGGCTATGCCGTTCAAACGGGCCATAAAGATGCTCGGCGCTGAGTTCAGGGGCAGGGCTATTCGCGACATGATTAACCCTGATACTCATTCCAGTTAT